>ENA-OOZY01000576-OOZY01000576.1-human-gut-metagenome-genome-assembly--contig:-NODE-576-length-26026-cov-4.418929_pt1 | contig 26026 bp, 10 predicted proteins | sample MGYA00241047_ERZ501410 | MGnify/ENA primary metagenome ERZ501410 (study PRJEB25962, sample SAMEA2042621) | human gut metagenome | biome: human gut; feature: human-associated habitat; material: faeces... | reverse complement strand
GGTACACGTTGTACGTCGCCGCACCATTAGCCTTCTCCCACGTCACCACGATGGTGTTGCCGCTGACCACGGCGTTGCTCATCTTCACGTCCGCCGGCACAGCCGCGGGCATCGTGGCGCTCTTGCCGGTGCCGTCAAAGCCCTTGCTGATGGTCTTGCCGTCCGCAGCAACGCCTCGCACCGTGTATTTGTAGGTGCTGCCGGCGGTGACGCTCTTGTCGGTGTAGCTGGTGCCGCTCTGCTTCACGGATACGACCTTCCAGCAGGTGTCCCCGGGGCCCATGCGGTACACGTTGTACGTCGCCGCGTTGGCGGCCTTCTCCCACGTTACCTTGATGGTATTGCCGCTGACCACGGCATTGCTCATCTTCACGTCTGCCGGGATGGGATAGAGTGCGGTGGCACTGACGCCGTTATCGTTATAGCCACCCTCCGTGCCGTCGCTGTTGACGCCCTGGACGGCGTACCAGTACGTCGTGCCGGGCTGGACATCCTTATCCGTGTAGGCGGCAGCCGTGACGTTATTTGCCAGCACAGTCCATTCGGCACCAGCGGTCTTGCGGAGGACATTGTAGGATGCCGCGTTGGCTGCGGTCTTCCAGGTGACGGTGATGCCGTCCGGAGTGGCCGTGGCCGCGGTCAGCTCCACGTCTGCCGGGATGGGATAGAGCGCGGTGGCACTGACGCCATTGTCGTCATAGCTCTTGCTGGTCCTGTCGTCAGCGTTGACACCCTGGACGGCGTACCAGTACGTCGTGCCGGGCTGGACATCCTCGTCCGTGTAGGCGGTGGTCATGACGTTCTTTGCGTGCACAGCCCATTCGGCACCAGCGGTCTTACGGAGGACATTGTAGGATGCCGCGTTGGCGGCGGTCTTCCAGGTGACGGTGATGCCGTCCAGGGTGGCTGTTGCCGCGGTCAGCTCCACGTCCGCCGGGATGGGATAGAGCGCGGTGGCGCTGACGCCGTTGTCGTCATAGCTGCCCTCCGTGCCGTCGGCGTTGACGCCCTTGACGGTGTACCAGTACGTCGTGCCGGGCAGGACATCCTTATCCGTGTAAGTGGTGCCTGTCAGGTCCTCGGCGATCCGGCTCCAGGCGGAATCCGCTGTCCTGCGGTACACGCTGAACGTCTCCGCATTGGCGGCGGTCTTCCAGGTGACGGTGATGCCGTCCAGATCGGCGCTGGCATCGACCACCTCCACCAGAGAGGGATCCGGGTACGGCACGGTGACGCTGGCGGCAGCGCCCCAGCCGTTGCTCTGCAGGCCGTCCTTATTCACGCCCTTGACATTGTAGTAGTACGTCTCGCCGCTCTGGACATCCGTGTCCTGATAGCTGGTCTCCGTGACGTTTTTGCCGATCACGGTCCAGCCCGTATCCTCGGCGTTTTCATAGACGCTGCGGTACACATGGTAGGACTCCGCGTTCTCGGCCTCGGCCCACGTCACCGTGACGCTGCCGACGCCGGCCTTGGCTTCCACCTGCGCCACATTGGCGGGGATGGGATAGGGCACTCTGGCGCTGACGCCGGTGGTGTCGTAGCCCTTGCTGACGGTCTTGCCGTCCGCCGCAACGCCCTGAACGGTGTAGAAGTACTCCGTACCGGCTTGCGCCGTCTCGTCCTTGTAGGTGACATCCGTGACATTTTCAGTCAGCACTTCCCACTCGGTGTCCGCCGTTCTGCGCAGAACGTTGTAGGACACCGCGTTGTCTGCGGCCTCCCAGGTGACGGTGATGCCATCCAGAGCGGCCTTGGCCTCCTTCAGCGTCACATCCGCCGGAGTGGATGCCACGATCTTCACCGTGACCTCCGCGTTCTCCACGGCGCCGTTGTCCACGGCCTTCAGTTCGTTGTCCGCGATGGTGTACACATGGGCCTTGGCAACGGTGAATTTGGACGTATCGCCCAGCTTGGCACCGTCCTTGACCTTGAACGCCAGCGTGTACAGGTCGCCGCTGACCGTAAGGCCGGCGCTGGCGGTATCCAGCAGGGACACGGCATAGTAGCTCTTGCCGTCCTCGTCGGTCCTGAGAGCTGTCAGCTTCGCGCCCTCGGTTTTGGCCTTGGAGGCGGCGGCATCCAGCTCAAAGAATGTGGGGTCGAAATATACCCGATAGTTCAGGCATACGACGCCGGTCAGCTGGTCCTCACCGGATGCCGTGACCGTCAGATCGACGGTCTGGTCCACCGTGATCTCGGTGACATCCACTTTGGGGCTGACAACGGCGGCCAGCGCGTTGGTGGTGAGACTCAGCGTCAGCACCAGCGCCAGCAGGAAAGATACGATTCTTTTCATGCGTCTTTCCCCTCCTTAGTTGTGAGCGGTAAGGGAGTCGATCTCCCCCAGATAGAAGGAATAGATGGTCTCCGCGTCCGTGGCCGACACCACACCGTCACCGTCGACATCGGCGGCATCGATCTGGCTGGCGTTCGCGGTGAGCTTGGCGTTGATGAAGGCATAGACCAGCGCGGCGTCCACATCGTCCACCACACCGTCATTGTTCACATCGCCCCGGGTGTACTTGGGAAGCACGGTGATGGCCTGCTGGGCGGAGAATGCGCCGTACTGCACGGTGACGAAGGTGGTGCCCTCCTTGAGCGTCTCGCCGTCGGTCACGGTGTAATCCGTCACAGGCACTTCAACGGTGCCGTCGTACACGGCCACCACCGTCATGCCGGCGGGATCAAAGCTCCGGCCCGCCACATATTCGGTCCGGGTGGGCGGAGTGGTGATCTTCAGGCCGGTCAGCGCGGGAGCCGTACCGCCCTGCCAGGCCAGCACGGGATAGCCGTTGTTGATGCCCACTGTGTCGTGGTGGAAGCTGCTGCCCAGCACGGCGGCCATGGTCTTCAGTTCCTCGGCGGTCTTGGCCGTGCCCAAACCGGTGACGCCCTCCTTGGGGCTCTCGCCGGAGACGGCGCCCGCCAGATAATAGCTGTTCACGAAGTTCTGCTCATAGGGGACGGGAGACAGGCCGCCCACATAGGAGGCATTGCCCTTGCTGCCGATAACCGTGGCGGTGCTGTAGCAGTTGGTAAGGGTCGCACCGGCAAAGCGGCTGCGGTAGCTGCCGCAGATACCGCCCAGATAGCACTCGTTGGCGGCGGTGCTGCGGATGGTGCCGGTGGCGTAGCAGTCGGTGATGACGGACTTAGCGTTCGTATAGCCCGCGATGCCGCCGCCGTGCTTGTTGCTGGTAACGTTCACAGCGCTCCAGCACTGGGTGACAGCGCTGTTGTCGTTCATGTAGCCCGCGATGCCGCCGGCCTGCGCGTTGCTCTTGGCCGTGCAGGTCACGTCGCCGGTGATGCCCAGCTTCGTGACGGAGGAGCCGGACTGCATGTAGCCGAACAGGCCCAGAGGATAGCTGCCGCTGTTGACATACAGGTTGTTGATAACATGGCCCTGACCGTCAAACGTGCCGTAGAGCTTGGCCATGGGCGTCCAGTCGAAGGCGGCCAGCTCGATGTCCGCCGTCAGCTTGGCGCTGGCCTTATCGCCGTTCTTTGCGAACCACGCCAGCTCGGCGCCGGTGCCGATGAGGTAGGCGCCGTCCTCGTCCTTCTTGGGCTCAGTCAGGGTGGCGCCGTCCCACGGATTGGCGCCGGCAGCGCTCATGGCGGCGGTGATGGTCAGGACGCCGTCCTGTACCTTGTCCGCGTCGGCGCTGCTCAGGGTGAAGCTGCCGCGGGTCACGGTGTAGCCGTCCTTGGTCAGAACGTAGGTGTAGGTGCCGTAGCCCAGCTGGAAGCGGCCGCTTTCGTCAGCCGTGCAGGTCTTGCCGGTGCTGTCGGTCAGGGCGGCGGTCACGTCCGTCAGCTTCTCGCCGTCGGTGTTGGTGACATCCAGCGCCACATTGTACAGCACCTTGCGGTAGACGGTGACCGCCGCGTCCGCGTAGTGGTTCATGTAGTAATTCACGGTGACGGCGTTGAAGTTGGTGCCCACGCCGGTATCCGTCATGCTATACAGGAACGCGAAGGGGTTGGCAGCGGCGTACATGCTGCCAAAAGTGCAACCGTTGGTGAAGCTGTACGTTGTCGTCTCCTCGTCCTCCTCGAAGGTGATGTCTTCGGGAATGGTGACGGTGACGGAGGCGTTGTCCATCTTCTGATACTGACCCAGCGCGCCCTCGTACTTGGTCTCGCCCGCATAGTAGGTGGGCTTGAAGTTGGTGGGATTGAAGATGCCGGAGACCTTGTTGACGCCGCGGAACATGCCGCTGAAGGTCAGCTTCACCTGATCGCCGGGCATGATGTCCTCGTTCTGGTGGCTGACGTTCTCGGCGGAGATGGTGACCTTGGCCACACGCACCAGCCGGTAGCTGACACCCTTTCCATCGGTCATGCGGATGATAACGGTGCCGCCCATGCCGTTGCCCAGATCGTTGAGAGCGGCCAGAGGCACGGCGTAGCGCCCATCCTCACCGGCGGAAACGGTCTGGAAGTCGGACACGGTGCTGACCATGGCGTTGTTGGTGGTGACAAAGGCATACTCCACCGTGACATCGCCGGTGTTCTTCACCACGGCGAAGGTCAGCGCGGGATCGGTCTCGCCGGCCTCATAGTACCAGGTGTCGTAGTTGTAGTCCCAATCCATGGAACGGGTGGTGGCCACACCGGTGACCATGTTGAAGTCCACATCCGCATCGGCGGTGCCGTGCTCCATGTCCGTGCCGCCCACCACGATGACGCCCACGCGCTGGGGCTGGGTGGCGGGATACAGGCCGCCATGGCTGCCGTGATTATCAGGCTCCACATCCACACTGTCATAGTAGACGGTGATGATGGAATCCTGCGCGCCGGGGGTAACATCCGCCCAGTTGGCGGAGGTGTTGCCGCCATCCACCGTCTCGATCTGCGCGTCGCCGGAGGCCAGATCCCAGTGGAAGTCAGGCTCCACCATGATGTTGCCGGCATCGGAGTTGATGAGCTGCCAGTGACGGTAGGCCCGGACGCGGGTGGTGCCGTTCAGTACCTCGAAGCCGCTGGGATCCAGGTTCACCTGCAGGTCGGCTTCATCGCGCTTGCTGGTCTGGGTGCCCAGCTTGCTGAAGTCGTGGGACAGGCGATCCGTGGCGGCGTTATCACCGAAGGCGAAGGTCATGTCCTTGCTGGCGTCGAGGCTGGACAGCCAGCCCGCCTGCGTCACATGGGCATCATCGCTGAGACGCCATGTGTAGTTGCTGTTGCCCTTGGAGATAAAATATTCGGCGCACTTGGTACCGTCCTCGCTGTAATGCCAGCCGTCGAACTCATCGGTCTTGTCCATGGGATCCACTTCCGTGGTGTTGAAGTTGTTCCACTGGAAGTACAGGCCGAAATCGGCGTCGGCGGGAACGGTGGCCTTCAGCACCACGCCGGTGTTGATGGTCAGCTTCTTGGTGCTGGCATAGTAGCTGGCACGGAAGGTCTGGTTGATGTCCTGCGTAAAGATGTAGCCGTCAATGTCGGGATAGGCGTAGGAGTTGTACAGGCAGGCATTGCCGGCTGCGTACAGCACCGTGGGATAGTAGGCGTAGTTGCCCTGGGTGTAGGGCGTACCCATGATGCAGGAGGTGCCCATGATGGGGCAGTCCACGCGGACATGGTACTCGCCGGCCGTGAAGTAGGTGTTGTCCGTCTTCTTGCTGCTGACATAGAAGGAATTGCACTGCAGATAGACGCTGGTGCCGCCGCCGGCACCGCCGTCCACGTTGGTGTCGGTGGGCAGGTTCAGGGTCATGCCGCCCAGCTCCACGTCATAGTCGCCGGTATCCGCGTTCCTGGCAAAGGCGCGGTAGGCATAGCGCCCGGCGGCCAGCTTGGCGTAGAACGTCTGGTAGTTGTTGGTCAGCAGACCAGCGGCGGGGTCATATGCCGTCTGGCCGTCCGGCAGGGTGTCGGTGAAATCGCTGTACAGGAAGCAGTTCTCGAGCTCGTCACCCAGCACCTCATTGCCCTGGTCATCCTTGTCCACGTTGTAGAGCTTGATGACGGGGTAATTGCCGGTGTAGTCCTTGCCCACATAGAACGTGAAGTCCATGACGGGGTGATCCTCCACATGGAGCGTCAGCGTCCAGGTGTCCTTGGAGAAGTGCTTGCCGTCGTGGGAGGCGTAGAAGCGGTAGGTATAGTCGCCCTCCGTCAGCTCGGTGAGCTGGATGGTGGTCATGCCGAAGATGGCCTCGGAGAAGTCCTGCATGGGGCCCCATGTCATGCCGCCGTCGGTGGAGCGCTGGTAGTAGTAGTTCCTGTAGGACAGGCTCTGGCCGTCCACAGGGGCGAAGATCTTACCCGCCTGCAGGTCGCTGAGCAGGTAGGCCGTGCCGGTCATCACCGTATTCTCGCTCTCGGCGGGGTAGTCCGCCTTGCGTGTGGGAACGGGGACTTCCTTCCGGCCGCAGACGTCGCAGACGCCGTCGTTGTCGGCATCGGTGTGCGCCACAGCGGTCTGGCCCTGCAGCACGGGAGCGGGGCAGCTGTCGATGTAGGCGCTGCCCAGCTGCTCGGCACTGAGGCCGTCCGCCGCGGTGAAGGCTTCGCCCTGCACGGTGATCTTCGTCGTCTCCGCGCCGGAGGTCTTGACCACGTCGTCCAGATACCAGCAGTTATTGACTGTCAGAACGGTGGAGGTACCCACGACCTCGCCCACCAGCGCGCCCATGCTGGCGTTGTCGTCATACTCGCCGCTGACGGCGCCGGTGGAATAGCAGTTAGTCAGGGTGACTGCATTGGTGCCGGAGCTGTACCCCGCAACACCCGCGATGCCGCCGGCAGCCTGCTGGATCTTCTGGGTCTGGTAGAAGAAGCTGATATTGCCGGTGTTGTAGCAGTTGCTGACGGTCACGGTGCCGCTGAGACGTCCGGCAATGCCGCCCACGCCGCGGTAGCCATCCTTCCACCAGCCCCGCAGGTGCACATCACCGGTGTTCCAGCAGTTCTCGATGGTGACAGTTCCGTTGGTCACCGCTACGATGCCGCCGGTGTAGCCCTGATAGCCGGTGATGTCGGCCTGATTGGAGCAGCTCCGGATAATGGCATCCTGCACCGTGGCCACCACGCCGGCATGGCCGAAGATCTGGTCGTTGGTGGGGCTGCCGGTGAGGGTCACATAGTTGTGGCAGTTCTCGATGGTGGTGGTGCGGCGGGTGAAGACACCGCAGGCGCGGCCCACGATGCCGGCTATGAAGCGGCCGCTACTGGCAACGGCCTCACCGGAGACGCTGAGGTTTTTGATGGTCGCACCGTCGCACTGGCCGAACAGGCCGGTGTAGTAGGAGCCGGTGTCGGTATAGTCGCCCGTATTTTTCAGATACAGGCCCTCGATGTTGTGATCCTGGCCGTCGAAGGTGCCGCTGAAGCGGCGCTTGTCGGTATAATCGCCAATGGGCGTCCAAGGCGTATCCGCATCGCAGATGCCGCTGAGGTCGATGTTCTCGACCAGACGGGCGTTCAGCTCAGCCTTGCCGCTGTTGACCTCGTCGGCGAACCACTTCAGCTGGGCGGCTGTGGCGATCTCGTAATAGCCGTCCTCCGCCTGCGCGGGCTTGTTCACATCGGTGACCGTGACGGTGCACTGCGCCGTGAAGGCGCCGTCCAGCGTGGTGACGGTGATGACCGCCTCGCCCTCGGCCAGTGCGGCCACCAGACCCGTGCGGTCCACAGCGGCCACGGAGGGCGCGCTGCTGCCCCAGGTCACTTTCTTGTTTTTGGCAGCTTCAGGCAGCACAGTGGCTGTCAGCTGGGCGGTCTTTCGGCGGTCGAGGGTCAGTTCGTTTCTGTCCAGCGTCACGCCGGTGACAGCTACGGTGTCATCCCCGCCGCTGGGCTTGGTGTTCTCGCCCGCAACGAAGTAAAAGCAGTTGAAATACTCGTAGTTATCGTTTAAGTCCTCTGCTGCGAAGTACGCACCGTTCTCCATCAGATAGGAGGCGGGCAGCTTCAGCGTTTTGCCGCCGTCGGCATTGTCCAGCAGTTCAAAACCGGGGCAGTCGTAACCGGTAACATCTCCGCTCTCATTAAAGAGGACGCAGAATGTCGCGATGTTTTTCTCAAAATCCGCGGGGTAGTTGACGTACACGAACTCCGTACCCTCGGGTACGGTGACGGTGTAGAGCTTCTTGTCGCCGGGATTGTTGAAATGGGACACATAGATGGTGCTCGCCGCCACATGGTAGAGGTAGTCGGTGCCCTCCTCGTCCAGCGTGATGCTGGCAAAGTCGAAGTCCTTGTAATACTCGGCGGGGTCGAAGGGTTTTTCGCCGCCGCCCACCGTCACCTTGGCGGTGGCGGGCGCATAGCAGGAATCGCTGGTGCCGGCGTTGGGATCGATGCCCAGCAGGTAGTAGGTGCCCGCCGTCTCGAAGGTATAGCTGTAATCGCTGCCGTCACTTTCGGCAGGCTCGACAGTGTCCAGCTCTTGCCAGTTCTCGTCATAGACGCGCACGACCAGGCCGCTGATGGGGTCAAACTCCTCCGTGCCGCCGTCGGCCACAGATTTGGTGTCGTACTTGACGGTCTGGAAGTTCACGGTGCCGCCCACAGGCACGGCGTAATCGTCCTGGTCAAAGGCGGCGAAGGCGCCCACCGTCCAGAAGTTCCAGTTGCTGAACATGGCCAGGTCGATGGTGTCGTCGTCAGACAGCAGGATATAGTCCGCCGTGCTGCCCCAGCCGGCGCTCATCAGGGGATAGACGTGGTTGCGGTAGTACATCAGGTTCTCGTCATGGCCCCAGAACTGCTGCATGTACATGGACGTGGCGCTGCCGGTGATGTTCAGTGCCAGATTGCTGTCAACGTAAGCCTGATTGCCGAGCATGTTCATAACGCCCATGCCGCCGTCATGGCCCAGGATCTGCACAGCGCCGGTGGTGACGTCCTCCGGATTGAGGCCCAAGTAGTAGACGCCGATCATGTAGAGGTACAGGTGCAGAGCGGTGGGGCGCTGTACGATCTCATTATCCACATAATTGCCGGAGCCGTTCTCCGTGTGATACCGGTAGAAATCTCCCAGACCCTGCCGCGCCAGATCGAAGTAGGGTACGTCCACCTCCAGATGGGACAGCACGGTGGTGCCATCGTTGCCCAACAGCGGGATGCCGTCGTTGGAAATGGTGACATAGACCTTCACGGAAGCAGCATCCGTCTCGTCGTAGCCGTACTGCGACGCATCACCGGCCTCGCCCTGCTTCACCGTGATGGTGAGCTTCACGGACGCCGTGACAGACTCCGCGCAGGTGGCGGTGATGGTGGGCGTATAGGTGCCCGCCGTGGGATTGGTGAAGGACAGAATGGCCTTGCCGGCACTGTCCTTGGTGACCTTGGTCTGATTGCCATAGCTGCCGTCGTCCATCGTGTAGGTCAGCGCATGGCTGCCGCTGTCGGCAAACAGATCGTCCAGTGGGACGGTCAGAAGTGCGCCGGTAGTCGTTTCATACGCCGTCACGGCGCTGTCCTTCACGGTCACGCAGGCAGTCGTGCCATCGGATGCGCCCGCAGCGGCAAAGACCAGCTGCGGCACCATGGTCAGGCACAGCACAAGACTCAGCAGCATGGCCAACGCGCGGTCAGTCATGCTTCTTTTGTGATACATGTGATCTCCTCCTGTTTCTGATGTTCTCTATCTCTAACGCACACGCGGAAAAAGGGGTAAGGCTCCCTTGGCCAATGCGGCGGAAGTGTTTCCATCCTCCAAAAAGAGAGGAGGCGGGAGGGGTATGGATCCCCTCCCGCCCTTATGGAAAGCAGGCGGCCGGAAAAAACCGCCTCGGCTTGACAGATCCACGCGCAGAAAAAACCGCCGGCCCGTTTCCGTTTACCGGAAAACGACCAGCGGGATCCGCGACAGAAAAACACCGGCACCTCCCCCTTTCGGGAAGCGCCGGCGCACACTCCTGCCTATCCATACACCACGGAGAGAGCGCCCGCTGTTGGTGATCCTCCTCCATGCAAGTCTTCTGGCTCGCGCCGCGGAGAATCCTCTCCTCGTTCGTGACCTGCCTTCTCACAGACGTGATGTCTGCAATGGCGGACTTTCGTCCCAGCGGCTGACGCCGCCTCGGTACGTTCTTGCGCTCACAGTGCCGTTCGCGTGGGGCTTTGCACCCCGTTCCTTTGAAGCCACTGCCTGACCCCGCGAGGGGCCTTGCGGCAGACTGGCTGCACAGTATCCTTGGATCATGTATTCAATTGGCCGGCGGCCCAAGCCGCCAGCTATCATTATAGATTGGAAAAATGCGGATGTCAACAGGGAAAACGCCCTGCGGACGCAAAGTGTCCGCAGGGCGTGGGTCACAGTCTGGTGCCGGGCAGCAGGTGCAGCCGCTCCGCGGCGCGCTTGGCCTCGCTGCGGCGGCTGACATTGAGCTTCTGCAGGATGTGGCTGACGTGGCTTTTCACCGTGGGCAGGCGGATGTCCAGGATCTGTCCGATCTCGGCGTTGCTCTTGTCGGCGCACAGCAGGCGCAGCACCTGCAGCTCCGCAGCGGTGAGAGACTCCGTCTGCTCCAGCGGCGGCGCCAGCAGCTCCGGATAGTTGGCGGTCTGGGCGCGGACGGCCTGCATCATGGCGGCGCGGAAGTCCGGGCCGCCCTGCCAGCGGCGGCGCTCCAGCAGAGGCAGGATGGCCGCGCCGTACTGCCCTACCGTGCGCACAAAGCCGTAGTGCGCCGCCGTCTCCAGCGCCGCGTCCAGCGGCGCCTGCCAGGTATCCTCGTGCCGCCGGAACCGGGCGATGGCGGTGAGCAGGTGCAGATGGATGCCGTCGATGTGGCGCTGGCACACGGTGCAGTACCGCTCCAGTGCCGCCAGCGTCAGCAGCGCCGCATCGCTGTCGCCCTGGGCCAGCTCCGCCATGGCCTGGGTGAAATACTGATACCGCAGCAGCACCCGGAAATGGGTGGGGTCGCGGGGCGCCTTGTCCCGATACCATGCGGCCACGGCCAAACGGTCGCCGGTGCGCAGCGCGATGCGGCAGAGCATGGCGTCGATGTTGGGCAGGAAACGTGTCTCGCCGGCGCTTTCCAGCCGCTGGCGCAGAGAGGTGAGCATCCGCGCGCCGTCCTCCGGACGGCCGGCATCCACCTGACTGCGGACGATGAGGCCCACTGCCGCAAACTCGATGTCCGGCGTTCCCTTACAGCGGATGTCGCTGAGGAGGGACACCAGCGCCAGCACGCGGCCGGACACGTCCTGCCCCTTTTCAAATTTGCTCTCGGCGATGGCGGTGTCCGCCAGCCCCACGCCGTCCCGGCCCAGCACGGCCTCCACCGGGCGGCGGAGCGCGGCGTACAGCAGATCATCCCGGCGGCTCCAGTCAGAGAAGTCCTTGCCGCCGTTCATGACGCTGGGCAGCGCGCTGGTGACGGAAAAGGCGGGCAGCGTGATCTCCCGGTCGGTCAGCAGGCGGAAGGCGGCGGGGAACATCTCCGTAAGGCCCGCCACGCCCCGCTGGGGCAGGGAGATGTCCAGCCACGCCAGACGGCCCCGGGCCTCCCTGCCGGCGGCATCGCTGTCCTTGCGGCGGGCGGCAAAGTCGGCCAGACGGCCGTACCACCGCTGGGAGCCGTCGTAGTCGCCCCGCAGGGCGCACAGCATGCTGACGGCCTGCATCAGTGCGGGCGAGGCGGCGATCTCCGTCTCGTCCAGCGTATCGTAGTAGGCGGACAGCTCCTCGTAGTGTCCCATGCCGGGGTGCAGCTCGGCGCTGCGGCGCAGCAGCTCCGACACCTTGCCCCGGTCGCCGCCCCGGTCATAGAAGAAAAGCGCCTGCCCATAGTCCTGGTGCAGCTCGTAGTACAGCGCGCCCCGATTGTAGAGACTGCGGCGGCGCTCATCGCTGTACTCCCGCTCCAGCTCCCACAGCAGAAAGCGGCGGAAGGCCGGCCAGAACCGGCATTTGTCCCCCTCGTACAGCAGCATGGATGTCTGCTGCTGCAGCCAGGCCAGATGCTCGCCGGCGCGGCTGTCACCGGTGGCGATGCGGGCCAGCTCCAGGTCAAAAGGCTCAAAGGGCGCCAGCTCCAGCAGAAAACGGCGCAGGGACAGGTCGAACCGGCGGTACACCGTGTCCTCGAAATAAGACATCATCTGGCGGCGCACGGTCTGCTCCACCGCAGGTGTGTACCCCTCCCGGCGGGCGGCCATGCAGCGGCCCAGCAGCTCCAGCGCCAGCGGGTGGCCGCTGGTGTCCCGCAGGACGGCGGTCAGCTCCGTGTCGGACAGCGTTACGCCGCAGCGCGCCAGCAGCTCCGCGGCGCCGGTACGGTGCAGCGCCAGATCGTCGGCGATGAACACCCGCAGCAGTCCGGAGAACTGGAACGGGGCCAGCCAGCCCGGCAGTCCGCCCCGGCTCAGCAGCACGAAGCGGCGCTCCACCGCGGTGCGCAGCAGGGTGCACAGCGGCTCCTGCCCGCTTTCCGGCAGGCTCTGCAGCTCGTCCAGCAGCAGCACGTCCCATGTGCCGTCATCCGCCGGGAGGTCCAGCGTCTCCGCGTCGGCGGACAGCTCCCGCACGCGGCAGCCCTCCAGCAGCGCGCGGGACACCACGGATTTGCCGAAGCCGCAGGGCGCGCTGAACAGCGCGATGCGCCCCCGCTCCATGGCGGTGCGGAACGACTCCTCCAGAGGCCGTTCGATGACCGGTCCGTTCGTCATGCCTGCTCCCTCCCTTTCGCTGTTTTTACACTTAATAATCCGCGTTGAGCCAGGGCTTCTGGCTGCAATGCAGCAGGCGGGCCAGCTCCCTGGCCCCGTCGGGGTCGTCCGCCCCGGCGGCACCCAGCCGCAGCAGCCCCTCCAGATCGCAGGAGCCCATCAGCAGGGATGTCAGCTCCCCCTGACGGCAGGTGACGGTGACATCCGCCGCCGCGTCCGCCGCGGCCACAGCCCAGCGCCCCTGCGAAAAGGCGATGCGCAGGCACTGTTCCGCGCCGGTCAGCTCGTCCCGGCAGCGGAACGCCGCCGTCAGCGTCCCCTGCGGGAACGGGCGGTAGGCGGTCTTTTCCACGAAAGACGGGCCGTCCGTCAGCTTGAACATGGTGCCCACGGCGGAGACATTGGTCTGCAGAAAGCCGTAGTCCATGTAGTTCTTCGACACATCCTGCGGGTCGTTCAGCAGGTGGTGGAAATCCTCCTCGCCGGTGCGGAGGATCACGGTCTGCGCCAGATCCTCCTGCAGCTTCAGGCCGCCCAGCAGGGCGCGCAGCACCGCGCCGTCCTCGTAGACCAGCTCCTCCACGCTGAGGCGGTTCTGGGTATAGTTGGTGTCGCTGGCGCTTTCAAAGCGGTAGGCCGCGTAGCCCCGCAGCGTGCCGCCGTCATCATACCAGCCCATGCGCCGCACCTGTATGTCATCCCGGGCGGCGCGCAGCTCCTCATCGAACTTCTCCACCATGCCGTGATTCCGGGCGGCGAAGCGGCGCTGGCAGGCCATGGCCGCGTCAAAGTCCTCCGGCTGCAGAAACCGCAGGCGGCGCTGCGCCGCCGCATCGGTCTTCGGCAGCACCGATGTGGGCAGGCGGTACTCGTACAGCTTGCCGGCGAAGCCGTAGTCCATCCGGCGGTAGAAGTCGATGCGGAACGGCAGCAGCAGCGTCAGCAGCGCCCCGTTTTGCCGGGCGTAGTCCTCGAAGTACCGCACCATGGCCAGCGCCGCCCCCTTCTTCTTGTGGAGCGGATGTACCTCCAGCGCCATCAGGCCGCAGGCGGGCTGCATCCGGCCGAAGAAATTCATAGAGAACAGGATGAGCTTCATGGTGGCGATCAGCGTGCCGTCCTCGAAAAGGCCCACCGTGCGGGTCTGGGTGTCCTCCCGCAGCTCGGTGAGGTGCTTGCCCGGTAGTGGGCGCGGCACTCGGCGTCCAGCGCCTTGTAGGCCGGGTAGGAATTGAGATAGATGTCCAAATATGCCTCGATGTCCCCCTCCGTCAGAGGGCGGATGTCCCAGCCGCGGGATGCCATGTCGCTGTTCATAAGCCGTGCTCCTTTCGCCGTGTTTCCTATGCGCTGATTATACCGCTTTTTCCGGCGGTTGGCAATAAAAGATGACCGGCCTGGAGCCGGTCATCTTTTATTGCATTATGCGTGCTCACGCCGGCGGCGCAGCAGCAGCGCCGCGCCGGTGCAGCTGCTCAGCGCCATGACCGCGTAAACCGCCAGGCCCGCGTCGCCGGTGGCCGGGGACGTGGTGTCCCTGATGGAGGGCGTGCTGTCCGGCTTAGTGCCGGACACGGCATAGCCGATGGCATAGGTGGTCATCTGCCGGGTGAAGATGTGGATGCGGCCGTTGGCCTTGTCCACATAGTAACCCTCCGCTTCGCTGCCGGTGAGGCCGCGGGGCTCAAACTTGCCGCTGCCGCTGCGCAGCACCGTGACGCCGCTGAGGCTGGTGTCGTAGGACAGGATGATCTCCAGCAGCGTATCCGTCTGCGTCAGGCCGGAGGAAACACCGTTCTCCGTCAGGGTCATCGCCATGTCCACGAACCGCAGCTTCATGCCGTCCGCCCTGTCGCGGAGGGCCTTCTGGATCGGGTCGCCGCTGTTGGCGGGCACCTCGCGGAGCTCCATGCTGACGGACAGGGAATCGCTGTCCACGCCGGAGAAGCGCCGGGCCGCCTCGTCATCCAGTCCGCCCACGATCGCGCCGTCCGTCAGGCCGGAGGCGCTGCGGATGGTCAGCTCGCTGTTCACATCCTGCCGGGGGATCTCCACCAGCAGGCCGGTGACGTTGTGGTCCACCAGCGTCACCATTCGGGTGACGATCCGGTCGTTGTATTCCACCACCACGTTGTACACGCCGGCGGGCATGCCGTCCAGGCTGAACCTGCCGTCCGTGTCCGTGGTCTTCCAGCCGCCGATGATCTCCAGACCCCTGCGGATGGTCACCACGGCGTCCGGAACAGGGGCACCGGGCCGGGTGCTGTCTGTCAGGTCGATGCCCTTCACCTCGCCGCTGACGGTGTAGACCGGCTCTGCCGGGGCCGTCACGGTGATGTCCGCCGTGCCGGTGACAACAGCATAGCGGTCGGTATCATCGGGGGTGAACACCCATGTGGCCGTATAGCGGCCCACGGCGGGGCAGAGATACGGCTCCGCCCATGTGAAGGTGCCGCGCACCACTTTGCCCTCGGCTGCCATGATGCCGGACAGGGTGATGGTATCCAGCCGCTGGCCGCCAGTGAGGAAGCGGCTGCTGAGGCTGGGTGTGCCGGTGGGAATGAGCTTGTTCACCGCGCGGAGTCTGACCGTAACGGTGATGTCCTGATAGTTGTCGCTTTCCACAAATGCCGTGACCACGGCCGCGTCGCCCTCCGCCGTGCTGTCCACGGCGTTGACGGCCAGCGTCAAGGCGCCCTTGCGGGAGACGTTAGTCCGGAGCATATCGCAGTAGCCCTGCGCGTCCGTGACATGCAGGCCGCCGTAGCGGAGCCTGCCGAACACACAGCCGGCGGGCAGTACCGCATCCAGCGCCGCCTGCAGGTCCACCGTGTAGTCGACAGCGGCGCCGTTGGTCACGTCCACCGTGATATCCGGTACGGTCAGGGTGCCCTTGTCCACGCTGACGGACAGGCTGCCGGACACCGGTTCATGGTTGGCCGCGGTGAGCCGGTAGTACAGCGTATAGCTGCCCACGGCGCCGTAGGACGGGACGGACGCGGTATAGGTGCCGTTCTCCTCCTCGCTGTACGTCACGGTGACGGGCGAGCCGTCCGCGGTATCCGCCGTCACGGTGATGGCGGGCGTCTGGGCCTTGCCGTTGTAGGCCAGTGCCGGGGCAGAGACGGACACGTTGGTCAGCTCCGCCTTGTCGATGGCGGCGGTGAGGCTCCAGGTGTCCGTGCTGTTGTGGTTTTGGTCGCCCTGCACCTTGTAGTACACGGTGTAGGTGCCGGGGAGCCTGCCGGTGGGGATATCCGCGCTGTAATGCACACCGTCCAGGCTGTACTGCATGGTGCCGCCCTCCGCCGTACCGGCTGCCGCCAGCGCCTGCTCAGCGCCGGTGTAGGTCAGGGTACCGGCGGTGGGATGCCCGGTCAGCTGGGCGTCGGCCTTGTCGATGGTGAAGGACGCCGTGCCGCTGACGGTGTAGTTGCCGCCAGGGTTATCCGTGACGATGACGGCGGCTTCGCCCGCGTTGGTGTTGCGGTCGTAGGAGACGGTGTACTCCGCCGGGTCAATGACCGTCTCGCCGTCCCTGACGGTGACGGCCGGCTCCCACTTGCCGCCGTTATAGATGAAGGGGCCATCGGAAACGGTGACGGCGGCTTCAACTGTCTTAGGCTCGATAGTGACGGTGACGCTCCGGGGTTCCGTGTCGTTGTGGTTGCTGTCGCCCTGCACCTTGTACCAAACGGTGTAGGTGCCGGCATTCGTGCCGGTGGGGACGGCATCGCTGTAATCCACGCCGTTCAGGCTGTACTGCATGGCGCCGCCCTCCGCCGTGCCGTCTGTCACCAGCGCCTGCTGGGCGCCGGTGTAGGTCAGGGCATTGGCGGCAGGGGCCTCGGTGACGGAGGACGCGGCCCTGTCGATGGTAAAGGTCGTGCTGCCGCTGACGATGTAATTGCCGCCGGGGTTATCCGTGACGGTGACAGTGGCTTCGCCCGCTTCGGTGTTGTTTTTGTAGGAGACGGTGTACTCCGACGCCGGGATCAGGGTGCCGTTGTCGTAGACCTCCACCGTCGGCTCGATGGCCGTGCCGTTGTTGTAGATGAACGGCGCGCCCGGAACGGTGACGGTGGCTGTGACCTCCTTGGGTTCGATGGTCACGGTGAACTCGCCCCTGTAATATTCGTAGTTCCAATTCACCACATCATATACAATATAGTAGACGGTATGCTTGCCCGCGTCGGTAAACGCAGGAACGGCGCTGTGATATGCGGTGCCGATCCCGTTTTTCGTGGAGAAGCCGAACGTGCCGGAAATACCGTCCACCGAGGTGGCCGCCGTCTTCACGACAGCCGTCTGCGGCTGACCATTGTAGGTCAGCGTGCCGACCTGCCGGACGGAAACATTGGTGAACTGCGCCTTGTTCACCTGAACATCGGCGGTGCCGGTGGTCTCCTCGTACAGGTAGGCGTCATCGCCCGTGGGCGTGAATACCCAATCGCCCGTATACATGCCGGCTTTGTCGGGCTTGATGGTGTCGTCCTTCCAGCAAAGGGTGCCCTGGACAAGCTCGCCGTTGTACCGCATGCCGCCGTACTCGCCGTTGTAGCCGAGGACGCTGTCGCGCAGCGTCTGGCCGTAGGTGATATCGCCCGCAGCCAGACCGATGGGCGTCAGGGGGCGTTTGGCCGCCGCCGTGACGTTGACGGTCAGGGTGATGGGGGTGTAGTTGTTGGTGGTGACCGTGACCTTGATGGTGCCGACCGCGCCCTCGGTATTGCCGGTGGCGGTGACCGACAGCTTTACCTCATTGGCAGCGCTGTCCAGCACCGCCGTGGCCGTATAGCCCTCGTTCAGGCTGACGGACGGCTGGGCGCAGGTGGTATCACCGTAGGTTCTGGGGCTTTCCAGCGCCGGCAGCGTCGGCAGCGTGATGGTGTACTCTCTGGCCGCGCCGTTGATGATGGTGAGCTCCACAGGCGTCGGAGCGGTCACGGTGGCCTGCTGGATCGTGCAGCCCGGCTGGGTATAGCTGCCGTCGGGAAGGGTGTAGTTCTTCACGCTTCTGTTGTCCAGTGTCACCGTACCCGTGACAGTTCTGCCGCTGCCGGCGTCCGCGCTGTCAAACGCGGCGGTGGTGGTGTAGTTCAGGTCATTGAGCAGGGTATCGCTGCCCTGCAGGCCGGAGAACGTCACACCGGTGACGGTGGCCGTTGTCGTGCCATCATAGACCTTTGGTGCTATCGTCACGCCGGCGACGGTCAGTTCTTTCGGCGCGATGGTCACGCTGACCGCTTTGGGAGTGGAATCCTTGTAGCCGTTGATACCGATGACCTTGTAGTAGACACGGTATGTGCCGGCATTGGTGCCGGTGGGAATGTCCGTGCTGTAGCCGCTCGACCGGGACAGGGAATACTGCATCATGCCGTATTTGGCATCAACGCTGCCCGCCGTCACCAGCTCCTGCGCCGCGCCTGTATAGGTCAGGCCGGTGACCGCCGCAGGGGCGTTGATCTGGTCGGTGGGGATGCTGGGCTGGTTAACTTTCAGCGTCTTGCTGCTGCTCTGCACGGTGTAGCCGTCCTTGACAGCGGTGAACCAGATGGTGTAGCGGCCCGTCTCGGTAAAGACGTGCTTGCTGACATAGTATCAGCTGCTGCTGATCTTCTCATACGTCGGGTCGGTGAGGGTGATGGGCGTCTCGCTGCCCTCCTTCTGGATGTAGAAGGTCACGTCCGCGTTTTTGGTGTTGCAATAGGCGCAGAGCTGGACGGTGGTACCGCGATCCACCGACGAAACATTCTTTCCATTGACCTTCAGGTACAGATTCTTGGACGTGATGGGCAGGCGCTCAATGGTGACGTTGGTCAGTTTCGTGGTGTTGGCAAGCTGCTCATCCGCAGGGGCGTACCACGTATACTTCGTCAGGTCATTGGGATAGTCCGTTTACACCTTGTAACCGGGGTTTCTGGGCGAACTTACGATATTCTCCCACGTTGCGCCCTCTGCCAGCTCCAACGTGCCGATAACGGCCGGTTTTGCCGGAGTGGCAAACTTTGCGCCCGCGTGGGCAATGACCTTCTCTACGATGTCTGTGTCGTTGGTTCTGCTGAAGGAGACTTCATAGTCTCCGCCGGTGACGGTTACGGTGCCGCGAATTGAATGACCGTTCAGGTCGATACCCGTGTACCTTGTGCCGTCAACGGTGTAGTCGCCGGAAACCTCCGCCAGAAGCCGGAGGGTGTAACTGCCGTCTCTATCCGCGTTAAGGGCGTCCTGCAGATCGGCAAATTGCCGCCACGGGTTGCCCTCAACACTTTGCAAGGCCGTTTGGGCCACTGCGGGGGCGCCGCAGTCGGGGCAGCTGCCGGCGTCGTACGCGAAGCCGCTTGTGCCGCCGTGGTCACAGGTCAGGCCGCAGCTGCACGCCCACTCACTCTGGCCGCTCACCGGCTGGAAGCTGTGCCGATGCGCCGCGACGGTGATGACGGCCTTCGCCTGCACGAAAGCATTATTCACCTCATGGACATAAAAAGTGTACTCACCGGCAGGTGTTTCCGCACTGATCTTAACAGAGATCGTGTAGGTGCCGCCGCCATTGTCCGTCTGGGTGACGGTAAACTTGTCGTCTGAGTTGTTCTGAACATACGCCTTCAGGTCGTCCGTGCCGGTATAGGTCACGGTAAAGGTGACCGGCGCACCGCCAGCGGTGCCATTTGCGGTCTCCCGATCCAGCGTCAGCGTGGGCGGCTCAGGTGCGGGCTCCCCGCCCACCTGCCGGCTGCTGAGCTTTTTGGCGGCTGCACCGTTCACCGTATAGGTATCGCCCGCAAACACGGCCTCGGCGGCGGTATCGCCGTCCGCGTCAGCGGCACCGTAAAACTTTTTGCCCGCCGGTCCTGCGGCGGCAGTCAGTTCGACAGCCTTATCCGTACCGGTGATGGTCAGGTCCGTACCGTCGAAATACAGAGTACTCTTTACGCCGACCTTCGCACCGCTGATGCTGGCGGAGCCGTTATTTACCGTCAGGCCGCCGTCAATGGCCGCGTCAGCGCCGGCAGGCGCGGTCATGGTGAAGGTGCCGTCAGCTGCATCCACCGTGACCTGGCCGACAACGGTGCCGTTGGTCAGGGTCAGGCTGTCATCGGCGTCGATATCACCGGTGATGCAGAAGCCGGCCATGTCGATGGTCGTGGCCGCATAGACCGTGAGGTCCTCAGCGACATCGCTGAGCAGCGTGATCTCGACCTCACTCATCTCGTCCAGTATTTCCTGCAGCGTGGCGTACCTCGTGCCGTCGACTTCGGCCACGGGGCCGCTGTTCCGCGCGGCGGCGCGTCTGCGGGCGGCGGTGTCCTCGCCGTTGGCGTAGACATCGGCGGCATTCCCGCCGCTGTCCGCCGTGCTCTGCGCCGCGGGCAGCATCTCAGCCCACGCGGCGGCGGGCACGATGCTGAACGCCATCACAAGGCACATCAAAAAGCTGACGATGCGTTTTTTCATGCTCTCTTTCCTCCGTTCATCTGCCGTTTTCTCTCGTCCTGCCTGTGTATCTCTATCTTTTTTATTTTACTGCTCCGGCGGCGTTTGTTAATCGTTCCGAAGTATGACCCGGCATTTTCCGCTCCGGAACGGCGGCTTGCTTTTTCCGCCCGTCTGCCGTATACTGGGTGGGAAACAATGTGCCGGGGACGCGGCGTCCCCGCCCGCGGAAAGGAGCTGACGAGCTTGCAATTCTGGAAAATGAACGGCGCCGGCAATGACTTTGTGATCGTGGACAACCGCCGGAGCATGCTGCCCGATGAGGCGTGGCCGGAGATCGCCCGCACCCTGTGTGAGCGGCACCTGTCCATCGGTGCGGACGGTCTGATGGTGGTGGACACGTCCGACAGGGCGGACTACCGGATGCGCTACTACAACTCCGACGGGTCGCTGGGGGAGATGTGCGGCAACGGCGCGCGCTGCATCTGCCGCTACGGCTATGAGAACTGGCTGGCAGGCGAGGTGCAGACCGTGGAGACCACCGCCGGGCTGGTCACCGGCTGGCGGCTGGATCAGCGGAACTACCGCATCCGGCTGAACGATCCCTCCGTCATCCGGCTGGACGCCGCCGCCCACATCGGCGGCACAGTCTATGCCGCGCCCTATGTGGAGCTGGGGGATCCCGGCCTGCCCCACGTCGCCGTGGAGGTGCCGGGGCTGGCGGACTGTGACCGGCAGACGCTGCGGGAGCTGGGGCGGCGGCTGCGGTACTATGAGGGCTATCCCAAGGGGGCCAACGTGAATTTCTACGAGGTCGTCGGCCCGGACCATGTGCGGGAGCTGACCTACGAGCGGGGCGTGGAGGACTTCACCTACGCCTGCGGCACCGGCACCGGCTCCGTGGTCACGGTGCTGACGCTGCTGGGCCGGGTGTCCGGCCAGAACGTGCGGGTGGATATGCCCGGCGGACAACTGACGGTGGACGTGGTGTGCGACGGCCCGCGGGTGACCGATCTGTACCTCACCGGCCCCACCAACATCGTGTGCAGGGGCGAGGCCACCGACGAGGACTGCCGCTTCTGCGCGGCGGACGGAACTGAATAAAAAAGGAGCGGCAGTCCGGCTGGACTGCTGCTCCTTTTTGTGTATGCCCGTCACACATCCCGGGCACACAGGTCTGCCGGCGTCTCCCGGCGGACGGCCACATAGCTCTCGCCGTCACGGAGCATCACCACCGGCGGCATGGGCAGCCGGTTGTAGTGGGAGGCCATGGAAAAGTTGTAGGCTCCTGTGGTGCATACCGCCACGATGTCGCCGCGTCCCACAGAGGCCGGCAGCATCACATGCTTCTGGATGATGTCGCCGCTTTCGCAGCAGCGGCCCACCACAGAGGCCTCCAGCTCCCGCGGCTCCGTCATCTTGTCGGCGGGCAGGCAGGTGTAGCCGGCGCGGTACAGGGCGAATCGGGGGTTATCCGCCATGCCGCCGTCTACGGATACATAGTTCTTATAGCCGGGGATCTTCTTCACCGTGCCGCAGGTGTACAGCGTCATGCCTGCCGCCGCCACGATGCTGCGGCCCGGCTCCATGTGGATCTCCGGCATCCGGATATCCAGCCGGGCGCAGGCGGCTCTGACAGCCGCCGCCACGCGGCCCACCGTATCGTCGATGTCCAGCTCCGGGTCGCCGGCCAGATAGCGGACGCCGTAGCCGCCGCCCAGGTCCAGCTGCCGCGCCGTATAGCCGTGCTTATCCCGCATGGACGCAATGAACGTCAGCATGATCTCCGCCGCGCGCTCAAAGACCTCCGCATCGAATATCTGGGAGCCGATGTGGCAGTGGAAGCCCACCAGCTCCACATGGGGCTGAGCCAGCGTATAGCAGGTGATCTCCTCCGCCTGCCCCGTTTCGATGGCGCTGCCGAACTTGCTGTCCACCCGGCCGGTGGACACCGCCTCGAAGGTGTGGGGGTCGATGCCCGGTGACAGGCGCAGCAGCACCTTCTGCCGCAGGCCGCGGCGGGCGGCCTCCGCCTCGATGGCGCGTATCTCCTCGGCGTTGTCCGCCACGAAGTACCCCACGCGGCTGTCCATGCCGTAGGCAATGTCGGCGTCCGTTTTGTTGTTGCCGTGGAAGTAGGCGTCCCGCAGGTCGTACCCCGCCTGAAGCGCGGTGTATATCTCGCCGGAGGACACCACGTCGATGCCCATGCCCTCCTCGCGCATGATCTCGTACAGCCGCTTGAAGCAGCAGGCTTTTCCCGCGTACAGCGGGCGGCCGTCGGGGCCGAAGTGCCTGCGGAAGGCCGCCTGATACAGCCGGCACCGGCGGCGGATGTCCGCCTCATCCATCAGGTACAGCGGCGTACCGTACCGGGCCGCCAGCGCCGCCGTGTCCTGCCCGGCAAAGTACAGGTGCCCGTTGTCCCCGACGGTGATGTTATTGTGCAGCATTTCTGCCATAGGCGTTTCCTCCTTTGTAAGAGGACAGCTCTGCCAGCGTCATGCCGTACTTGCTCTCCAGCACGCGGCAGAACTTCTCTTTGTCCATAAAGTCGCGGTATTGGCGGACGAACCGCTGGTACAGCACCACGCGGTCCCGGCTGCCCCGCAGGAACATGACCACGCCCAGCACCAGGCAGATGCCCGCCGCACAGGCGCCCACCGGGAGGGTCCGCCACGCCAGATAGGCCGTCAGGGCCGAGGAGAGCAGCAGGATGACCAGCAGCGGTATCCAGCGCCCGGTCAGCAGACGCCGGTGATCCTGCCGGGAGTACACACCGCCGTCCGCCATGGCGCCGGAAAAGGGGATGTAGACCGTGAACATCTCCAGCGCCTTGACGATGCTGTACGCCACGCCGAAATAGGCGGTCAGGCACAGAAGAATGATCCGCGTTGCCGCAAGCAGTCCCGTACCCGTCATGTCCGCGCCCTCAGACCCACGGCCTGCATGCCCTGCTCCCGGTGGCGCTCCCACATGGTGCGGCGGGGGTAGGACACCACACCGTTGTTGTCCCACGGGTCGTTGCAGATGTAGTGCTCCTCATCGTAGCCCACAAGCAGCAGGCAGTGCTCGTTGGACACCCACATGAACGGCTGACCGGAGGGGATCAGCCGGTACCAGGGGCCATTCACGGTGGGGCGCATGTTGATGCTGCACCACAGCAGCACCGGCATGCCGTTGTCGATGTACCGGCGGCACAGCTCGTCGATCTCCGTGCTGGTCTCGTCGATCACGTCATACCGCTCGCCTGCTACGCGGCACAGCGCCTTGACCATCACCGGTGCGTAGCAGCCCAGCGCCTCCGGGTCCCGTGGGTCGCCCACAAAGCACTGGCGCGGGTCGGAGCCCCACAGCTCATCGCCGCGTTTTTCAAAAACGCCGCGCTCCAGCACATGATCCAGAAAGTCGGGAATGGTCACCGGATAGCCCAGATAGCGCAGCAGCATCACCGCCGAAACGCTCTCGCAGCCGGTGGGCGCCTGTCCCGACTGGTCCAGATAGGGAACATCGATCTTTTTCATACGCGGCTCCTTCTGTCAGATCTTATCCGCCGGCTCCGCGGCGCTGGCGGCGTATTTTTTCACCGTCAGGCGGTTGAGCACCAGGATCTCCGCGATCACCAGCGCCACGCCGATGGCCAGGGGGATCCACGGCGTCTTCATGACCGCCGCCAGAATGTAGCAGATCACGCAGTCGGCGCTGACCGTCAGACCGTAGTACATCTGGGTCTTGACGTGATTGATGTGGTTGCACTGGGCACCGGTGGAGCTCATGATGGTGGTGTCGGAGATGGGGGAGCAGTGGTCGCCCATGATGGCGCCGGCGCAGATGGAGGCGATCACGATGACCAGCATGCTGTTGGAGGTGGTATCCGCGGCGAAGATGGGCACGGCCACGGGGATGAGGATGCCCATGGTGCCCCAGCTGGTGCCGGTGGCGAACGCCAGGATACCGCCCATCAGGAACATGAACATGGGGAACAGCGTGGTCAGCGTCTCACGGCCCGCAAAGATGCCCTGCACGAAGGAGGAGACATCCAGCATGCCCACAAAGGCCTTCAGGCCCCAGGCGAAGGTCAGCACCAGCAGCGCGGGGATCATCAGCTTGAAGCCCTCCACATAGCTGTCCACATAGCCCTTGAAATCCACGATCTTCCGGGGGATGAACATGATGGCCATCAGCAGAAGCGTCAGCACGCAGCCGAAGCTCAGTGCCAGCGGCGCATCGGTATTGGCGAATATATTGGTGAGGGTCAGGGGAAGGTCGCCCTCCAGGCAGCTGCGGCGGCCCAGGATGACCATGCCCCACACCACGGTGCCGATGAGGCAGAACGTGGGCAGCAGCAGATCCCAGACCGTGCCCTTGGTGCTGGTCTCAGCCGCCACCTCGGCCTGCACGGCGGCGTAGTCGTCGCCGGTGGTGAACAGATCGCCCTTGGCGGCGTTGGCCTCGTGCTCGTACATGGGGCCGTAATCCTTGGCCATCAGGGCCGTGCCGAACACCATCACCAGCGTCAGCAGCGCGTAGAAGTTATAGGGGATCGCCTGCACGAACAGCGTGAAGCCGTTGACCGTGGTGGTGTACTCATCCGGGATGTAGGACGCCACGGCGGCGGCCCAGGAGCTGATGGGCGCGATGATGCAGATGGGTGCGGCGGTGGCGTCAATCATGTAGGCCAGCTTGGCGCGGGACACCTTGAACCGGTCGGTAATGGGCATCATGATGGTGCCCACCGTCAGGCAGTTGAAGTAGTCATCCAAAAAGATCAGGCAGCCCAGCACGGAGGTCATCACCAGCGCGCTTTTCTTGGACTTGATCCAGCGGGCGGCCCAGTCGCCGAAGGCGCGGGAGCCGCCGGAGCGGGCAAACAGGATCACGATGGTGCCCAGCAGCACATCGAAGAAGAATATCTTCAGGTCGATGTTGTCCATCAGCGTCAGGAACAGTGTTTCAAACACGCCCCAGGGGTCGAAATTCGTCACCAGCATGGCGCCCACAAGGCAGCCCGCAAACAGGGAGGAATAGACCTCCTTCGTCAAAAACGCCAGCACGATGGCCACCAGCGGCGGCAGCAGCGCCCAGGCGGTGCCGGCGAAATGCGGCGCGCCGTCGGCGCCGTCACCGGCGGCAAGCGCAAAGGTGCCCAACAGAAAGACCGCTGCCAGCATCACAAGCGTGAGCACCAGCGTCCGTCTGAAAGGCCGTTTTCTGCCTAAAGACTTCCTCATAATGCGTACCTCTCTTTCACATACACAAGTCGTTTTGCAGGCGCGGACTGCCCACACCCGATCCATATGCGGCAGCAGGTATCCTGCATGCCGCATACCCGGCCGCCGCTCCTGCCCTGCATTGTAGGTATCTATGCTCAGTTTGTCAAATTATTGTCATTGTCCGGAAAACCGGACGCGCATTCCGGATATCCGGACTGTTTTTCCCTTCGCCGGGACACGGCACCATCCCGGCGGATGCCGTGCTCCTTCAGCTTTTCATAGAACACGGTGCGGGACAGACCAAGAAGCTGCATGGCCTGCTGCCGGTCGCCGCCGCATTGGGCCAGCGTCTGCTGGAGGATGCGGCGCTCCGCCTGCTTGAGCTGCTGGCGCAGGGTCAGCGTCACCGGCGCCGCGTCCAGGTGGATGTGCTCCGGATAGATGATGTCCGTATCGCAGAGCACCACAGCGCTCTCCAGCACCTTCTCCATCTCCCGGATGTTGCCGGGCCAGTCGTAATTCATCAGCTTGCTGAACGCCTCGCCGGACAGGAACCGCTCCGGCAGGCCGTAGCGCTGCCGGATCTTTTCGATAAGGCTTCCCGCAAGGAGATAGATATCCTCCTTGTGCTCCCGCAGTGGCGGCAGCTCCAGGGAAAACGCGGACAGGCGGTAGTAGAGATCCTGCCGGAACCGTCCCTGCTCCGCCGCCGTGCGCAGGGCGCCGTCCGCAGCCGCCAG
>ENA-OOZY01000568-OOZY01000568.1-human-gut-metagenome-genome-assembly--contig:-NODE-568-length-26362-cov-2.827917_pt1 | contig 26362 bp, 14 predicted proteins | sample MGYA00241047_ERZ501410 | MGnify/ENA primary metagenome ERZ501410 (study PRJEB25962, sample SAMEA2042621) | human gut metagenome | biome: human gut; feature: human-associated habitat; material: faeces... | reverse complement strand
TGCTTTACGGGCCGCACCACCGGATGACACAATGTACTTCGCACCTGATAAAGCTTCTTTGATATCTGAAGTGTAAGTCAGGTTTACGCCTTCGAACGCACAGTGGTACAGCTCCTCGGCTACACCTTCCAAAGCGGGTGCATAAGGATCATACAGACAAATGTTCGGAGTCAGTTTCATCATCAGGGCAGTCTGTGCCATGTTAGAGCCAATCATTCCGGCAGCTCCTACGATCGTAAGTTTTTCGTTGGTTAAGAATTCCATAATTTATATCTTTTTTTAATTCGACAATTGCTTTGTTTCTTGTTTCCGGTGCAAAGATAACTCGTTTAAACGCAGGTTGTTTATCGAAAAAAGTTTTGCGTTATAATGAAAAGTTATCGTCTGCGGATGATAACAAACAGATGCAGCGATATGTTTTTCGACGGCTTATTATTCTTACGTCTGTTTTTTATTTATCTTTGTCACAAACTGAATGAAGATTATGAGTATTGAATTAGGAAAATTCAACCAGCTTGAGGTAGTCAAGCAGGTAGATTTCGGTATGTATCTGGATGGCGGAGAAGAAGGCGAAATTCTGCTGCCTACCCGTTATGTGCCCGAAGATTGTAAGGTGGGAGACTGGTTGAACGTCTTCCTCTATCTGGATAATGAAGAACGGTTGATAGCCACTACGCTGACACCTTTGGTACAAGTAGGCGAGTTTGCTTGTCTGGAGGTATCCTGGGTCAATCAGTTCGGAGCTTTCCTCAATTGGGGACTGATGAAGGACCTGTTTGTCCCTTTCAGTGAGCAGAAGATGAAGATGCAGGTAGGGAATAAATACGTCATTCATGCCTACATTGACGATGAAAGTTTCCGCATCGTAGCTTCAGCCAAGGTAGACCGCTATTTGTCCAAAGAGAAAGCTCCTTATCAGCCGGGCGAAGAGGTGAACATACTTATCTGGCAGAAGACGGACCTTGGGTTTAAGGCGATCATTGAGAATATGTACAGTGGTTTGCTGTATGATAGTGAGATCTTTCAGACCTTACATACGGGCGATACGCTGAAAGCATATATTAAGCAGGTACGCGAAGACGGCAAGATAGACCTGATTCTCCAGAAACCGGGTTTTGAGAAAGTTGATGATTTCTCAAAAACACTTTACCACTATATTGCAGACCACGGCGGACGGATCGGATTGAATGACAAGAGCCCTGCCGAAGAGATTTACGATGTTTTCGGTGTCAGTAAGAAGACATTCAAGAAAGCCGTTGGCGACTTATATAAGAAACGTCTGATCCTGCTCCACGAAGACGGAATTGAGTTGGTTCGTCCCTAAACTGAATAGGGAAAACCCTACGTATGAATAGACAGAATCATTAGGGTGGGGAGTTTCCTCACCCTATTTTTGTGATATTAAAAACAATAAAAACTAAACGATATGCGAAAAGTAATCATAACCCTTTGTTTCTTGTTCGCTGCATTTATGGCACAAGCCGGAAGAATCAGCGGAATAAATATCCAGAGTGCAGGTGAGGCGATTCTTGTCTTTATGGATGGCGAACAGATATGCACGCCGACAGAGACTTGCTTCATAGCCAACTATTCGGGCAGACACCGCATAGAGGTATATGCCGCACGCTATATCCCGCGCACCGGACAGAGTGTAAAAGGAGATTTGTTGTTTCAGGAATGGGTGTCAAATCCCGGTATGAACATACGCGATATCCGGGTAGGTAGAGAGGGGCGTCCCGGATACGGATATGATGTGGTGATGAACCGTGCAGAGTTCGACCGCTTTCTGAGAACAGTGAAAGATAAGCCTTTCGATTCTGACCGCAATAAACTGATCGAGACTACGCTTGTCTCTACCGGCTTTACTTCCGATCAATGCCTCCAGTTGGTTAAGTTGTTCAGTTTCGACAGTGAAAAAATAAAGCTGATGCAGGCCATGTATCCGCGGATTGTTGATAAACCGAATTTTTATCTGGTTATTGAGAGTCTGACCTTTCAGTCCGATAAGAATAAGATGAACGAATTTGTGAGAAAATACCATAGTCAACGTAACTAAAACCTATATAAATTATGAAAAAGATACATGTTTCAGCAATACTACTTTTGCTCGTTGTCATGAGTAGTTGTGCCAGCCTGTTGGCAGATTTCAGGAACAGCCAACTGATGGGGATTCAGAAAGGAATGACGCAACAAGAGGTGAAAACCATTCTTGGTGAACCGAACTACAGACGCTTTGATGGAGGCATGGAAGAGTGGGAATATCGCGGGTACCTTTCCAAAGCAGGGCCTTCGGTGATTTGCGTCAACTTTATAGACAACCGTGTCGTAGGGCTGGATTCGTTCAAGGACGGTGCACCCACTGTTCCTCCCGCTCCATCTTTCTCTTTAGGTATTGGCGGTACGGTTTCCGCTTCGGAAGTGGGGCATTCCTATAGCTACAGGGCAATGAGAAATGATGAATTTGCCCGCTTCCTGAATGATGCAAAGAGTAAAACATTCGACTCGGACAGGACGGACTTTATCGAAAAAGCAGCGAGTTCTACCGGGTTTACTTCAGAGCAATGCCGTAGACTGATAAAACTTTATAGCTTTGATGATGACCGGACTAAGGTGCTGAAGATACTTTACCCGAGTGTAGTGGATAAAGATAACTTCTCCATAGCAGTAGATGAACTGGACTTCCTGTCGAATCAAAGTACTGTGAAGGACTTTGTGAAGAATTATAATAGAACTAAATAGATTTGAGATATGAAGAAACGAGTACTGATATTCTTTCTGGCCATCGGAATCACTGCTGTAAGTAGTGTGAGCATGGCTGCCATGAGCAATAGCCGCATTCGTAAGGAGACTCGTTTCCTTACCGACAAGATGGCCTATGAATTGAACCTGAGTACGGGACAATATAATGATGTATACGAAATCAATTATGATTTTGTTTACTCCATCCGTTATCTGATGGACGATGTGATGCGGGGAGAAGAGTGGGCGCTCGATAAATACTATCGCACGTTGGATATTCGTAACGATGACTTACGATGGGTGCTGACGGCTTCACAGTATCGGCGTTTTATAGGGGTGGATTATTTCTATCGCCCGATTTACGCCAATGGCGGAGGCTGGAGCTTCCGGGTCTATATCCGGTATACAAACCATAACCACTTCTATTTCGGAAAGCCTTACCACTATAGCAGTTATTGCGGCGGACACTATCGTACGCACTATCATAACAGCTATTATCGCGGACGTTACCGGCATGATTTCTATTCCGGTTCCCACAGCATAAGAGATCACCGGAATTATAACACGCACCGTCGTTCCGATTTCGGTACGGTAACTATACGTCCTAATTCGGCACGGAGAGATGATGTGCGGAGGAATGATGTGCGGAGGAATGATGTGCGGAGGGAAAGTTCTGCCTCACGAGATAAAAACAGGGTGACTCCGAGGAGTTCGGCAACTCCTAATAGGGTGACTCCTGAACGTACGGATAGCAGACGCAGTAGTAGCCGGAGCCAGGAGAGGGTGAAGAGTAATAATGGCACCCGAAGTTCAGTCTCTGAGCGTTCTTCTTCAAGCAGACGCAGCAGTGGAAATTCTGCTTCAGGCAGTAGCCGTAGTTCTTCTTCCCGCTCGTCGGAAAGAGGGAGCCGGGATAAATAACGTCAGTTCGACGAATTTTATTTGTCTGCATTTCGATCTTCCATCTTTTTGCGTTTATTACTTTAATAATCAAAGAGATATCCGGGTGGAAGATCGCATTTTTCAGCCCTTTATCTTCCACCCGTATCTTCCATCTTCCACCTACTGTTTTAAGGCAAAAATAAGGCGTAAATGCTGGTCGTCAGCCGAAAAATACGCCTTGCTTAAGCAAATACACCTCTTAAAGCATTTCGTTTTCCCTTGTTGTTTAACCGGAAATGGTGCAATCTGCATCCGGTTTCGGGTAGGCGTGCCCATGAGCCCGGGTATGCGGGACGAGATAAAGATACCGACATGAATGATTAAATCTTGATAATTAGATCATTAAATATGAAATAGAATAGAGAAACGATTCATGTGAACTGGTTAAATGAAAGAAAAAGAACCGCTGTCCTCCGGGGGGTAGAGTGGCAGCGGTTCGGCGAGTTAACTGGTTTGGTGAGTCGGATTTAGATTTAAAGTCAATTATAAAAGAGAATTTATTATGAAAGATTAAAGTTCTATAGTCCGTCTTCAATTTTAGGCGTTTTGTAATAACGACTAAGTTTGCACATCTGATCGATTCGGGATATATATCTGGAAGCGATGTATGCCTGGCTTGGTGTACGTTTCAGGCACGAATATTTCACTTTATGAATTTCTAAAAGAAGTTCGGCTACAAAGACAATCATGTCTGCACGTTCTATATGGGAAGGTGAACAGAAACACTCTGCATATTCGTAATCCCGGGTAGAGAGTGTATAATGCAGAATCTTTTTACCTCGCTGAAAAATAAAATCCAACCGATACCAACCGTTTGCGTTGGTTCTGCGCCGGTGGAAAGACAAGATTTTGATAGTAGATTGTTTGCCCATAGCTCAAACGTATATCGGGCAGGGAAAAATGAACGGCCCTGCTGACCCGTTTGAACTATTTGACATTCGATGCCGAAACAAGGAAAGAAATATGCTAACCCATTACGAAGTTAGACACGGGGGCAGAGCCGTCTTTTATCCAGAAGCTGCGGACATAAATAAATTATGCCCGTAGCTAAAGTTAGACAAAGAATGCTTTCTATGTCTTGCTCTCCAAGCGAGAGAATGTTGTAGTTCACCACAAAGATGGTGATAATTTCTGAATTGCCATAGCAAACGGCTAAAAAATGTACAATGAAACACTTTTTACGGTGGAATTGTTTGCTGAATACCGTTCGTATAGGGGGACTTAACAAAGGAATAACGGTTCTGTGTCGGTAAATGCTCTCTTAGCAGATAAATCAGTTAGGATGGGGATGTGTCAAAAGCCTTTTCACCACATAGATTATCACAGATTAACAACTTTACTAATCAATGACTTAAAATTCACTCTGTGTTACTCTGTGTCCTCTGTGGTGAGTTTCCTCCTATTCTGCTTTTGGTATCTGATAAATTACTGTATGCTGTCTCTCTCCAAGTCTTTCCTTGCTTCGCCGGTCACATTTATCTCCGGGCGGATACTGTCCGCCGCCGCTTCGCTGATAACTCCTTTTTTTGCCAGTCGTTCGGCTATCAATCGATAATAGCCTTCCAGGTTTTCTTTCAGTTTCATGTCACCGGTGAACGAATTTCGGAAATGCTTGGGCTTCGGAATGATGGATGCCAGGAAGATGGACTCCTCGGCTGTCAGTTGAGACGGGCGTTTTTTAAAGTAGTAGGCAGCAGCCTCCTGTGCTCCGTAGACAAGCGGCCCCCATTCCACTATGTTCAGATATACTTCGTACATCCTGTCTTTGGAAGTGAGACGTTCCGTTTCTATCAGCCAGACAATCAGGGCTTCTTCCAGTTTCCGGGCGATGTTTTTGTTCCGGTTCAGGAATACGTTTTTTACCAGCTGCATGGTGATGGTACTTCCCCCACGGGCAAAACGTTTCACTTTCAGGTCTTGTATCAATGCTTCACGCATGGCATCGGGAAGAAAGCCCCGGTGATAGTAGAAGGCTCCGTCTTCACTTTGCATCACAGACATTTGCAATAGTGGGGAGATGCTGTCCAGTGGCGTGAAATGTTCCCATGAGGGGCCTATGGGGAAAGTGCGTACCGGCTGTCCGTTTTCGTAAGCCGTATAGATAAACTCTTCCGACATTTTACCAAGGTCTGTGGCTCCGTATTTCACAATGCGGAAGTTTCTCTCCTTTAATTCCGATTCCAGCTTCAGGCTGTCCGGTAGGGCAAAGTCCACATCCAGCAAGAAATGATAGGACAGTTCGCCGTCCGTCTTTATCCCTTCCAGATTGCTGAATAGTCCTTTGGGGAGCGAGCCGAAGAGTTCGTTTGCCGGAAACCAGGACTTGTTTAAAGCTGCTGTGAAGTGCCATTGGTGTTCTCTCTTCTCAGCTTTCAGATAAGGATGAAGCTGCATCTGGTTGAATTGCACCAAGGTTGTGCTGTCCAGTTCGGCGAACTCTTTACCCACAAGAACCCGGTAGGATATTTGTCCGCGGTCCAGATTGACTGTTTGAGGGGAAAGAGCTTTGTGATACACTTCAAGTCCGTTGACTGCTGCTTGTCCTGTCAGTATAATCTGACCGCTGTTTCCTTCCGATTCAGTCAGGCTATAGGTAAGGGTATCCAAGCGAATGTCCGCACCGAAACGGCGTTTGAGATAGGGGAGGGCGATTTTCTCCTTATGCTGTGCATAAAGTTCGGCTTTTAGCGTGTGGTGGCTTCGGTTTACCTCTCCACAGGTGGTCCAGTGTTGGCTTACCGAATCTTCCTGTACTTCGATATCGGAGTTGAAATGGTTTTGCCGTATGCTTAATTGCGGGATGCGGATGGCTACGAAGTTACGGTCTTTCCGTTCGCTGACGTCGACTTGACGCAGTGTTCCGTTTTCGGGTAAGAAACCATAGAGCAGGTTCAGTATCCTGTTCACTCTGTGGGCATAGTCGGCTTGTGCCGAACCAGCCGGTACCTCCTGTTCCTTTTTCAGGAAGAGGAAGTCATAATTTGCTGTGCTGTCTGCTTTGATGAATGAAACTTTCAGCCAGTCGGCGGTTACGTTGCGTACTTCGATCTTTCCGCGTAGCAGTTTCCAGAAGCTGAGGCGCATGTTCAGGGCATGCAGGGTGAGGAGGGTGTCCCGCTTGTCAGGGACTACGGAAAGATTGCTCAGCTCGATTTCGTTCAGTGCTTTCATTCGCAAGGCATCGTAGCGGATGGATAATCCGTATTTTTGTTCGGTGCGCAGTATCCGCTTGCCAACCATTCGGCAGAGAATTCCGTTGCGTCCCCAATATAAACCTGTCAGAACAAGGATCAGGACACTTCCTGTAATGATGAGAGCGATGCTCCCTTTCGTACGATATTTTCCCATTATGATATGTAAACTACGGATTTATCGGCTGCAAAGTTATACAATTCCGGGAGGATGGATGATGCTCTTTCCGGAAAAATATTCTATCTTTGAGAAATCGATCATATGAGATACCGTGAAACAACTACGAACAGATAGACAGACTCTCAATGACTTAGGAGTGATGGAGAGTACGTACGGAGAGAAAACTCTTTTCTCTCTCTTTGACATGACGGAAAGTGACGGAGGAAAGAGGTGTCTGGAAGATTGGGCAACCCATCCCATATCCGATTGGCAGATGCTGCATGAAAGGCAGGAGGCAATCCGGTGTCCGGACTTCCCCGAAATACGTATTTGCAGGGAAGAGCTGGATTTTATAGAGTTTTATCTTAGTCAGGGAGACCGTCCGACAAGGGTTACTTATCTGGAATCTGTTTTATCACGTGCTTTCAGGTTGTTCAGAAGCACTCCCGAACGCTATATCATTCAGAGAGGAACAAAGTTGCTTGAAAACGTCTTGCTGGAACTGAAGATTTTTGCGGATCATGTGACCGAACTTTCTCCCCGGTTAATCCGCAGCATGGTAGCTACTGTCCTGGAGACTTATCAGGCTACGGAGTTGGGCAAAATGGTAGAATCCTGCGGACAGGAGGACGGTTTTTACCGGACTGACCGACTGGATTATATTTTTCGCTATCGGCGCAACCATACCATTGCTGATCTTCTTTCGATTGTATATCAATTGGATGCCATCCGTACCATGCACCGTACGGCTGTTACGAAAGGATGGTGTTTTCCTACGTTTACGACCGATGGCAAATTTGTGCTTCGTGACTTTTACCATCCTCAGGTGAAAGATGCGGTGAAGAATGACTGGGATATGGAGCATGGGAATATCTGTATCTTTACAGGATCAAATATGGCCGGTAAATCCACGACCTTGAAAGCGATAGCGTCCGCCGTATGGCTGGCTCATGCCGGATTTCCGGTGCCTGCTTCTTCTATGGTCTGTCCGGTGTTTGATGGTATCTTTACTTCTATCAATCTTCCGGATTCGTTAAGGGATGGGCGCAGTCATTTTTATGCGGAAGTACTCCGGGTGAAAGAGGTGTTGCAACAGATTAATGAAGGTAACCATTGTTTTGTGCTGTTCGACGAATTGTTCAGGGGGACCAATGCACGGGATGCTTTTGAAGCATCGGTAGCCGTGACCGAAGTGCTCAGGGAGAAAATTCACAGCCGTTTCCTGATATCCACGCATATCATAGAACTGGCCCGGAGGCTGGATGGAGACGATTCTTGTTGCTTTTATTATCTGGAGTCTGCCATAATGGATGACGAACTGATATGTAATCATAAAGTGAAGCCGGGTATTTCGGAGTCCAGGGTCGGATACTGGATTGTGAAGAGAGAACTTGCCGGCTTCTGAAGATAATGTAAGTAGTTACTGTAGGAGAAATTGTGAATAATACATATATTTGTAGACTCTATTAATCTAAAACAACGACGAGTATGAAAATTAAATTATTATTATTGATTAGTGTTCTGTTCTGTACAAGTAGTTATGCACAAGAGACGGTTACTGAACCTGATTTTATAGGTGAGGTGTTAGTCTTGAATTCGGACAACACTACGACTCCGTTGGAAAAGGCTACCGTTAAGATCAAAACAAAAGCCAATGCCTCGGTATATTTGGTGGGCATGGGCAAAGTGAAGACAAAAATAAATGTAGATGGTCCCAGCGCTCAGGTACGATTGCATCGGGGAGATGATTTTAAGTTGATTGTGAGGGCTGTGGACAACAATACCGATCCGATGTCTATTATCAATATCTTTCAGTTTGAAACAGGTAAGAAAGTACGTAAGGCCGAACTATCTTCTTTGAGTACCTTTGGAGGGGCTTCTAACAATAATCTGGAATTACTTCCGTATACCGCTAAAAAGTATGGAGAAAGTTCTTATCTGATTACATTGAAAGAAAAACCGATAGGGGAATATGGGATAACGGTTCGTAATCCTAATTCTTTGGATGAAAAGAATATCATTGTAGCTTCATTTGCAATCGATGAATAATAAGCGTTTATAGCCGGATTACTATTACTTGAAATAACGCCCCTTCTTTCAGACAGAGAGAAGGGGCGTTGTCGGTTACTACTGTTCCGGTTTAATGACAGAGCTACTGTAATCACTGGATAAATCAATAGGCAAGCCTTGATTCATCTGGATAATTCTATACTTATATAAACAGACCCAACAATATATTAGATTTTATATGCTTGGATAAGTATAAATATATGTATGGTGAATGGGTGATTTGGGATATTATCTCCAATAGATAACTGAATTATTTTCTTTGGGAGTTATTCTTTAATTGTTATTTTCTTTTCTAGTCGAATGTCAGATACTGAACGCCCTATGGAAAATAAAAAATCGCCAGGTTCAACAACAAATTTCATATATTCATTCCATAAACCCAAACTTGTCATAGGAATGTTGAAATTGATTGTTTGCTCTTCATCGGGAGCAAGTTCAATCTTTGTGAACTCTTTCAGTAATTTGAGAGGAGTGACTACACTTGATATGCAGTCTCTAACAAACAACATAGGAACTTCTTTTCCTTTCATTTGCCCTGTATTTTTTACCTTAAAAGAAACATGTATATTTTCTCTGTTCATTGAATGAATCGAATCAATTTTCAAATCACTGTATTCAAATGTGGTATAACTAAGTCCGTGCCCGAAACAATAAGCAGGTAAATTGTCAGAGCGACTGCTTCCTAAACTATAACCAGTCCAATATCTTGATGCAGTTTGATAATAATACATTGGTAATTGCCCTGCATGTTTGGGTACTGTAATAGGTAGTTTCCCAGATGGGTTTATTTTGCCAAATAAGATTTCGGCTAAAGCTTGACCACCATACATTCCCGGTTCCCATACATCTACTATGGCTGAGATGTTTTCTGAAAGCCATTCGTTATTTAAAGGTTTTCCGTTAACAATTACAGCAATTATAGGTTTCCCTGTTTTTTGCAATGCTTTGACTAGTTCAATTTGACGACCATAAAAATCAATCGATGGGCGATCTGCCGATTCACCATAAGTTCTTAGGCCCCAGTCTGATCGAATGCCATACCCTCCCATAACTACAACAACTAAATCACAATTTTCAGCTTTCTTTACTGCATCGGAAATGCTGTAGTCAGAGATTCCTCCTCCTTCTGAAAGTATTTTTTTTTGTAAGGCGGGATCTGTCGTATTGGTCTTTTCATGTGATAATTCAGATCTTATTCTGCCGCTATTGCTATAAATTATTTCAGAATTAGATGCGATCATTTGCATACCTTCTAGTGCAGTAACAACATTACTGTCTGGCTGAAAGAAACTCCAATCGCCTAGCATAGCCTGATTGTTAGCATTAGGCCCTGTGACCAAAATACGCTTGTATTTAGCTTCGTTAATAGGTAACAGGTTTTTACTATTTTTTAAAAGTATGATACACTCACGTGCTGCGTTCAAAGCTATTTCTCTATTTATTTTGGTTGCGTAAACATCTTTAGTGGGATCTACATAACGATTTTCAAATAAACCTAACTCGAATTTTACTTTGAGAATACGTCTTACTGCGTCATCTATACGGCTAATAGGTATTTTTCCTTCTTTTATCAGTTGTTTCATAGGAACTAGAAACTCTGTACTGTCAGACGAATACATGTGCATATCCATACCTGCATTGACACTTTGTGCTATAGCTTCTGTTTGATTGTGTGCAGTATAATGTAAACTTGTCAGATTGTCCATGTCTTTCATGTCACTGATAAAGAAACCTTTGAAGTCGAATTCGTTTTTTATTACATCGGTCAGTAGCCATTTAGATGAATGACAAGGTATTCCTCCAATATCATTGTGACCAGGCATAATAGTCATACATCCAGCTTCAATAGCCGCTTTAAATGGGGGGAGTATGTAAGATCGTAATGAACGTTCGGAGATATCGGCAGAAGCATGGTTAATACCTCCTACAGATGTTCCACCGGCAGCTAAATGTTTTACTGAAACTGCTACTCTTTTTTGTGGATTTGCATTTTCTTGTAAACCAATAACTGATTGTCTGACGAGTTCACTTGCCAAGTATGGGTCTTCTCCATAAGTTTCACCTGTTCTTCCCCATCTTGCGTCATATACAATATCCACGCAAGGAGCAAAAGTCCAATGTGTTCCGGCGGAACGAATTTCTTCAGCGGCTTTTTGAGCTGAAAGTTTAACGAGAGTACGATTAAACGTTGCAGCCATACTGATAGAAGTGGGATAAATTGTTCTTCCTGCTAATGTACCATAGCCATGAGCGGCATCCATTCCTATTAAATATGGAATTTTTAGACGAGTTTTTTCGGAAAAAGATTGAAGTTTGTTCGTTTCTTCTGGCTCTTGACCTGCAATCCACGCTCCGAAGTCATGATAAGTGTTATTTAAAATACTATCTTCGTCCCATTCCGAGACCATATCCATCTGAGCGATTTTTTCATCAATAGTCATTTGTGCTAACAAAGCTTCTACGCGTTCGTTGACAGGACGTGAGGGATCTAAATATACTGACGTATCTATCTCTTCATAAGAAGTGCACGAAAATAGATAAAAACTGGATATAAATAACGCTGATAATAATTTGTATGCATTCATGATTTATTTTTTTAAGTGTCAAATAATATTTGATGTCGATTTTTACAATTTAATTTTTTGTTCTAATCTAATATCTTGTGAAGAAGCTCCAATTTTAATCAAGAAATCTCCTTTTTCAAAAACCCATTTCTTGCTCTTTTCATTGTAATATTGGAAAGCTTCTTTAGTAAGCCTAATGGTAACAGATTTTGTTTCACCGGATTTTAGCCATATTTTTTCAAATCCTTTCAATTCTTTTAGTGGTCTCTCCTCTTTTGACACCATGTCGGTTACATATACTTGTGCTATTTCCGCGCCATTTACATCGCCTATATTGGAAATTTCAAATTTAATTTCAACTATAGCATTCGTTTCATCTATAACTTTTATTGAAAGGTTGTCATACTTAAAAGAACTATAGGATAAGCCGAAACCAAACGGAAATAGAGGTGATATACCTTTTTTTTCATAGCCTCTGTATCCTGTAAATATACCTTCGTTATAGTAAACTTTTTTCTCTTTCCTTGTCTCATCGTAATTCCCTGCAGCAGGAGAGTCTTCCCATTTTTTTTCTAAAGTGAAAGGTAACTTGGCTGAAGGGTTTATTTGTCCAGATAAAATGCGTGCCAATGCATTTCCTCCTTCTTGTCCCGGATAGAAAGCATGCAGTACTGCAGATACATGATCAATCCATTTTGTCATATTTATACCGCCCCCTGCATGTACTACAACTATAGTATTGGGGTTTACTTTACTAATTTCATTGATAAGTAAATCTTGTCCATAAGGTAAGTCAAATGGACGATCTCTTCCTTCTAATTCGATACTTCCATCAAGACCGACACAAACCACTGCTACATCGGATTTGGAAGCAAGACGTTTAGCTTCTGAGAAGTCGATATCGCTGTCATAGCAATATCCCATTCTTATTTCTGCGGGCAAAGATCTCTGGTTCCAAAATCTTAATTTTATATGTTTAGATTCTCCTTTCTTAGAATAAATGGCATTTGAACTCACATGGAAAGACTGAGAGGGTGATGCATCTACTATTAATTTGCCGTCAATAAATAACTGATATCCTCCTTGTGCGTCGACAAAAAAACGAATACTATCACTTTTATGTATGTCGACATAGCCTTCCCATTCTATTTTATAATCAGAGCCAAAAGTTCTGTTATTGTCAGGATATCCCCACCATTCGAAATCCACTTGACGATCTATTCTGTTAACAATACAATTACCTGCGTTTTTTTGTGAAGAGATTATTTGAGTAGATTCTTCTTTTCTTCCAGCGGCTTTTGCTTGTTCTTTGAGTAGATTGGCAGAAATTATTTGTATTGTATCCGACTTTAGCGCATAATATTTAGCGGTAAGTCCTCTTTTACCCTGTTGAGTCCTGAATTCACTATTCCTAAATAGATGTCTTTTGAACTGACTGGAGATACCTTCAGTGTAATAAATTTCAGCATTTTTAAATTCATTATCTATTCCTTTGAGGTCATTAACTATATACCAAGGGTGAACACGGGAACTACCGCCACCACCATACACATTTCCATTGACCGAAAAGACTCTATCATTAATGACGGCAGGATTGGCTGTCGGGCCGATAACTGCAATTTTTCGAGGGGATTTCAAAGGTAAGCAATCCTTATTTTTTAAGAGGATGATACCTTCTTCGGCTACCTTTAGTGCCATTTTATTCGCTTTCTGATTGTAAGTAGGATTATCTTCAATTAGTTGTGGTCTATCGAAAAAGCCCATTTCAATGCAGGTACCATAGATACGTCTTACTTTATCATTGATTACTTCTTCAGAGACTATTCCTTTTTTTATCAAAGGCAATAATTGCTCTCTGTTGAACCAGTTCTTACTCCCCATCTCAAGATCCAAACCATGGTTGGCGGCTTTATCAGCTGAGTATGTGCAAGCCCAGTCGGACATTAGTATTCCTTTGAAATGCCAATCTTTCTTTAATATATCGATTAGAAATTTGTTTTCGGTACAATATATGTCATTTACCGGATTATAGCCGGTCATTACTGCTTTTACATCCGCCTTTTCTACAGCGGCTTTGAATGGGGCGAGATAAATTTCATGTAAAGCTCTGTCTGAAACTTCTGTACTTACAGTGTATCTGTCATATTCTTGATCGTTTCCTACAAAGTGTTTAATTGTGGCAATTACACCACCTTCTTGTACTGATTTTATGAATGGAACGACCATCTCGGAAGTAAGATAGGGATCTTCTCCATAATATTCAAAATTTCGGGCACCTTTAGATGCTCTATAAATGTTGACTCCTGGAGCCAACATAAAGTGAATTCCTCTTGCCCTCCATTCTTCTGAGTAAATTTTTCCAACTTCGGAAGCCAAATTCTTATTCCACGAGGAAGCCACGGAGATAGAAGATGGGAATGCAGTAGCTCTCCCCCAAAGCCCCCAGGAGGAAAGTCCAAGAGGACCGTCTGCCATTTTAAATGCTGGTATTCCCAAGCGTTTACAGGGGTGGAGGTAAAAGTCGTTGTAACCTGCTAGCAAGTCAATTTTTTCTTCTAAGGTCATTCTATTTATTAAATCTTCTGTTCGCTCTTCGGTAGACAAAGATTTATCCTTAAAAGGAAAACTTGTTTTTGGGAGCTGCCCGTAAGACATTAAACATGTCATAACTGATAAAGTGTATAAAAAAATCTTTTTCATATATGTGTCTTTAATGTATGAACTTATCTTTTATAGTGCTGTTAGAGCAATTTTATTTAACATGATATTGGGCCCATTCAGACAATTTATGGCAACTTTTATTTTGCCATCCAAGCAGTTCTCGCGTGTAATAGGAATGGAAATCCAAGTTTCTTTGTGATGTTCTTTCAATTGTACTTCCGGTGCATCTTCGCAAGAAATGACACCTGTGCGATTTAGTTTATTAGAGTCTAAAAAACAGAGCTTTAATGTCATCAACTTGGGATGCTCAATTTTGATTTCTAAAATTATTTTATTTCCAACCCAATAACTTCCCATATCGTCCTGCCATACTCCTTGGCAATCTATGTGATAATCTAGATCTTCTTCATTAGTGATAACATTGTCTTTCTTTTTTGTCCATTTGCTCAGTTGAGAATAGCCGGAGGTATTGTCAGGAGTAATAAATAGAAGAGCTTTGAGTTCTTTTATTTCTTTTTCATGATTGTTGAGAGTGTTTTTTAGATTCTTATTTAACCAATCATATTCAACAAATTGAGTGGGTTTAAAATTTTCTGAGTTCATATAGGATAGAATCGTTTCTCTTAATTGACGCGCTGCAATACGTTTATCTAAAGCGTTTGTCAGATTGTATCCGCAAACTACAAGTTTACCACCTTCTCGTGTTTTAAGTTCAAAAATGGTACCAAGTTTATTTCCATGGTGAAAATCGTTTACGGGCTGGACGATAGGATAATAGTCTTTGGGAAAATCATTCAAAATAAAACCACGACTATCTTCACATATATCTTTCCATTGCCAATTCATGACATCTTCTGTGGGAAAAAGTGACAGCAGTGGGTGTTTGTTCCTAATATAAGCACCACTGACATCCGTGTTTTGTCCGGTAAACCAAGTTGCAGACCAAAAAACTGGATTGAATGCAGAATAAATTTGGTTTTGTTTGTTACCTAAATTATTGGCCAAAAGCAACACTTTCTTTCCCTCTTTCAGTTTGGCAATAGCTGTTTTCAAAGAAGTTGTTTCAATCACATTGTTAAGTCGTACTTCATTAGTTCTTTTGGGAAATACCCATATTGACCATTTATTGTTATAGGAAGTGTTTTCTATTTCAAGCTCAATGTCTAACTTACATCCATATGTACCAGAATGGAGTGTGTGATTGAAAAAACCTACTTTTGTCAATTCACCTTGTTCTATACAATTTGAATATAGATATCCTGAATCGATTACTTTATCCTCTTTTTTAATATTATAGAATATTTTTTTAGAATGTAAAGATTCTTTTCCGAAATTGCTGATTTCTACCCCTCCCGTAAATATTTCTCCATCTTCCCATACATGTTTCTTATAACGCAGTAAAGGAACGGTATGAGAACCAAACATGGAAAACTCCTCAGGAGTTATGAAATTCTTGTTTTCGTAAAAAGCGTTAACCCAACCAACTAAGGCTTCTCCCTGGCCGGGATAATCAACCATACTGAGTAAACTGTATCCCGCACTCTCTGGCGTTCTTAATGTTGCTTCTATTTCTGCTTTATACAAATTCTTGTTTATTTGACCGGAAGCTTTTTGGAGTTTTTCATCAAGAGTGTCAATCCCATTTCTTTGAGCTATTGATTTGTAATATTTCAGATTTAAAGGAGCTAATATTCCTGTATATTTTTCTATTTCATTCCATAAAGGATGGACTATGTATTGTCCGGTTTCGTGTGTAAATTCTGGAAGGTTCTTCCTTCTGAACTTCTCATCATAATTATGCGCAGATCGGTTGTTGTAACTGTCCGAATAGTTCCAGTCTGTACCTTTGTTATTTAATGCTTGATTTTTACCACCATATTCTACGTAATCATCATATACAGTTATATTATGAGCTATTCCGGCTGCATACCAATGACGTGTATCAATATTCTTCATTTCTTTTATGCGCTCACCCATCCAATCGAAATTTCCTCCTAATTCATTGCCAAATGACACTAGCATCATGGAAGGGTGATTCCCGTATGTTTTGAGGGCTTCAAGTACCTCACTAAAAACAAATTGATTTAGTCGTTTGTCGGCCTCTCCAATAAGATCTTTCCATCCCATCCATCCGTCTTTCCAGAAGAATTCTATTTGTAAGTATAAACCTACCTCATCCGCGGCAATAAAAGCGGCTTTGGGAGGGCAGCATGAATGAAAACGAACTGCATTGAATCCATGCTTCTTATATAGTAACCAAATGTTTTTCCAGTAGTCAACACTCATGTTGGGATATCCCGTATTGCTAAAGAACATTCCTTCATGGCTATTTCTGTAGATAATTTTTTTATTATTGATTGTGAAATGCTTATCCTTTATCCCTAAATCTCTAAATCCGAAAGTGGAAGTTTTCCTGTCTGTAATTTTGCCTGAGTTTAGCAACACGTCAATTTTATACAGATTTGGAGTAAATTCATCCCATGGCTTAGGGAGTGGGAGTGGAATAGTAAATGAGTAATTGTTTATTGTATCGGATAGTTCTATTATCTGTTTGTTCGTGTATACTTTTTGTCCTGTTTGTTTGTCTGTGACAGTAAAGGTTAACTTAAAATTGCCCTTTTCTTTTTGTGAATTTAGAATATTTAATGAAACTCTTATTTCTTTCTTGCAATAGGAAGGATAAACATTCAGTTGATCAATATGTATGGCGGGTGTTTTTTGAAGTCCTATTTCTCCAACAACCCCATTCCATTGAGTTTGCATATGTGGGCAATAGGAATGTCCTAACGTGCCAATAGGATAAATTTCACTATTGTCTATCATTATGGTAACAGTGTGTTTCCCTTTGTCTAACTGTCCAAGAAAATGTTTGTGTGGTGATGATAAATAATCTACTATATTCTTAACAGGATTACCATCAATCCATACTTTGCTCCTCCACATTACACGTTCTAAAAATAGAGTAAACATCCCTGTTTGGTTGGCTTTTATAGTAAATTCTTTTTGATACCATACTTTGCCGATATATTTATGTTTTCTGGTCATCATCCCAAAATCGGCATTTTGAGGATAATCAGGAAAACGATTGCAGCCTAAAATTGATTTGAAAATGGGATAAGAATTGCCGATACCAGCCTCGTCAGTGGATCCAGGTAAAACAATAGGAGTGGAGAAAACGTCTCTTTCCCAATGCTCTTTTTCACCTATTGATAATGAGTCGAGACGACATTTCCATTCACCTGATAAAGAAATATCAACTTCTGCTTTAATGGATAAGAAGTTGAAAAATAGAATAAAGAAGAGTAAGATTCTACTGCTCATATATTATTTATTTTATTAATATAGGTTGGACTTGGGCTTTATTGCTAAAGATATGTGTCTTAATAGTCTTAATGTTGGAAACTTAAAAAAAGAGTTCCTTTCCTTCCTATACAGGGAACTCTAATTATTAATGTCGATTTTTAATGTGAATTACCAACCAGGATTTTGGGTTAAATTAGAATTTAAGTCTCTATCGTTTTGTGGAATGGGAAATAGATAACCTTTCGATTTGTCAAAAGAACGCTTTTCTATATATCGTCTAGGAACTCCGTCTATTTTAACTGTTGTATCAGTTTTCCCTGCACCGTCCAATCTCATGTAGGCTCCGTATAGTTCTCCTACCAACCCGACACCAGTTTCAACTGTATTTTTTTCTGCATCTTTCCATCGAATTAAGTCGATATAGCGAGTGCCTTCATTAGCAAGTTCAATACGTCTTTCATTTTTAATTAATCTGAATAACATATCTTCTGTGTTGTAGTTTTCTCGATGCACTTTTCCACCTTTACAACGGTTGCGTAATTGATCGATGAGGTTACATATTTCATCTTTTGCGCTAAGTCCTTGGGTCTTAAATAGAGCTTCAGCTTTCATTAACATTGCATCAGCGTATCTAAAAAGAATAATATCGTTGGTACAGTCCCAGATTTCTAACATTCCATATGCTGAATAATCCACATATTTTTTCCAAACATAGCCTGTACGAGACGGTTCTGGAGCCCCGTATTGTTGTACACTTATGGTACTTTCATCTTCTGGGTCATATAATACTTCTTTTATTGTATTTGTAGCTCCATCCAGAACTTTTAGTTGACTAGTGGGATATGTTATTGATTGATATAATCGCGGATCTCTATTGGCGTAGGGGTTTTTAGGATCATAAGTTGAGCCCATTTCATGAATCAATCTACCATCTGCCATTGGATAGGAATCAACCAATGAGCCTGTTGGGAAGATTCCGCAATAGGGGTCGCCACCAGTCATTCCTTTCAGTAACATTGCTCCATTGCCTGAATGCCCTATTGATATATCACCTTGTCTAGGTTCACATATCTTAGCCAATATCACTTCTGAATTTCTTTCTGCTTTGCCTGAGAAAAGGTCCTCGTAAGGAGTGTCCCCCACATTATGTAATTGATACTTACCTTCTAATTTCTCAAGTGATTTCAAACAGGCTTTATAATCTTCATTGTAAAGTTGAATACGTGCCATAAGGAAGTGGCAAGCATCTGCTGTAATTCGTCCATATTCTGGAGCAGTATTTACTAACAGGGTTGCGGCTTCTTCTAACTTTTGTAGAGTAAATTCTACTACAACTTGTTTAGGGTCTCTTGATACTTCCTTACTGGTCGGAATGTCCAGTGTCTTTTTTATCAACGGAACATCTCCAAAATAGGTTGTCAAAAGATAATATTGATAGGCTAACATAAAATAGGCTTCTCCTGTGATTCTTTTTTTAACGGCATCAGAACTGAAGGTGACTTTCTCCATGCCTTCAAGCAAGAACCAACATTTTCTGATTGTGGAGTATGCTCCATTCCAAACACTACTTGCCGTTTCACCATATACAGTTTGTGAACCATTGGCTACTTGTTGCTGTCCACCCCACCAGTCATAAGCTAAATATGCATTGTCCGACATACATTCATCCCAAAATATACCACTCGGTAATGTCGCGCTGTATAAGTCTATAATCAATTTTTCTGCATCTTTCTCTGACTTCCAGAATTTATCATTTGAGATCTGATCCTGAGGAGCGGCATCCAATAAGTCGTTACAGGAGTTTAAAGAATACATTCCTGTTAAACAAAGTATATAAAAGATATATTTTCTCATATTATATAAAATATTTATTGATTAGAAAATTAGGTTTACACCAACCGAATAAATTGAAATGTGAGGATAAGAGGTTCTTGAACCAACAGGAGTTTCAGGATCCCAAGTCATAAATTTAGTGATAGTGAATAAATTCTCTCCAGATAAATAAACCCTGAATTTATTGAATCCTTTTACATTAAATGTATGTCCTATTTGAAGATTCTTCAAGCGAACATAAGATGCATTTTGTATCCAATGTGACATATTATCAAAGTTATATGTAGATTTCAGAGTACGTGGGAAATAAGCACCAGGCTGTGGGTTACTTGGATTGAATGTCTTTTCATAGTGCTCCTTTCTTGGACTGTTTACTCCGCCTCCGTTTAACCCTTGGATGGCTTCGTAGGTTATGTAGCCATCAGCTTTTCCTACACCTTGAAAGAAACATGAAAAATCCCAATTTTTATAGTCAAATCCTAAGTTGATTCCGAAGGTATAACGTGGAATCGAATTTCCTATTACCGTTTTGTCGTTTGCATCTATCTTTCCATCTTCATAAAGATCTTCAATTATTATATCTCCGATCCCCCATTTAGGGTTGAATGTTTTCATTTGTTTCTGATATTTGTCATAATCTGCCTGATTTTCACAGATCCCTAACGTTTTGTAACCAAATATAGCATCTAAAGGCTGTCCTTCTATGCGTGCAGTTAAATCACTTGTTGGAGATTTATATCCTTTAAGGTCAATAACTTTATTTTTTACGTCTGAAAGTACCATTCCGATCTTATATTTGAAATCTTTCCCGATTCTCGACTGCCAGTTCAGTGTAAGATCCCATCCTTGGTTTTCGATGATACCGGCATTCTCTATAGGAGCGTCTATTCCCAATAGATCTGGCGTTTTTAATTGTAGTAAAATATCTGAGGTTCGTTTTTTATACCAGTCAAATGTTCCACTTAGTCTGTTGTCGAATAAGCCAAAATCTATTCCAATATTGAAATTCTTTGATGACTCCCACGTAATTAGTTCATTACCCATTTTGGATTCTGCATATCCCATTTGTATTTTATCATCATACATATAATTACCACCATTTCCAATTAAAGAATAATACTGGTAGTTTGAAATTTTTTGATTACCTAACAAACCATACGACATTCTAAATTTGAGGTTAGAAACATATGCAGTTAGAGGTTGAAAAAATGTTTCTTCCGAGATTCTCCATCCCAAGGATGCTGATGGGAAGAATCCCCATCTATTTCCTTTGGCAAATTTAGAAGAACCATCATATCTTGCCGTGAATTCAACTAGATATTTTTCTTTGAAGTTGTAACCGATACGGCCAAACGCTGATGCCAAAGCAGCATAAGTCGAATTTCCGTTGGCGGAAGCTGTTGTCGGATCACCTGCATTAATTTCGGAAAAATCATTATTTGGGAAATCCATTCGAGAGGCTTCTGTAAAAGCATATTTAAAGGTTTCCAAAGAAGTCCCTACCATGGCACTGAGTGAATGTTTTCCTATTGTTTTTTCATAACTAATTAAAGCATTTGCTGTTATATTGCGATATTGACTCCATTTATCTATTTGTTTATTGCGGTTTTCTTCCGTCGTAGCGGCTTGACCTGCTTGTTCAAAACTATCATAAACCACTGTCTTTTCAAAAGATTTATCGCGATATGTATTTGACTCATAAGCAAAATTTCCTTTTACAATAAGTCCATCCAAAATCTTTATTTCGGGTGCAACTAATACGCTCACAGCATCATTATAGTTTTTAACTGATCCATAATCTCCACTTACTCTTCTTACAGGGTTGGTTGGATATGTGTTATACGACCATGTGCCATCTGAGAATTTTACCGGCAGATAGGGCAAAGCACGACCAGCGCGTCGATAAGCATCTGTTGCGCCACCTCGTGCGGCTTCTTTCCGTAAACTATTTAAGTATGTCATATTGAGGTCTAATTTTAACCAAGATGTCAATTGAGACGTAGTGTTAATTCGTAAATTGTATCGATTGAATGCAGTTGAAGGAATTACTCCTTTTTGATCAGAATAACCAGTAGCAATCATGTAAGTAAATCTTTCACCTCCTCCTTGAATTGATATTTGATGGTTGTGTTGGGGCGCAATACGTAAAAGTTCTTTGTACCAATCCGTATTGGCTTCTCCTAAGTCCGGATTACCTGTTCCGTTTTTCAGGCGTTTTATTTTTTCTTCTGAGAATATAGGACTTTGTCCTTCGTTGACCATCATTTGATTATACATTTCTGCATATTGCCATGAAGATGCCATCTCAGGAACTCTTGTAGCACGTTGCAGTGCGATATTACCTGAGTAAGAGAATGAAACCTTACCTGCTTTACCTTTTTTGGTAGTTATTAAAATAACACCGTTAGCTGCACGGGAGCCATATATTGCTGCAGAAGAAGCATCTTTTAGTATTGAGACCGATTCAACTTCACTGGGGATAACATCATCCAAACTCATGGATATACCATCTACTAAAACGAGTGGAGAAGCATCTCCCCATGTGCCGATTCCACGGATACGGACGGATCCTTGATTGGCTCCTGGTTGCCCAGAACTTTGCTTAATCGTTACACCTGCTGCTTCGCCTGTTAGCGCTGAAACAATTGATGTAACAGGTTTGTCTGCTATCTGATCTGCTTTCACAGTTTCTACAGCTCCTATTACGTTTACTTTCTTTTGTACTCCGTATCCTACGACAACTACCTCATCCAATGTTTTGTTATCTTCTTTGAGAAAAATATTCACAGTTTTTTTATTGCCGATGTTTATCTCTTGAGGGATGTATCCAATGTATGTTACTTGCAATACGGCATTGACCGGTACATCAATAGTAAAACGTCCGTTCATATCTGTAATTGCACCTATTGTTTTTTGGTTTTTAACTGACACATTGGCTCCGATAATTGGTTCACCATTTTCATCTTTTACAATACCAGTTATTTTATGGATTTGTTGTAGTGATATTTCATTGTTTATGCCCTTCATTAACATGATATTCGTTCCTTTCATAGCATAATGAATATCGGTTCCTTTGAACATTATATTTAAAACGTCAGCTACCGATTTATTTTGTGCATTTAGTTTCACGTTCTGCTTCAAATTCACTTCATTCATGTCATATACAAACAGGTAATCTGTCTGTTTTTCGATCTCGTTAATTACTTTAGCCATTGGTATATTATCAGCCATAACGGTTACTTTCATTGCTTGAGAATAAGATTCCGTAGCAAAAGCAGTTCCGACAAATATAAATAAGGCTAATACTGTGATTTTCATAATATGGAATAAAGATTTAATTTCTACTATTATAGATTCGTGGTACAATATATTTTTCATATATTTGCATACTTAATTTTAGTTTTTAACTTAAGATTAATTGAAAGTTGGTCAATGCGTAATTGACTTTATGGAGTGGTGTGCCAGCACTGCTCCATTTTTTATTTGTGTGTTATTTCATAGGCATTTTATTTTAAAGGGTTAATAAATAGTTATTGTATTAGTTACATCGTCTTTTTTATAAGTGAAATTATTGTTAAGTTTCAAGACTTTTAAAACGTGCTCAACTCCATCTTTTGTTCGAAACTTACCAGTATAGCGCTTTCTGTAAATTTTGGTGTTATTTACTATAATATTTACTCCATAATAAAGTTTTAATTTCTCAATCAAATTTGGGACAGATATATTATTGAAGCAGAGAAGTCCTTCACGCCATAAAAAATAATCAGTTTCTTTAATGTGATCTTTCACTAGTTTATTATCGATTAATCTAACCATGGTGTTAGGTTCTAATTTTACTTTATCAACTGATTTGGGTACTAAAATTTCCACAGCTCCTTTCAGTAATGAGGTTTCCCAAATGCTATCTATAGAATAGGCTATGACATTGAATTCTGTGCCCAAAACTTTCACATTACCTTTGTTGGTCTCCACGACAAAAGGTTGTTTGGCATTTTTGGTAACAATAAAGTAACCCTCTCCATCTAACTTTACATTCCGAGTATCCGAATTAAAGTTTGTGGGAAAAATTAAAGAACTTCTTGAATTCAACCAAACTTTGGTGCCATCAGACAACATGAGTTCGGCTCTCTGTCCAGCTGGTACATAGATAGATTGGAACGGAATATCTCCTTGGGTTTGATGTTCTGGAGACCAATAGTATTTTCCCAAAAGTACAATTGCAAAAATTGCAGCTATTTTGATTACTTCTTTTCCAACCCTGTATAGTGAGAGTTTTTTTATCGATTTCTTTTCTTTTCCTGCCATGGATTCTTTATTCCATAATGCAATATCGTATAATTTACGTTGTATCATATACTCACGCATATTTTCTGAGTTCTTTTGTGCCCATTCAGTTATGCGCTTTTTTTCTTCTTCGGTTGCATTCCCTGATATATACTTATGTAGCAATTCAACTTTCATTCTTATTTTGTTTTTTTAAATAATAACGATTAAGTTGAAGTTTACCCTAAAGAAATAATAAAGAAAAAGAAGAAAAAAAAATAGTGGAATGATCTAGCTAAAAAACTAGTAATAAAAAAAGAAATAAAATAGAGGAAGGTAGTCTTTTAAAGCTATTCGTAATACTTTTAAAGCTTTGGATATATGGTATTCTACATTTTTTACAGTAATTCGCATTACTTCTGCAATTTCTTTATTGGACTTATGTTCAAACCGACTTAGCATAAAAATTTGATAGGTTTGTTTGGAAAGTGTAGACATTGTATGATGAATGATCTCTTGTATTTCTTCTAAAAAGATTTCATTAGGATTACATGCTTCCAAGGCAGACAAGCGCATTGATAGTTCTTGATGTTGCCAATCTTCCATTTGTTCAAAAGCTGTATGCTTTACATTTTCATGCTTTAAATAATCTAAAGCTTTATTTTTTAATATAGTAAGCAAAAGAGGAAGAATATATTTTTTTTCTATGGATTCTGTTTTTAGTTTTTCCCAAAGTTTTATTAATGACTCTGAAGCAATATCTTCTGCTACTAAATCATTATGGACATAGGACAAGGTAAATAGGAAGGCTTTCCTATAATAAGCAGAATAAAAAGACTTTTTATAATAGCAAGTATAGATCTCGTTAAAAAAATGTTCTTCCATTTTATTCATTTATAGATTAGACTTAGTATATGCTAAATTGAATTAATTATTTGATTATAAGTCTGATGTGTGCGCGGTTTTGACGTTCGTGTTTTTAAAAGAAGAAATTCTGGTATTTTATTGAATAATTGGTCGCAAATATAGCGATTAGTTTGAGATAATAAAAGTTCGTTTGATTTTTTTTCGATAATAATCGCCAATTTGATGTTAATTTCAGTTTTTCATAATAGTCTGATCGATTTCCATATATTTCTCTTGTTTTCTTCTAATAGTGTCCGCAAATGTAGGTGAGGTGTTCGTTGACGAACATCTTTTTACTCCTTAGATCTTTTATTATTAGGACGTTATGTTTTTGGCGCATTATTTGTATAATAATGGAAGAGTGAGTTATCCGGTCGTAGCATAGCTTATTTTTAGATTGTAATATTGATTGATAAGGGGTGGAATGTGAATTTCGCCCTTTATTTTGTGCGGGCAATAAAGTAAAAAATAGGGGTGAAACTTCACTCCATTTTTTCCCACCCCTATCACTTACAATAATAATAACCTCTTTTCTTACTCAATGGGTTGTCCTTTGTAGAAGTCCAGAATCTTTGTACGGAACAGATAGTCATATTTGGCTTGAATCCGGTCGGACAATGCTTTGGTGAGATTCAGCTTAGATTCATTGTATTCAACCGAGGTGGCTTTTCCATTATCGAATTTCTCGCTCATCAGACGGAAGGATTCCTGATTGGCCTCTACGGCCGATTCACTTGACTTAAACTTGCTTTCGGCAGCTATGGCATTATACCATGCTTGTTGGATTTCTTTGTATAACACCTTCTTGGTATTGTCCAGTTGCAATGCCAGATTGGTTTGTTGCAGGCGTGCAGTGCGTACGCGGTTACGGGTGGCCAGACGATTGAATAAAGGTATGTTCAGACTGAATCCGGCATATTTATTCAGGTTGTTCTTCATTTGATTGCCAAAACTTGAACCGGCACTACCATTTACTGTATAGAAGTTTGTACCTAATCCCGCAGAGAAGGACAATTGCGGATAGTAACTGCTCTTTGCTATGCGGACATTCTTTTCGCTACCTTCAAGACGATATTCAGCTGCTTTGATGCCCGGTTTGTAGAGCATGGCCTGGTTATAGATTTCGTCGGGTGAAGTAAGGGGAGAGAATTCCAACTCCGTATCCGGTGTGGCAAGTGAGAAGTTCTCCGGAGTCGGAAGTTCGAGCAATTGGCTTAAGTCAAGTAAAGCTAACCGATAATTGTTATCTGCCTGCACGGCGCTCATCTCATCTTGTGCAACGCGCGCTTTGGCTTCGGCAACTTCGGCGGGAGAAGCTTTTCCCACTTCGTGCAAGCGTGTGATGCGGTTCAGCTGTTCTTTGCTGAGTCCCACCTGGCTTTGTGCCACTTTACTTAACTCTTGATTAAAAAGTACTTGCAGATAAGCGGAGGTGACGTTGATCGCCAAATCTTCTTTCGCTTTATTCAGGTCTTCGATTGCTGCTTTCAGGTTTAATTTGGTAAGCGCATACTGGTTCGGTAGTTCCAGACCGGTAAATAAAGGAATATTCGTACCCAAGCTAAAGCTACTACTACCGCTGTTGATGTCATTATAAGTGTTATCTACCGGTGATGCTGTACGTCCCCAACTCCAATTTTGTGAAGCGCTACCGCTAAGGTTGGGCAGGCGTGCCCATTTGGCGGTATTTACGTCCACTTTACTCTGTTCGGCCGAGTTTGCCGTTTGTT
>ENA-OOZY01000563-OOZY01000563.1-human-gut-metagenome-genome-assembly--contig:-NODE-563-length-26493-cov-6.482374_pt1 | contig 26493 bp, 40 predicted proteins | sample MGYA00241047_ERZ501410 | MGnify/ENA primary metagenome ERZ501410 (study PRJEB25962, sample SAMEA2042621) | human gut metagenome | biome: human gut; feature: human-associated habitat; material: faeces... | reverse complement strand
TGCTGGGCCAGCCCGTCCAGGTAGCCGCAGGCCAGCGCGAAGGCCTCGTCCGTCTCCTTGGAGAAGATGCGGATGAAGAACGCGGGAAACGTGCCGATCAGGCCCGTCAGCAGGATGCCCAGACAGATCACGGACGCAAGCCCGTGGAGCAGCAGGGACCGGCATTTCAGCGGGTGGCCGGCGGCATGATGCCGGGCGATGTGCACGGAAAGTCCCACGCCCAGGCCGCGGAACAGATAATAGACCGTGTCGCAGATCTTGTTTGCCATGCCCTGCGCCGAGATATCGGCAATGGCCAGACGCCCCACCATGGCCGCCGCCGCGAAATTCACCATCACCTGAAGCAGATTCTCCAGCATGATGGGCAGCATAATGGCCATGATCTCACGGCGGATACGGCGGTCTTCCTGCATAGGCACCTCTTTTTCAGGGCAGAGCAGCGCAGGCTCCGCCCGCGCTGCTCTGCATTATGTGTTTTACTTGCGGAGGATGGTGTATCTGTCCATCAGCTCGTGGTTGATCTCCACACCCAGACCCGGCTTCTGCGGGACGTTGATGTAGCCGTCCTTGTCCACCACCAGCGGCTCGGTGAGCATCAGGTCGCGGATCTTGTAGTCCCAGTGAGGGGGATCGTAGCAGTATTCGATGAACGGGCAGTTGTTCACCGCGCCGGCCATGTGCAGCGCCGCGGCCAGGCCAAGGCCGTGGGTCCATGTGTGCGGCGTGTAGATCTTGTTCTCCGCCTCGGCCAGCGCCGCCACCTTGCGGTTCTGCACGAAGCCGCCGGACAGCACCACGTCCATCTGGTAGATGTCAAAGCACTGGTGCTTGATGAGGTCGCGGTACTCATGGAGCTGGGCGTTCAGCTCGCCGCCGGCGATGTTCAGGGTGGTGCTGCGGCGCAGCTCGGCCAGGCCCTCGAAATCGTAGCCGTACAGCGGCTCCTCCAGCCACTCGATGCCGATCTCCTCAAAGGCCTTGCAGACGTTGACGGCCTTCTTCAGATCCCACTTGGCCACGGTGCGCTTGCCGGTGAAGAACCAGCCCTGGTTGGCATCCACGGCGATCTTCATCTTGTCGCCGACATGCTTCTTGATCTCGCCGATGATGCGGACATCCTCGAAGGGATCGTCATGGTGGGCGCGGATCTTCATCATCTTGAAGCCTTCCTCCATGAAGCGGTCGGCATCCTCGATGCGCTGCTCCACGGATTTCAGCTCGCCGGTGCTGGCGTAGGCCAGCACACGGCTCTTGGAGCCGCCGAACATCTTGTACAGCGGCAGGTTGGCGTACTTGCCCAGGGCATCGTACACGGCCACCTCCACGCACCAGGGGCGGTAGGCGTAGAGGGACGCGTTGACCAGACCGGTGTTGATGGTCTCCACCTCGGAGACGTCCTTGCCGATGAGCAGGGGCTTGATGTGGGTATCCCAGATACCGGCGATCAGCTGCGTGGAGTCGCAGGCCGCGCCGTAGCCGTGGACGCCGTCATCCGTGATGACCTCTACGATGGTCACGAACAGCTTCGTTTCCGGGTTGGCAGGGTTCCAGGTGGAGTGGAAAGGCTCCGGCAGAGGAACCTCCACGATCTGCAGTTTTGCATCTACGATCTTCATCATTGTAATATATCCTCCAAGTTATTTTGCCGCTGCGGCAGCACCTCTGCCGTATTTCTTGTTGAGTACGAACGCCGTTGCGATGATCAGCACCAGTGTCACAGCCAGGCCGATGCCGCCCTTACCGCCAAGCAGGCCGGTGATGAGATAGCCCACCAGCGAGGCGCCGGCAACGGTGAGTGCGTAGGGCAGCTGGGTCTTTACATGGTCGATGTGGTTGCAGCTGGAGCCGAACGAGGACAGCACGGTGGTGTCGGAGATGGGGGAGCAGTGGTCGCCGAAGATACCGCCGGACAGCACCACGCCGATGGCCATGCCCACAGGGGCGCCGATGGCCAGCGCCATGGAGATGGCGATGGGGGTGAACACGGCAAAGACGCTCCAGGAGCTGCCGGTGCAGAAGGAAGTCAGGCAGGCCGCGACGAAGATGATGACGCACATAGAGGTGGGCGTCAGCAGGCTCTCGGACACGGTGACGATGAACGCGCTGGTGCCGCAGGCCTTGCACAGGCTGCCGATGCCCCACGCCAGCATCATGATGATCAGCACTTCCATCATGGAGCAGCAGCCGTTGACGAAGGTGGTGACAGCCTGCTTAAAGGTCATGACCTTGGACTTGATGGACATGGCGCCGGAGATGCAGGCGGTCAGGAAGAAAGCGATGACCAGTGCCCGCAGGCTGCTGCCGTTGGCCAGAGCGCCCAGGATGCCGTTGGTCTTGACGTCGCCGGTGTAGAACAGGCCCACGAAAATGAGGACCAGCAGGATCACCAGGGGAACGATCATGTTCCAGATGGTGGGGTGCGCACCCTCGGGCAGCTTGGTCTCCTCGCGCTCCTTGATCTCGGAGCCCTCCTCAAAGAGCTTGCCGGTCAGCAGGGCGCGGTCCTCCGCCTTCTTCATGGGGCCGTAGTCCCAGCCGGTGACGGCGATGATGAAGACCATGACGATGGAGCCGATGGTGTAATACTGATAGGGAACGCCGGACAGGAAGTCGTGGGTGGGGTTGCCGTTGTAGCCTACCTCCGCGTAGTAGGTGGCAATGAGGCCCAGAATGTAGGCGCCCCAGGCGGACAGGTGGCACAGGGTGGGAACGGCCGCCGTGGTGGAGTCCACGATGTAGGCCAGCTTCTCACGGGAGATGCGGAGCTTGTCGGTGATGGTGCGGAAGATGGGGCCGATCAGCACAGGGTTGGTGGAATCGCTGAACCAGATGGCGATGCCGCCCACCCATGTGGCCAGCTGGCCGCCGCGGCGGGTCTTGATGACGTTCTTCGTCAGAGCCTCCGAGAAGGCCTTGGCACCGCCGCCCTTCTCCAGCATGTAGGACAAACCGCCGCAGAACGCGCAGAAGCAGATCATGCGCTGGTGGTCCACATCCTCGAAGCCGGGCAGGATGTAGGTGAAGAACGTGTCGAACAGGCCGGTCCACACATTACCGCCGTTCAGCATGGTCGCACCCACAAAGATGGCCGCAAACAGGGACAAAATGACCTGTTTGGTCACGATGGCGAGTACGATCGCCAGCAGTGGGGGCAGGATCGCTAAGATGACTGTCCAAAAATCCATATGTGTCTCCTCCTCTAAAAAAGATTCTGCCCTACTCTTAAGCAATTTTGGTTCCAAAAAGTCGGACGGCGTTTTTTCCTGTATTTTCGTGATTTTTTTATCAGGCGGCGCCATCCTTTGTCAAAAATTTTTACCCGCGCTCCTACCGTCGTTAAAATATTTTTACAAATCCGGCATTTTCAGGGAAAAACGGTCAAATATTTTTACAGAGCAGCCCTGCCCCGCAGTCCAGACAGCAAAGCAGGGGCCTGCCATCGGAAGTGGCAGCCCCCTGCTTATCCATTTTTCCGCGGCGCGCCGGCGGCGATGCGGCGGTCCGTGGCCGTCGGCAGACACATTTGCTGCCGGTACTTGGTGACTGTGCGGCGGGTCACGGAGATGCCCTGCGCCAGCAGCAGGTCTGTCAGCTGCTGATCCCGGTAGGGGCGGGCCTTGTTCTCCCCCTCCACCAGCCGGCGGATGGCGCTCTGGATCTGGCGGCGGCTCCGGTCGCTGCCGCCCACCGGGCGCGCAAAGAAGCTGGCCACAGGAAAGACGCCGCGGCGGCACTGGACGTACTTCCCCTTCAGGGCGCGGGTGACGGTGGAGGGCGCCACGCCCACAGCGGCGGCCAGCGCCGCCATGGTGGCGGGCAGCGGTTCGCTCTCGCTGCCGTCAAAAAAGCCGTACTGCACCCGGAGAAGCTCCTGTCCGCAGCGCTCCAGCGTGTCCATGCGCCGGTGGATGCAGTCGATGAGCCACTGGGCGCGCCTGTGCCGCTCCGTCAGGTAAGCGCGCACCTCCTCGTCCTGCGTGTCCCGCAGCATCTGCTCATATTGGCTGTTCAGCCGCAGCTGGGGGCTGTGCCCCTGATGGACGCGGATGGTCAGGACGCCGTTCTCCTCCTCCTCCAGAAAATCCGGCAGGATACAGGGCGCCGCCCTCCCGCTGTGGTGGGTATAGGCGGCGCCGGGGCGGGGCTCCAGCTCCCGCAGGACGGCGCACTGCGCCAGCAGTGTCTCCTCCGAAATGCCCATCTGCCGGGCGATACGTCCGTAGGCCTGACGGCCCAGATCCTCCAGATGTCCGGTGAGGAGCTGCTCCAGCAGCGGTGTGTCCAGCCCCCGGCGGCGCAGCTGCAGCAGCAGGCACTGGCTCAGGGAGGTGGCGCCCACACCGGCAGGCTCCAGGTCATGGAGCGTCTCCAGCGCCTGCCGGAGCAGCCCGTCAGGCACACCCATCTCCGTCAGGTGGCGCAGGTCCTCCTGCAGGTAGCCGTCGTCGTCCAGCAGCTCCACCATATAGGCGCAGAGCGCAGCCAGCGGCTTCGGCAGCGCGCGGGCCTCCAGTTGCTCCAGCAGGACGGCGGGCAGCGTGTCCAGACGGTCGCCCTCCTCCCCTGCCGGCTCCGGCAGCGGGCCGTCCCCGCAATGGACGCCTGTGGCGGCATAGGTGCTCTCAAAGGGTCGCTCCGTCCGTTCCAGCAGCGGATTTTCCAGCAGAGCGGACTCCACAAAGTCCGACAGATCCGCAGTGCCCAGCTCCAGCAGGTGCAGCGCCTGCAGCGTCCACGGCGCCATGCGCGCGGTGGTGTGCAGCTCCAGATGTAGATCGGGTGTTTGCATGGCGCACCTCTTTTCCAGCGGGATTTTTGCGTTATCTTAACACGTTTGCCGGGGAGATGCAAGTCCACATGACAAAAGCCACCGCAAAGCGGTGGCTTTTGTCATGCGGCGCTGTGCGCCGGTCGTATTTTATCCCAGGGGCAGATTGCGGCGGCTGCGGTCCAGCACCAGCTTTTTGCAGGCGGGGCAGTCCCATGCCTCCGCCTCCGCGCCGGAAAATCCGGCGGCGGACGCAATGCAGCGCATCTCCTCGTCAGCCGACGCGGCGGGGTCCGGCTCCCACCAGATGTCGCTGCGGCGGCTGCGGAGCCAGCCCCGGCGCATCTCGCCGCCGCAATAGGGGCAAAGCAGCTTTTCCATGCGGTGCTCCTTTCTCAGGACAGTGCGTCCGTCAGATCCACGGCCACAACATCGCCGGTATACACCATCGTGCCGTCCTGCTCCTCCTGCACGTCAAACTCCAGCAGCCACTCCACCGCGTCCTCCGCGTTGTACATGGAGCGGTCGAAGATGTACTCCGTCCCGTAGTCCAGAAGGGTGAACTGAATGGGAGCGGTCAAATCCAGCAGGTTGCCGCCGGCGTCGTAGGCGGTGAGGAAGGGCAGCGGGGCGGTGTCGGACATCAGGCCCTCCACGGTGACGATGACCCGCTGGCTGTCGGTCTGCACCTCCGTGACCTGGACCACCTCGTCCATCAGGTCGAAGTACCAGTCCATCTGGTAGAGGGTGGTATCGCCCGTGTACTGCACAGCCGCCTCCTCCGTGGGATAGGCTGGCTCGGGCGTAGGCTCGTAACTTCTGCTGAAGTGGCAGGAGTTGAGGAGAGGGGGCAGCAGAACCAGCAGGGCAACGGCAAGACCGATCAGGCCGTCGCGCTTCTTTTTTTCCAGGCTCTGAAATTTATCCCGCAGACCCTGGGCGCCGCTTTTCAGGTTTTCCCATTCTCCGGCGCGGATGCTGTCCGGCTCGCCGGCGGCCTTCCAGGCGCTGCGGCGGGTCTGACCCTCGTAGCAGGTCTTTTCCTCGTAGCAGACCTTCCTGCTGCGATGGGGCGGCACGGCGGCATCGCGGGACTCTACAAAGTGAACGCTGCCGTCGGGGTCTACCCGCTCCCGGCGGGGCGGACGGTTATAGGCGCCGCACTTGGGGCACATGCCCTGCTTGTTATAGTCGTACACGCGGCCGCAGGCCTTGCAGCGGATGGCAGCCATGGCGATCCCTCCCTTTTCCGTATTTGTTCTTGCCGCTATTATACTGTACGCGGGGGCATTTTGTCCATCAACTTCAGGTTGCGGCCGGAAAATTTTCACGGACGGCGGCACAACCTGAAGTTGGCAGGAAGGAAAAACGCCCTTTCCCACAGCCTTGTGCCATGGGAAAGGGCGTTTTTTATGCAGTTGAGACTTCGCTTATTTCACCAGTTCGATGACGGCAGTCTCCGCAGCGTCGCCGCGGCGAACGCCGGTGCGGATAATGCGGGTGTAGCCGCCGTTGCGCTCAGCATAGCTGGGAGCCAGCTCCTTGAACAGCTTGTTGGCCACGTCTTCGCGGGTGATGAAGCTCAGCGCCTGACGATAGGCAGCCAGATCGCCCTTCTTGCCGAGGGTGATCATCTTCTCGGCCATGGGCTTGATCTCCTTGGCGCGGGTGATGGTGGTCTCCATGCGGCCCTTGTCCAGGAAATCGGTGACCTGCTGACGGAGCATCGCCATACGCTGATCGGTAGTCTTACCGAGCTTACGAGTTCCGGGCATTTCTGTTTCCTCCTTGTAGGATATGCGCGGGAAGCGCAGATCAATTAGTTGTTGTCCTCGCTGGCCAGGGACAGGCCCATCATAGCCAGCTTGTTGATAACTTCCTCCAGGGACTTGCGTCCCAGATTGCGGACCTTCATCATCTCATCTTCGGTCTTGGAGATCAAGTCCTCGACAGTGTTGATGTTGGCGCGCTTGAGGCAGTTGAAGCTGCGGACGGACAGATCCAGCTCCTCGATGGTCAGCTCCAGCATCTTGTCCTTGGAGTCAGTGGCCTTCTCCACCACGGTGGACTTGTCGCCCAGCGTGTCGGACAGGTCAGTGAACAGGGCAAAATGGTCACACAGGATCTTGGCGCCCAGAGACACCGCATCACGGGCCGTGATGGTGGTGTCCGTCCAAACCTCCAGCGTCAGCTTGTCGTAGTCGCTGGAGGCGCCGACACGGGTGCTCTCCACGGTGTAGTTGACCTTGTAGACGGGGGTGTAGATGCTGTCGATGGGGATCACACCGATCACATTGGGGCGCAGGGCCTTGTTGCGGTCCGCGGACACATAGCCGCGGCCGTGGCTCAGCGTGATCTCCATGCTCAACGTGGCACCCACGTCCAGAGTCGCCAGATGAAGCTCGGGGTTCAGGACCTCCACTTCACCGTCGCTCTTGATGTCGCCGGCTGTCACCTCGCAGGGGCCTGCGGCCTCGATAAAGACCGTCTTGGCACCCTCGCAGTGCAGCTTGGTCAACAGATTCTTCACGTTCAGAACGATCTCCGTCACGTCTTCCTTCACACCGGGGATGGTGGAAAACTCGTGCTGCACACCGGCGATCTTGATGCTGGTGGCCGCCGTGCCGGGAAGGGACGAGAGCATGATGCGCCGCAGCGCATTGCCCAAAGTCGTTCCGTAACCGCGCTCCAGGGGTTCGATCACATATTTTCCATAGGAAGCGTCGCCGGGTGTTTCGATACACTCGATCTGGGGCTTCTCAATTTCGATCATGCAGTACCCTCCTTCATTCTTTTGGCGGAGCGGCCAAAGGGGCCGCGTCCAATTTGGTTCCAGTGCTTCGTGAGGGTTTGAACCCTATTACTTGGAGTACAACTCGACGATCAGATGCTCCTCGATGGGCATGTCGATGTCCTCGCGGGCGGGCATGGTGACAACGGTGCCCTTCAGGGCGGTCTTGTCACGCTCCAGCCACTTGGGGACGGTGACCATGGGGGCATCCTCGGCGGTCAGGCGCTTGAAGGCCACGGAGGAGCGGCTGCTCTCCTTGACCTCGATCACATCGCCCACGCGCACCAGATAGGAGGGGATGTTGACCTTATGGCCATTGACGGTGAAATGGGCGTGGTTCACCAGCTGACGGGCCTCGCGGCGGGTCATGGCGAAGCCCATGCGGTATACCACATTGTCCAGACGGCGCTCCACCAGGATCAGCAGGTTCTCGCCGGTCTTGCCGGGCATGGCGGAAGCCTTCTCATAGTAAGCATGGAACTGCTTCTCCAGAATGCCATAGACGAACTTGACCTTCTGCTTCTCGTTGAGCTGGATGGCGTACTCGCTCTTCTTCTTTCTCATCTGGCCGCCGGGGTTGCGCTTGGTCTCCTTCTTGGAGTAACCCATGACGGTAGGAGAAATACCCAGCGCCTTGCAACGCTTGGCGACAGGCTGCATATTTTTAGCCATGATTTAATAATCCTCCTTCTTCCGATTACACGCGACGACGCTTGGGGGGGCGGCATCCGTTGTGGGGGATGGGGGTGACGTCCTTGATCATCGTCACTTCCAGACCCACCGCCTGCAGGGCGCGGATGGCGGCCTCACGGCCCTGACCGGGGCCCTTCACGAAGACCTCAACGGTCTTCAGGCCATGCTCCATCGCAGCCTTGGCGGCCGTCTCAGCGGCGCTCTGGGCGGCGAAGGGAGTGGACTTCTTGCTGCCGCGGAAACCGAGACCACCGGAGGAAGCCCAGGACAGAGCGTTGCCCTGTGCATCGGTGACGGTCACCATAGTGTTGTTGAAGGAAGAACGGATATGCACCTGACCCTTTTCGACGTTCTTCTTCTCACGACGACGGCGAATGACTTTCTTGCCTTTTACGTTAGCTGCCATGATCTATTCTTCCCTCCTTTACTTCTTCTTGTTAGCGATAGTCTTCTTGGGGCCTTTGCGAGTGCGTGCGTTGGTCTTGCTGCGCTGACCGCGAACGGGCAGGCCACGACGGTGGCGCATGCCGCGATAGCAGCCGATTTCAGTCAGACGCTTGATGTCAAGCGCTACTTGACGACGCAGATCACCCTCGACCACATAGGACTGGTCAATGGCCTCACGCAGCTTCGCTTCGTCGGCCTCGGTCAGATCCTTTACGCGAGTGTCGGGGTTGATGCCTGTCTGCGCAAGGATATCCTGCGCACTTTTTCTTCCAATACCATAGATATAAGTCAAACCGATCTCGATTCGCTTATCCTTGGGCAGGTCAATACCGGCAATACGTGCCATAACTTAGAGCACCTCCACTTTCTACTTAGCCCTGTCTCTGCTTATGCTTGGGATTCTCGCAAATCACCATTACACGGCCTTTGCGGCGGATCACTTTGCACTTCTCGCACATGGGCTTCACGGACGGTCTTACTTTCATTTTGATAAACCTCCTACTTACTGCGCCAGGTGATTCGGCCACGGGTCAGATCGTAAGGGGACATTTCCACTGTCACCTTGTCGCCGGGCAGAATCCTGATGAAATTCATTCTGAGCTTTCCGGAAATATGCGCTAATATCGTGTGTCCATTTCCAATGTCAACTTGGAATGTGGTGTTGGGCAGGGACTCGACGACCACGCCCTCGACTTCGATCATATCGGATTTTGCCAAGTGCTATCCCTCCTGGTCTTGATCACCGCCGCTCAACGCGGCTATGGCTTTACGAAGCTCACTATTTGTGATTTTTTCGCTGCTTCTGATCTTCTCAGCCACCAGACTGTGACTCTCGCCCACCAGCGCCACATGCTTGCGGCGCTTGCGCTTGGGATTCTCCAGCCGGCGCTGTTTCCCGTCGGCCAGCAGGAGGAAGTCCCCCTCCGCTGCAAGCACGAAGAAAAGACTCCCTGCGTCCCTGCCGGCGACTGATCTGACAATGTTTGATTTGGCTATGTCCATGTTACACCAGCGATTTCTCCGGGTCCGTCAGAAGCTCCGGCTCTCCGGCGGTAATCAGGATGGTGTTTTCATAGTGGGCGGCGTTTTTGCCGTCCGCCGTCTTTACGGTCCAGCCGTCCGGCATCTGCTTGATGGCGGCGCTGCCCGTATTGACCATGGGCTCCACGGCGATGGTCATGCCCCGCAGAAGCCGGGGACCATGGCCGGGGTTGCCGAAGTTGGGCACCTCCGGCGGCTCGTGCATCCGCCGGCCGATGCCGTGGCCGACATACTCCCGGACGACGCTGAAGCCGTTGGATTCCACATAGGCCTGCACCGCGGCGGAGATATCCGACAGGCGGCAGCCCTCCCTGGCGTACTTGATGCCCTGGAAGAAGCTCTCCTGCGTGACCCGGATCAGCCGCATGGCCTCGTCGGACACCTGCCCGCAGGGGTAGGTGCCGGCGCAGTCGCCATGAAAGCCGCCGATGAACGCGCCCACGTCCACGCTGACGATGTCACCCTCCTTCAGCACCCGCTTGCCGGGGATGCCGTGGATGATCTCATCGTTGACGGAGACGCACACGCTGGCCGGATAGCCGTTGTAGTGCAGGAACGAGGGCGTGGCGCCCTGCTCCGTGATGAACTGGAACACAGCCTTATCGATCTGCTGCGTTGTGACGCCGGGTCTTACCATATCCCGTGCCAGAGCACGGGCTGCCGCGGTAATTTTGCCAGCCCGGCGCATCAACTCGATCTCGTGCGCGGATTTCAGTGTGATCATTCGGACACTCCTAACGCACGGAGGATCAACTGGGTGGTGCCGGCCACGGTGGGCTGGTCCTCCACAGTTTTCAGGAGCCCGCGGGCCTCATAGAAGCCCTTGAGGGGTTCCGTCTCTTTATGATAGACCGCAAGACGATCGCGGACCGTCTCGGGGTCATCATCCTTACGCTGCTTGAGCGCGCCGCCGCACACATCGCACACGCCCTCCTTTTTCGGAGGAATGTTGACGATGTGATAGCTGGCGCCGCAGTTCTCGCAGACACGGCGGCCGCCCATCCGGGCGATGATCTTCTCATCGGGGATCTCGATGGCCACCACGGCGTCGAATCTGATACCTGCCTGCTCCAGCGCCTCGGCCTGGGCAATGGTGCGGGGCACGCCGTCCAGGATGTAGCCGTTGGCGCAGTCAGGCTCCTGCAGACGCTCGCTGATGATGCCGATGATGACCTCGTCGGGCACCAGCTTGCCGGCGTCCATGTACTCCTTGGCCTTCAGGCCGGTGGGAGTGCCGTTCTTGACAGCGGCACGCAGGATGTTACCGGTAGAGATGGTGGGGATACCCAGCGTCTTCTTGATAATGTCCGCCTGAGTGCCTTTGCCGGCACCAGGAGCGCCTAAAAGGATCAGTTTCATGATACACCTCAATTATTCGAGGAAGCCCTTATACTGACGCATCAGCATCTGGGATTCCAGAGCCTGTACGGTCTCCAACGCAACACCCACCACGATGATGACGGAGGTGCCGCCGATGGACAGGGACGCCACATCAACGATCTTGCCGATGAGCAGGGGCAGGATCGCCACGACGCCCAGGTAGATGGCGCCGAACAGCGTGACCTTGTTGAGGACCTTCTTGATGAAGTCCGCGGTGGGCTTACCGGGGCGGAAGCCGGGGATGAAGCCGCCGTTCTTCTTCAGGTTGTTGGAGATCTCAACAGGGTTGAACTGGATGGTGGCGTAGAAGTAGCTGAAGGCAATGATCATCAGGAAGTAGACGATCATGTACAGCACGCTCTTGCTGTCCACTGCATTCACCAGCGTGTAGCCGAAGGTACCCTTCTCGGGAGCGGGCAGGAACGCCGCCACCGTGGGGATGATCATGGCGATGGACTGGGCGAAGATGATGGGCAGAACGCCGGACATATTCACCTTCATGGGCAGCGTGGAGCTCTGGCCGCCGTACATCTTGCGGCCCACCTGACGCTTGGCGTACTGCACCGGGATGCGGCGCTCGGCGCCGTTGACCCAGGTGATCAGGACGATCAGGGCCAGGATGCCCACCACTACCAGAACGGCCATCCACCAGGTCATGTCGCCGGTGCGCAGGGAGGTGGCCATGTTGCCGACCATGCTGGGCACGCGGGACAGGATGCCTGCGAACAGGATGATGGAGATACCGTTGCCGATACCGAACTCGGTGATCTGCTCACCCATCCACATAACGAAGGAGGAGCCGGCGATGAAGGAGACGATGATGACCAGAGCAGCCCAGACGCTGGTGTTGGTCAGGATACCGTAGTTCTTCATCAGGGCGTAGTAGCCCCAGCCCTGCAGGATGGCGATGGCCACCGTTGCGTAACGGGTGATGGACTGGATCTTCTTCTTGCCCTCCTCGCCGCCGTCGCGGGCCATGCGCTCCAGCGCAGGGATGGCGATGGTCAGCAGCTGGATGATGATGGAGCTGTTGATGTAGGGCTGGACACCCAGCGCGAACACCGTGGCCTCCGCGAAGGCGCCGCCGGACATGACGTTGTACAGGCCCAGGACGGTGGTGCTCAGCTGGTTCAGGTAGTCGCCCAGCAGCTCCGTGTTCACATAGGGAACGGGGATGGCGTTGCCGATACGGAAGATCAGCAGGATCAGGGCGGTGAACACCAGCTTCTTGCGAAGCTCGGGGATCGCCCATGCCTTTTTGATCGTCTGGATCACGTTAGATCACCTCTGCCTTTCCACCAGCTGCTTCGATCGCTTCCTTAGCAGCCTGGGAGAAAGCAGCGGCCTGCACGGTCACCTTCTTGGTAACTTTGCCGTTACCGAGGACCTTGTAGCCGTACTCGCACTTGCTCAGGATACCCTTTGCAAGCAGGGCTTCAGCGGTGACGATCTCGCCGTCCTCAAACTTGTTGAGGGCGCTCAGGTTGATGATTTCCAGGGGCTTGGCAAAAATGTTGTTGAAACCGCGCTTGGGGATGCGGCGGGCCAGAGGCATCTGACCGCCTTCAAAGCCGATGCGGGTGCCGCCGCCGGAGCGGGCTTTCTGACCCTTATGGCCGCGGCCTGCGGTCTTGCCGTTGCCGGAGCCGTGACCACGGCCCTTGCGATAGGCTTCCTTGGTGGAGCCGGCGGCGGGAGACAGTTCATTCAGTTTCATGCTCTCGCACCTCCTTATTCTACTTCGGTCACCTGCAGCAGGTAACCGATCTTTGCGACCTTGCCGCGGGTCTGAGCGTTGTCAGGCTGCACGGTGGTGTCACCGATCTTACGCAGGCCCAGAGAGTTGGCAGTGGCGATGTGCTTTTCCAGTCTGCCGTTGAGGCTCTTAACGAGCTGGATCTTCAGATTAGCCATGTTCTCTCCTCCTTAACCCACGATCTCGTCCACGCTCTTGCCGCGGGTGCGGGCGACCTCTTCCGGGGTACGCAGAGCCTTCAGGCCCTCAAAGGTGGCGGCAACCACGTTCACGGCGGTGTTGGAACGCAGGCACTTGGTACGGATATCCTTGATACCGGCAGCTTCCATGATGATACGCACGGGGCCGCCGGCGATCACGCCGGTACCGGGGGCGGCGGGCTTCATCAGCACGCGGCCTGCCCCGGCCTCGCCGATGATCTCATGGGGGATGGTACTGCCGGACAGGGAGACGGTGATCATGTTCTTCTTGGCATCCTCGATGCCCTTGCGGATGGCCTCGGGGACCTCAGCGGCCTTGCCCAGGCCGAAGCCGACCTTGCCCTTGCCGTCGCCGACGACCATCAGGGCGGAGAACTTCATGACACGACCACCCTTAACGGTCTTGGATACACGGTTGGTAGCGACTACTTTCTCAATGTACTCGCTCTGCTCTCTTTCAAATCTTGCCATTGATAAGTCCTCCTTCCTTAGAATTCCAGGCCGCCCTCGCGGGCGCCTTCAGCCAGCTCGGCCACACGGCCGTGGTACAGGTAGCCACCGCGGTCGAACACGACCTGGTCGATGCCCTTGGCCTTGCAGCGCTCGGCCACCAGCTTGCCCACAGCGCGGGCAGCAGCCTTGTTGCCGCCGTTGCCCTCGATCTCCTTATCCAGGGAGGAGGCGGACACCAGGGTGTTGCCGGCCACATCGTCGATGACCTGGGCATAGATGTTCTTCTCGCTGCGGAACACGTTCAGACGGGGACGCTCGGGAGTGCCGGACAGCTTGGCACGGACTCTCTTATGGCGCTTGAGACGCTGCGCGTTGGTATCGGGTCTTTTAATCATATCGGCACACCTCCTTACTTCTTGGCGCCGGTCTTACCGACCTTGCGGCGGATGACTTCGTCAACATACTTGATGCCCTTGCCCTTATAAGGCTCGGGAGGACGCTTCTCGCGGACTTCCGCCGCGAACTGGCCCACCTTCTGCTTGTCGGGACCGGAGATCACGACCTTGTTGGGAGAGGGAACATCAATGGTGATGCCGTCGATCTCGGCCACCTTCACGGGGTGAGAGTAGCCCAGGTTCATGACCAGCTCGTTGCCTTCCTTGGCGGCACGATAACCGACACCGTTGATCTCCAGCTCCTTCTTGAAGCCTTCGCTGACGCCGACGACCATGTTGTGCAGCAGGGCGCGGGTCATGCCGTGCAGTGCGCAGTGCAGCTTGTCATCGGAGGGGCGCTTGACGTGGATGGTGCTGCCGTCCTGCTCCAGGATCATCTCGGGGCGCAGAGCCTGCACCAGAGTGCCCTTGGGGCCCTTGACGGTCACGACATTGTTCTCCGCGATGGTGACTTCCACACCAGCGGGGACGGTAATGGGCATTCTACCAATTCTCGACATTGTTCAAATACCTCCTTACCATACGAATGCAAGGACTTCGCCGCCGACGTGAGCCGCGCGAGCAGCCTTGTCGGTCATGACGCCCTTGGAAGTGGATACGATCGCAATACCAAGACCACGCAGCACGCGGGGCAGCTCGTCGGCGCCCACATAGACGCGCAGGCCGGGCTTGGACACGCGGCGCAGGCCGGAGATGACCTTCTCCTTGCCGGCGTTGTACTTCAGGGTGATGCGGATGGTGCCCTGGGTACCGTCGTCGACGATCTGGAAGGACTTGATGTAGCCCTCGTCCAGCAGGATCTGAGCGATGCTCTTCTTCATGTTGGAAGCGGGGACATCCACGGTCTCGTGCTTGGCATTGTTGGCGTTGCGGATACGGGTGAGCATATCGGCAACAGGATCAGTGATGTGCATACTTGTAATTCCTCCTATTTTAGAGTTACAGGCGGATGCCTGTTGAGGCAGCGAGGTATCACTGATAATTTAGTCCGCCGGCACTCACGATGCCGATGTTTAATTACCAGTGACCTTTCGCCATCCTATATTACCGGGAGCCTTGCGGCTCTTAGGTACATTGGGGTCGGCAGGGGATCACTCCCCCGCCTATCCTGGTAGAGATTTTTTCGTCAGACGAGGCGAAGCGACGCCGCTGTACTTTGTGTACAGCAAGGAGCTTCAACGAAGTATGACGGAAAAAGATCACCAAGAAGCCTTGCGGACACCGGGGATCTCGCCCTTGTACGCCAGCGTGCGGAAGCAGATACGGCACACGCCGTAGTCACGCAGGTAGGCGTGGGGGCGGCCGCACAGCTTGCAGCGGTTGTACTTACGGGTGGAGAATTTCGCAGGCGCCTGCTGCTTCAGGATCATAGACTTTTTAGCCATTTCGTTCTCCTCCTAATCAGCGTTCAAAGGGAGCGCCGACCAGGGTCAGCAGCTCGCGTGCTTCTTCATCGGTCTGGGCGGTGGTGCAGATGACGATATCCATGCCGCGGATCTTGTCGATCTTGTCGTACTCGATCTCGGGGAAGATCAGCTGCTCCTTGATGCCCAGGGCATAGTTGCCGCGGCCGTCGAAGGCGTTGGCGCTGATGCCGCGGAAGTCACGGACACGGGGCAGAGCCACGTTGAACAGACGATCCAGGAACTCCCACATCTTGTCGCCGCGCAGCGTGACCTTGGCGCCCACGGGCATACCCTCACGCAGCTTGAAGTTTGCAACGGACTTCTTGGCGATGGTGATGATGGCCTTCTGGCCGGTGATGGTGGCCAGATCGCCGCACACGGCGTCCAGGACCTTGGCGTTCTCACGAGCCTCGCCGCAGCCCACGTTCACGACGACCTTGTCGATCTTGGGGATCTGCATGGTGGACTTGTAGCCGAACTTCTTGAAGAGAGCGGGAGCCACTTCTTCGGTATACTTAACTTTCAGACGTGCCATTTAAACCTCTCTCCTTTCTCACAGGGCGGCGCCGCAGTGCTTGCACACGCGGACTTTCTTGCCGTCCTTGATCTCGTAGGCCACGCGGGTGGGCTTGTCGCACTTGGGGCAGACCACCTGGACCTTGCTGGCGTAGATAGCCGCCTCGCGCTTGACGATGCCGCCCTCCTCGCCCTGCTTGCGGGGCTTGATGTGGCAGGTCACCATGTTGATGCCCTCTACCACGACCTTGCGCTCGCTGGGGACAGTGCCCAGCACCTTGCCGGACTTGCCCTTGTCCTTGCCGGACAGAACGACGACCTTGTCGTTCTTCTTGATCTTCAGACTATTCATGTGACCGGCCCTCCTTAAATAACTTCGGGAGCGAGGGACAGGATCTTCATGTAATCCTTGTCGCGCAGCTCACGAGCAACCGGCCCAAAGATACGGGTACCTCTGGGGTTCTTGTCGTCCTTGATGAGGACGGCGGCGTTGTCGTCGAAACGGACGTAAGTGCCGTCGGCGCGGCGGACACCCTTGGCGGAGCGGACGATGACGGCCTTGACGACCTCGCCCTTCTTCACCTGGCCGCCGGGCGTGCTCTTGCGCACGGAAGCGACGATGACATCGCCGATGTTGCCGTACTTGCGCTTGGAGCCGCCCAGAATGCGGATGCACTTGATCTCCTTGGCGCCGGTATTATCGGCAACCTTCAGATAGGACTCTTGCTGAATCATACTTGCGGCACCTCCTTACTTAGCCTTCTCGACGATCTCGACCACGCGCCAACGCTTGTCCTTGGACAGGGGGCGGGTCTCCATCACCTTGACGATGTCGCCGACGCCGCAAGCGTTCTGCTCGTCATGAGCCTTCAGCTTATAGGTGCGGCCGACGATCTTCTTATACAGAGGATGGGCGACGCGGTCCTCGATAGCGACGACCACGGTCTTGTCCATCTTGTCGGAAACGACCTTGCCGACTCTGGTCTTGCGGGAGGAAATTCTCTTTTCTTCCATTTTACTTCTCCTCCTTTTCACGGATAACGGTCTTGACGCGGGCGATGTCGCGCTTGGTCTCGGCGATCTTGAGAGGATTGTCCAGCTGATTGGTTGCGTGCTGCATACGCAGGAAGAACAGATCCTTCTTCAGGGAGTCCAGCTTCTCGTTGAGCTGCTCCACGGTCATTGCACGTACTTCAGTTGCCTTCATCTCATTCACCTACTTCCTGGGCTTCGAGATCCTCACGCTTGACGATCTTCGTCTTGATGGGCAGCTTGTGGCTGGCCAGACGCAGGGCCTCGCGGGCGACCTCCTCGGAAACACCGGCGATCTCAAACATGACACGGCCGGGCTTGACTACTGCGACCCAATACTCGGGGGAACCCTTACCGGAACCCATGCGGGTCTCAGCGGGCTTCTCGGTGATGGGCTTGTCGGGGAAGATCTTGATCCAGACCTGACCGCCACGCTTGGTGTAACGGGTCATGGCGATACGGGCGGCCTCGATCTGATTGCTGGTGATCCAGCTGGGCTCCAGGGCGACCAGACCGTACTCGCCGTAGGTCACCTTATTGCCGCGCATGGCCTTGCCGGTGAGGCGGCCACGGTGTACTCTGCGGTACTTAACTCTCTTGGGCAGAAGCATTACTGAGCGCCTCCTTCTTTCTTTTCTGCGGGCTTGCGGAAGCCGCCCTCGGGACGGGGACCGCGGTTGAAGCCGCCGTTCTGACGGTCACGGTTGAAGCCGCCGTTCTGGCCATCGCGGCGGAAACCACCGCGGCGGTCGCCGTCACGACGGTTGCCGCGACGCTCACGACGCTCCTGATAGGGCTTGCTGGTGTCCAGGGTGCGCGGGGTGGTGCGCAGAGCCTGGGACAGGATCTCGCCCTTGTAGATCCACACCTTCACGCCGATGCGGCCGAAGGTGGTGGCAGCCTCAGCGAAGCCGTAGTCGATGTCGGCGCGCAGGGTCTGCAGGGGGATGGTACCCTCGTGATAGTGCTCGGAGCCGGCGATCTCACGGCCGCCCAGACGGCCGCCGCAGTTGCACTTGATGCCCTTGGCACCGGCGCGCATGGCGCGGCCCATAGCGTTCTTCATGGCGCGGCGGTGGGAGATACGCTTCTCCAGCTGGGCGGCGATGTTCTCGGCCACCAGCTGCGCGTCCATATCGGGGTTGCGGACCTCGACGATATTCAGCTTCACGGTCTTGCCGATCAGCTTCTCCACGTCCTTGCGGTACTGCTCGATCTGCTCACCGCCCTTGCCGATGACCACGCCGGGGCGGGCCACATGCAGGTAGATGGTGACGACCTCGTTGCTGCGCTCGATCTCGATCTTGGAGACACCGGCGGCAAACAGCAGCTTCTTCAGGTACACGCGGATCTTGTGGTCCTCGACCAGCAGGTCGCCGACCTTCTCATTGCTGGCATACCAGCGGGAATCCCAGTCTTTGATGACGCCCACGCGCATGCCATGGGGATTGACTTTCTGACCCATTTAACTGTTCCTCCCTTTCTTAGTCTCTCTCGGCGACGGCCAGCGTCACATGAGAGGTTCTCTTGTTGATGCGGTAGGCGCGGCCCTGTGCCCGAGGCATCATGCGCTTGAGGATGGGGCCGGGGGTGGCGAACACCTGAGTGACCACCAGCTTGTCCGGATCCATGCTGAAGTTGTTCTCAGCATTGGCGCAGGCGCTCTTGAGCAGCTTCACCAGCGGCTCGGAGGCGGACTTGGGGGTGTTCATCAGGATAGCCATGGCAGTCTTGGCATCCTTGCCGCGGATCAGATCGCAGACGATCTGGACCTTGCGGGGAGAGATGCGGACGTATCTCAGATATGCTTTCGCTTCCATATTACTCTGCATCCTCCTTTTACGCTTTCTTGGTGTGGCCGCGGAAGGTACGAGTGGGCGCGAACTCGCCCAGCTTGTGACCCACCATGTCCTCCTGCACATAGACAGGCACATGACGGCGGCCGTCGTGGACAGCGATGGTATGGCCGACGAAGGCGGGGAAGATGGTGGAGCTGCGGCTCCAGGTCTTCAGCACGTTCTTCTCGCCCTTAGCGTTCATTTCTTCGACCCGCTTCAGCAGCTCAGGGGCAACATACGGGCCTTTTTTGATAGATCTGCTCATATTCTCTTGCCTCCTTTACTTCACGTTGCGACGCTTGACAATGAACTTGTCGGTGGGATTCTTCTTCTTGCGGGTCTTGTAACCCAGAGCCGGCTTGCCCCAAGGAGTGACAGGGCCGGGACGGCCCACGGGGGACTTGCCTTCACCACCGCCGTGGGGGTGGTCGCAGGGGTTCATGACGGAACCGCGGACGGTGGGACGCCAACCCATATGACGCTTGCGGCCGGCCTTACCGATCTGGATGTTCTCGTGCTCCAGATTGCCGACCTGGCCGATGCAGGCGGTGCAGTTGGTGCGGATGATGCGGACCTCGCCGGAGGGCATACGGATCTGGGCGTTGGCGCCCTCCTTGGCCATTAGCTGGGCGTAGGCACCGGCGGAGCGGACCAGCTGGGCGCCCTTGCCGGGATGCATCTCGATGTTGTGGATCACAGTACCCACAGGGATGTTGGCGATGGGCAGGCAGTTGCCGGGCTTGATGTCGGCAGCGGCGCTGGAGATCACCTTGTCACCGGCGGTCAGGCCGACGGGCGCGATGATGTAGCGCTTCTCGCCGTCCTCGTACTGCACCAGCGCGATGTTGGCACTGCGGTTGGGGTCGTACTCCAGACGCAGGACGGTGGCTTCCATATCCACCTTGTCGCGCTTGAAGTCGATGATGCGGTACTTGCGCTTCTCGCCGCCGCCGCGATGGCGGACGGTGATGCGGCCGTAGCTGTTGCGACCAGCGTTCTTCTTCAGCACCTCGGTCAGGCTGGCCTCGGGCTTGGCGTGCTTATCGATGCCGTCGAAGCCGGAGACAGTCATGTGCCGGCGGGAAGGGGTGGTCGGCTTAAAAGTTTTGATAGACATTCTCTACACTCCCTTCTCTTACACCATACCCTCGAAGAACTCGATGGTCTTGGAATCTTCAGTCAGCTGGACGTAAGCCTTTTTCCAGCTCTTGCGCTGGCCGGGACGGCCGGCGCCCATGCGCTTGGTCTTGCCATCGTAGTTGATGGTGTTGACCTTGGCGACCTTCACGCCGAAGATCTTCTCCACGGCGTTCTTGATCTCGATCTTGCCGGCGGTGGGAGCCACTTCAAAGACGTACTTCTTTCCGGAAGTAGCGGCCATGGAGCGCTCGGTAATGACCGGACGGATGATGATGTCGTATACGTTAGCCATTATGCGAACACCTCCTCGATTACTGCGAGGGCTTCCTTATCCAGCACCAGATACTTGGCGTTCAGAATGTCGTAGACATTGATGAGGTTCGCCATGGAAGTAACGACGCCGGGGATGTTGCGGGCGCTCTTGACGATGATCTCGTCCTTGGCGGGGGTGACCACCAGAGACTTGCCGTCAGCCTTGACGGCGGTCAGGAAAGCGCGGAAGTCCTTGGTCTTGATGCTGTCCATCTTGATGCTGTCGATGACGATGATCTCGCCGGCAGCGGCCTTGGCGGACAGAGCGGATTTCATAGCCAGTCTCTTGACCTTCTTGTTCAGAACGTAAGAGTAGCTGCGGGGCTTGGGGGCGAACACGATGCCGCCGTGGGTCCACTGGGGCGCACGGGTGCTGCCCTGACGGGCGTGACCGGTGCCCTTCTGGCGCCAGGGCTTCTTGCCGCCGCCGGAAACCTCGGCGCGGGTCAGAGCGCTCTGGGTGCCCTGACGGCAGTTGGCCAGATGGTTCTTCACCACTTCGTGGACAACAGCGGTGTTCGGCTCGATGCCGAAGATGCCGTCGTTCAGTTCAACAGTACCGACCTCAGCGCCGGCCATGTTCAAAACTTTGATGGTAGACATATCCTTAAGCACTCCTTTCCTTACTTAGTACGGGCGGAAGCCTTCTGCGGGTTACGACCGGAAGCCTTCTGCGGGTTGTTGCTGATACCGGTGTCAGCATGCTTGACGCGGTGGGTCTTGACGGTGCTCTTGATGAGGACCAGACCGCCCTTGGGGCCGGGAATGGCGCCGCGCACAGCGATGAGATTCAGCTCGGGATCGACCTTGACGATGTCCAGGTTCTGGATGGTGACCTGATCGCAGCCCATCTGGCCGGCGCCGATCTTGCCCTTGAAAATACGGCTGGGATCGGTGGTGGAGCCCATGGAACCGGCGTGACGATGGACGGGGCCGCCGCCGTGGCTCATGGGAGTACGGCCGGCGTTCCAGCGCTTCACAACGCCCTGATAGCCGTGGCCCTTGCTGGTACCGGTGACATCCACGAAGTCGCCCTCTTTAAAGGTGTCGGCCTTCACGATGTCGCCCACGTTCAGCTCGGCGGCGTTCTCCAGGTCAAACTCGCGCAGGTACTTCTTGGGGGCGACGCCGGCCTTGTTCAGGTGGCCCATCTCGGGCTTGGTCAGCTTGCGCTCGGGGACATCCTCGAAGCCCAGCTGCACAGCGGCGTAGCCTTCCTTCTCGGCAGTCTTCTTCTGGACGACGGTGCAGGGACCCGCCTCGATAACGGTGACGGGGATCACCTTGCCGTTTTCGTCGAAGATCTGAGACATACCGACTTTCTTGCCAATGATTGCCTTCATGTATGATCCTCCTTAAAGGTTATTGGTCGGCATAGTTCAATCTGCATTGGGGTCAGATCGCTTGCTCTGCCGACGTAACCCCCGCCCGCCTCACGCAAGTCGGCGAGCGGTCGGGTAGCAAGCAGTTTGTTTGCGGGGATATTATATAAGGTGGGTTTACAGCTTGATCTCGATCTCCACACCGGCGGGCAGATCCAGAGCCATCAGCGCCTCCACGGTCTTGGGGGTGGAGTTGGTGATGTCGATCAGTCTCTTGTGGGTGCGGCGCTCGAATTGCTCACGGCTGTCCTTATACTTGTGGGTAGCGCGCAGGATGGTGACGATCTCTTTCTTGGTGGGCAGAGGGATGGGGCCGGACACGCTGGCGCCGGTGCGCTTGGCGGTCTCAACGATCTTCTCTGCGGACTGGTCGATGACCTGGTGGTCATAGGCCTTCAGACGAATGCGAATCATTTCTTTTGCCATTTGGTCTTTTCCTCCATGTTTTCGTACGGTTTTTTCTGCGTGACCTACTGCCGTACGGCGGGAAATTCTTATTCACCGTTCCGTGCGTATCATTCCGGCTCATAAGAAACACCGGCTTTTGGCCGGTGTCCTTCTGGCGCGGCGATCTACGCCGGCGAACAGAAATCTCTCAGCCGCCCGATTATCGGACATACTCCCCGGAAGTTACCTCCTTTTCGGAGCAATCTCCCGGTTCATCGCATTGCAAACGCCTCCGGGCGTGTTGTGCCCGTTACGCGCGTACTTGCATATAATATAGGAAAAACAGCGTGGTGTCAAGTAGATTTTTCTATTTTGTCAACAAAATTTCCATGAAAATTTCAGCACTTTTGACGGGCATAGATATTGTGCCCGCGGCACCCCTCCCCTCCCCTATCTGGGGCCAGAGCGGCAGTAAAAGAGCCGCCGTAAGGCGGCTCTTTTACTTATCTTGGTCTGTTATGCGTCTTTTGAAGATCCTGCGGCTCAGACCCGCTTCCACTTGGCGCCGTTGGGGATGTCGGTGACCTCGATGCCCTTGGCCTTCAGCTGGTCGCGGATGCGGTCAGCCTCCGCGAAGTTCTTGGCCTTCTTGGCATCGGCCCGGGCGCGGATCAGCGTCTCCACCTCGGCGTCGGACTCGCCGGACTCGCTGATGACGGCGAACTCGCCGGCAGGCGCGGCAGCGGCCTGCTTGCTGCGCAGCTGCGCCGCCTTCTCCAGCAGCTTCAGGCCCAGCACGGTGTCAAAGCTGTCCAGCAGCGCCAGCTTGGTCTTGTCGTTGGTCTTGGCCTTCAACACGTCGTACAGCACGGTGACAGCCATGGAGGTGTTCAGGTCGTTGTCCATGGCGGCGGTAAACTTGGCCTTGTACTCGTCAAAGGCCGCCTGCTCCACCTCGCCCTCATCCTTCAGGGCGGCGATGCGGGTCAGCAGCTTGTTGTAGGCCACGGTGGCGTTGTCCAGATTCTCCCAGGTGAACACCAGGCTCTTGCGGTAGTGGCTCTGGAGGCAGAAGAAACGGTAGGCCAGGGGATCGTAGCCCTTCTCCTCCAGCAGGGAGACGGTGAGGAACTCGCCCTTGGACTTGGACATCTTGCCGTGGTCAGTGTTCAGGTGGGCCACATGGCACCAGTGGGGACACCAGGGGTGACCGAGGTAGCTCTCAGACTGGGCGATCTCGTTGGTGTGGTGGGGGAAGGCGTTGTCCACGCCGCCGCAGTGCAGGTCGAGGTACTCGCCGTTGTACTTCATGGAGATGCCGGAGCACTCAATATGCCAGCCGGGATAGCCCACGCCCCACGGGGAGTCCCATTTCAGGGCCTGATCCTCGAACTTGGACTTGGTGAACCACAGCACGAAGTCGTTGCGGTTGCGCTTGTTGGTGTCCTCCTCCACGCCCTCGCGGACACCCACGGCCAGATCCTCCTCGTTGTGGTCGTTGAAGATGTAGTACCGCTCCAGCTTGGAGGTGTCGAAGTACACGTTGCCGCCGGCCACATAGGCATAGCCCTTCTCCAGCAGGCGGGAGATGATCTTGATATAGTCGTCGATGAGGCCGGTAGCGGGCTGCACCACGTCGGGGCGCTTGATGTTCAGCTTCTGACAGTCGGAGAAAAACGCATCGGTGTAGTACTGGGCGATCTCCATAACGGTCTTATGCTCGCGCCGAGCGCCCTTGAGCATCTTGTCCTCGCCCTCGTCGGCGTCGGAGGTCAGATGGCCCACGTCGGTGATGTTCATGACGCGGTTCACGTCGTAGCCCGCGTAGCGCAGGTACTTCTCCAGCACGTCCTCCATGATGTAGGAGCGCAGGTTGCCGATGTGGGCGAAGTGGTACACCGTGGGGCCGCAGGTGTACATCTCCACATGGCCGGGCGTATGGGTCTTGAACTCCTCTTTCTTGTGGGTGGCGGAATTATACAGATACATGATGGGCCTCCTATGATCTACAATATAAATATAGTATGGTAAATAAAACGCCTCCCATGTCCGCGGGCATGAGAGGCGAAAGGATACTTCGCGGTTCCACTCTCGTTTATCACTCAGGTGCGGCCCATGACGCAGGCCATGCGGAGGGCGTCCACAGCCCCCGCGCTCCCGGACGCACTTTCTGTCCGCAGCGGGTGAGCGGGCTTGCAGCCGGCGGCCCCCTCTCTCTTGCCCCGTGGGATGGACATACTCTTTCCGATCAACGCGCTATTCGGTTGGGTCTTATGGTAGCAAAATTTCGTGGGGGTGTCAAGTCATTTGATGACCTTGAACACGTCGGCGTTCTTGGCGAAATACTCGATGCCGGAGTAGACGGTGGTGACCAGGATCACGCCCTGGCACACATAGTTCAGCCACTGGGGAATGCCCAGCAGGATGAGGCAGATGCACACCATGGTGCTGGCGGTCTTGATCTTGCCCGACCAGCCGGCGGCAATGACGCGGCCCTTCTCCACCGCCACAAGGCGCATACCGGACACGGCGAACTCCCGCAGCAGCACGATGGCCAGCACCCACGCGGCGAAGGTTCCCTCCTCCACGAACCAGCACAGCGCCGCCATCACAAGGCACTTGTCCGCCAGCGGGTCCATGAATTTGCCGAAATCGGAGACTTGGTTATAATGGCGGGCGATGTAGCCGTCCAGCAGGTCGGTGAGACAGGCGACGATGTAGATGCCCAGCGCCACGTAGCGGCAACCGGGGAAGCCCCAGTACAGCACCACCAGAAAAGCGGGGATCATCAGCACCCGCAGGATCGTCAGTTTGTTCGCGGTCGTCATGATATGTATCAGCCTTTCGTTTTTATCTCTGCGCCATTGTACCATGGACAGCGGCAAATGGAAAGTATTTTTTACTCCGCCAGCTCGCCGGTCAGCTCACCGTCCATGGCGCCGGTGATGCGCACCGGCACAAACTGCCCCGCCTCCACCTCGTGGTCGGCGGTGAAGTAGATGCGCCCGTCGATGTCAGGGCTCTCTGCATAGCTGCGGCCCACAAACATCATGGACTGGCTGTCGAACCCGTCGCACAGCACCTCCGTCACGCCGCCCATGCGGCTGTCGTTGAAGTCGTCCATGATGCGGGACTGCACGTCCACGATGAGGTCGGCCCGGCGCTCGGCCTCGTCGGTGTCCACCCGGTTCAGCATCTTGGCGGCAGGGGTGCCCTCCTCCGGGGAGTAGGGGAATACGCCGGCCCGCTCGATGCGCACCTCCTGCAAAAATGCACACAGTTCCTCGAAGGCGGCCTCGTCCTCGTAGGGTAGCCCGGTGATGAGGCTGGTGCGCAGCACCAGGCCGGGAATACGGTCACGCAGCTTCCGGAACAGCGCCAGCAGCTCCGCCTTGTCACCCCGGCGGTTCATGGCCTTGAGCACCCTGTCGTTGCAGTGCTGGATGGGGATGTCCAGATAGGGCAGCACCTTCTCCTCGGCGGCGATGGTGTCGATCAGCTCGTCGGTAAACTCGTCCGGGTACAGGTAGTGCAGACGGATCCAATGGAAGTCCAGCCTGCACAGCTCGCGCAGCAGCGCCGCTAGCTTCCGCTCCCCGTACAGGTCGATGCCGTAGCGGGTGATGTCCTGGGCGATGACGATGCATTCCTTCACCCCGGCGTCCGCCAGGCGCCTGGCCTCCGTCAGCACGTCCTCCATGCGGCGGCTGCGGTAGCGTCCCCGCAGGGACGGGATGACGCAGTAGGCACAGCGGTTGTCACAGCCCTCGGCGATGCGCAGATAGGCGTAGTGCCCCGGTGTGGTCAGCACCCGGTCAAACTCGTCGATCATGCCGTGAATGTCCGCGAAGCGGCAGGGTCGCCCGCCAGCCATCAGCTCCGCCAGCGCCGGCACGATCTCACCGTAGCTGCCGGTGCCCATGATGCCGTCCACCTCCGGCAGCTCCGTCAGGATCTCCTGCTGGTAGCGCTGGGTGAGACAGCCGGTGACCAGGATCTTCCCCACCTGCCCCGCCGCCTTCAGCTCCGCCGCGGCGAGGATGGTTTCGATGGCCTCCTCCTTGGCGCTGTCGATAAAGCCGCAGGTGTTGATGACCACCACATCGGCGCCGGCAGGCTCCTCCTGCAGGGTATGTCCCGCATCGCGGCACAGGGCCATCATCTGCTCGGTATTCACCAGATTCTTGGCACAGCCAAGGGAAATAAAGGAAACTTTCACGTCTTGTTACCTCATGTTTCGTCGATCTCTTGCCCCAGCTCGCTGAGGGCGGGGCGGATGTCCTGCCACGCAAAACCCCGGCGCTGGAGGGCGGCGGCCAGGCGGCGGCTGTCCTCTGGGGTCAGCGGGCGTCCCCGCAGCTTGGTGCGGAGGAATTTGCGGATGGCCTCCTCCGGCGGCGGCAGCTGCGCCAGCGCCGCGTCCCACAGCTCCCGGGGCACACCCTTTTCCCGGAGCTTTTCCCGCACCCGGCCGGGGCCGTAGCCCATCTGGGCGC
>ENA-OOZY01000561-OOZY01000561.1-human-gut-metagenome-genome-assembly--contig:-NODE-561-length-26498-cov-10.638430_pt1:0-25000 | contig 26498 bp, 21 predicted proteins | sample MGYA00241047_ERZ501410 | MGnify/ENA primary metagenome ERZ501410 (study PRJEB25962, sample SAMEA2042621) | human gut metagenome | biome: human gut; feature: human-associated habitat; material... | reverse complement strand
GGACAGTTCTGCCAGAGCGTGTTCCATATGTGTGACCTCCTTGTCCGCGGTGTGGGGTGCGGTGTAGATACCCGTATTATAACAGAGGAGCGGCGGAGACGCAAGCGGCCTGCGGGGCGGCGATGGCTGCGCAGGACATGCCCGCCTATGAGGTGCGGCAGACAGACCGCACAGGGCAAGGACGCCGCTGCTGCGCAGCGAGGACACGGAGAACGTGGTGCGGCAGACGGGCCGCACAGGGAAGGGCCGTATGTGCGCGGGACAGTGACGGGTGCGTGGCGACGGCAGCACAGAACGGACAACACAGAACGGACGGCGCGAAACGGAAACGGGAGCTGAAAGCGCATTGCGGGATTTGGGCGGAAAACGGCAGATGGGCGGGTGCCGCAGCCAACCGTTATTGCGGAAGTAGAATAACGCTATTCACGAGTAAGACTTGCAGAAAAGCCAAAAATATTGTATAATAGCTGAAAAAAATTCAGGTACTTTCGGATAGGCGGGGCGACCCGCCGCAGGAAGGAGAACGATATGGTCACTTTCACCGTGAACGGGCAGACCGTTGCCGTCGAGAAAAATCAGAAGCTCATCCGCTATCTGCGGGACACGCTGCATCTGACCTCCGTGAAGGACGGATGCAGTGAGGGCGCCTGCGGCACCTGCCATGTGCTCATCGACGGAAAGCCCACCAAGGCGTGCATCCCCCAGACGGACAAGCTGGAGGGCAAGACCATCGTGACGGTGGAGGGGCTCAGCGATTGGGAGAAGCAGGTGTACACCTTCGCCTTCGGCGAGGCGGGCGCGGTGCAGTGCGGCTTCTGCATCCCCGGCATGGTCATTTCCGCCAAGGGGCTGCTGGACGTGAACCCCGACCCCACCCGGGAGGAGGCGGCCTTCGCCATCCGCAACAACATCTGCCGGTGCACCGGCTATGTGAAGATCATCGACGGCATCCTGCTGGCGGCGAAGATCTTCCGGGAGGGGAAGCTGCCCGCGGCCACCGCTGACGACTGGCAGGTGGGCAGCCGCGTACACCGGCTGGACGTGGAGGAGAAAGTGCTGGGCTACGGCCAGTATCCCGATGATGTGTATGTGGACGGCATGTGCTACGGCGGCGCGGTGCGCAGCCAGTATGCCCGGGCCAGAGTCCTGCGCATCGACACGTCCGAGGCGGAGGCGCTGGAGGGCGTGGTGTGCGTGCTGACCCAGAAGGACATCCCCGGCAAGGTCAATGTGGGCCATCTGAAGAAGGACCAGCCCACCCTCATCGGCATCGGGGAACTGACTCACTATCTGGGCGACGCGGTGGCGCTGGTGTGCGCGCGGGACCAGGAGACGCTGGAGGCCGCCAAGAAGCTGGTAAAGGTGGAATACGAGGTGCTGCCGGCGGTGCATAACCCCGCCGAGGCGGCGGCGCCCGGCGCACCGCTGGTGTTCGAGGAAGAAGAAAGCAACGTGCAGGCCTACAAGCATGTGTCGCGGGGCGACGCGGCGGGGGCCATTGCCGGATCGAAATATGTGCTGACGGAGAAATTCCACACGCCGTGGACGGAGCATGCGTTCCTGGAGCCGGAGTGCTGCGTGGCGCTGCCGCTGGACAACGGCGGCGTGAAGCTGCTGACCACGGACCAGAGCTCCCACACCACCATGCACGAGTGCGCGGCCATGCTGGGCGTGGATTACGAGCACTGTCAGGTGCAGAACATGCTGGTGGGCGGCGGCTTCGGCGGCAAGGAGGATATGTCCGTGCAGCACCACGCGGCGCTGCTGGCCTATGTGGCGCGGGTGCCGGTGAAGGTGAAGCTCAGCCGGCAGGAGTCCATTCTGGTACACCCCAAGCGCCACAGCTTTGACATGGAGTTCACCATGGGCTGCGACGAAAACGGCATCATTCAGGGTGTGAAGGCCAGCGTGGTGTCCGACACCGGTGCGTTCGCGTCGCTGGGCGGGCCGGTGCTGGAGCGGGCCTGCACCCACGCGGCGGGGCCCTACGCCTATGAGAATTTTGAGATCGAGGGACACGCCTACTACACCAACAACCCGCCGGCCGGCGCGTTCCGGGGCTTCGGCGTGACCCAGACCTGCTTCTGCACGGAGACGCTGCTGAACCAGATGGCCGATCTGGTGGGCATCAGTCCGTGGGAGATCCGGTACCGCAACGCCATACGGCCCGGCGGCGTGCTGCCCAACGGCCAGATCGTGGATGGGTCCACCGGCCTTGTGGAGACGCTGGAGGCCATCAAGCCCGCCTATGACGCGGCGGTGGCGGCGGGCGATCCGGTGGGCATCGCCTGTGCCATGAAGAACGCCGGTGTGGGTGTGGGCATCCCCGACTGGGGACGCTGCAAGCTCATCGTGGAGGACGACGAGAAGGTGCATATCTACTCCGGTGCCAGCTGCATCGGACAGGGGCTGGGCACCGTGCTGGTGCAGACGGTGGTGACCTGCACCGGCCTGAAGCGCGATGACGTGGTGTACGAACGCAGCAACACATGGATCGCGCCGGATTCCGGCGACACCTCCGGCAGCCGCCAGACGCTGGTGACAGGCGAGGCCCCCCGCCGCGCCTGCGCGAAGCTGAAGGCGGAGCTGGACGGCGGCAGGACCCTGGCGGAGCTGGCGGGACAGGAGTTTTACGGCGAGTATCTGGCTAAGACAGACCCGCTGGGCGCGGATGTGCCCAACCCCGTGAGCCATGTGGCCTACGGCTATGCCACCCAGATGTGCGTTCTGGATAAGGAGACGGGGAAGATCAAGAAGATGGTGGCTGCCCATGATGTGGGCAAGGCCGTGAACCCCCTCAGCGTGGAGGGACAGATCGAGGGCGGTGTGGTGATGTCCATGGGCTATGCGCTGACAGAGCAGTATCCCATCGACGAGAACTGCCGGCCCACCGCCAGGTACGGTATGCTGGGGCTGTTCCGGGCCAACCAGCTGCCGGAGGAGATCGAGGCCATCGTGGTGGAGAAGCCGGGACTGGATGTGGCCGGCGGCGCCATCGGCATCGGCGAGATCACGTCCATCCCCACGGCACCGGCCATCGCCGACGCCTATTACCGGCTGGATGGGGAGCGGCGTCTGGAGCTGCCGCTGGTGAACACGCCCTACGCCCGGAAGAAGTGAAAAGAAAACAGGCCGCAGCACGGCTGCGGCCTGTGATGAAGCGATAAGCGGCGGGTGTTACGGCTGCTGCCCGGTGAGCGCGTCCAGCGCGGCGCGGGTGTCCACATCCGTCAGCTGGCGGGCGGGCACGTCGTACAGCAGCAGGGCATCCTCGTGACGGCGGATGACGGTGCTGCCGCCGTGATCCTCCCGCAGCTCCCGCAGCTCCGGAAAGAAGCAGGCGGGGAACAGGCAGGGATTGCCCCGGACGCCGTTGTGGCCCAGCGCCACGATGCGGGACGGGTGCTGGCAGTAGAGGTCCAGCAGCTCCGCCACACTGGCCTGCTCCAGCAGGGGCTGGTCGGATACCAGAAACAGCGCGGCGTCGCAGTCCCCCAGAGCGTCCAGGCCAAGAGAGATGGTATGGCTGATGCCCCAGTCCGGGTGCCGGTTCTTCACGGGTGTGAAGGAGAAGCGCCGGGCGGCCTCTGCCGCTTCCGGATACTGGGTGACAACGGCCACCCGGCAGAACCGGCCGGCGGGCACGGCCTCCAGCGCATGGAGCAGGAGGGGCTTGCCGTCCACCTGCGCGGCCAGCTTGTTTTCGCCGAAGCGGGACGCATTGCCGGCGGCCATGACGACGCAGCCGATGCGCAGCTTTTCCATGGGGATCACCTCCGTGGTGGTAGTATACCCGGAAAACGGAAAAGCTGTCAAGAAAAACGGCGTTATACCCCAAGTAGGATAACGGAAAGCCTTTTCAAGGCCACCGGTTTGTGATAGGATAGAACAAATATCAGTATGGCTGATGGCAGCCATTTGCACAGCTGTTACCGAGTCAAATCTCGTTTACAAGGAGGAGTACCGGAATGGGTGAGGTAGGAAAGAGCCAGGTCAGAGTGGATGCTTTCGACAAGGCCACAGGACGTACCAAATATTATGAGGATCTGATGCCCCGGAACGCGCTGTATGTGCGCATCAAGCACGCGGAGATCGCCCACGGCTTCGTGAAGTCCGTGGATACCAGCGCCGCCGAGGCCATCGACGGTGTGGTGAAGGTCATCACCTGCTTCGACGTACCGGACATCACCTTCCCCACGGCGGGCCATCCGTGGTCCATGGACCCGGGCCATCAGGACGTGGCCGACCGACACCTGCTGAACCGGCACGTGCGGTACTGGGGCGACGATGTGGCAGTGGTCATCGCCGAGGACGAGGTGGCCGCCATGCAGGGCGTGCGGGCGCTGAAGGTGGAATATGACGAGATGCCCTTCGTGCTGGACGCCCAGAAGGCCATGGAGGAGGGAGCGCCCCAACTCCACGAGAGCTTCCCCCGCAACATCCTGAAGCACACGGACATGAAGAAGGGCGACTATCAGGCCGCCATTCAGGAGCCGGGCCTTATCAAGGTGGAGGGGTGGTACGACACGCCCACCGTGCAGCACAGCCACATCGAGAACCACGGCTGCTTCTCCTATGAAGAGAACGGGCGAATCGTGGTGGTGTCCTCCACGCAGATCCCCCACATCATCCGCCGCATCGTGGGACAGGCCCTGGGCCGTCCGTGGGCGGATATCCATGTGATCAAGCCCTATATCGGCGGCGGATTCGGCAATAAGCAGGACGCGCTGTACGAGCCGCTGTGCGCCTACTGCACCACGCAGGTGGGCGGCCGCCCCGTGCGTATCGACTGCTCCCGGGAGGAGACGTTCGTGTCCAACCGCGTGCGCCACGCCATCCGGTTCCACATCGTGTCCTGGCTCCGCAAGGACGGCACGTTTGCCGCCCGGAAGGTGGAGTGCTTCTCCAACCAGGGCGCCTACGCCTCCCACGGCCACTCCATCGTGGCCAAGGCCATGGGCTCTTTCCCACAGCACTACCCCTGCGACAACATGGAGTGCGACGCCTGGACGGTGTTCACCAACCGACCGGCCGCCGGCGCCATGCGGGGCTACGGCATGCCGCAGGCGTCCTTTGCCGACGAGTCCAACGTAGACGACTGCGCACGGGCGGTGGGCATGGATCCGCTGGCCTTCCGGATGCAGAACATCATGCCCCAGGGCTACGAGGACGGGTTCAGCCACAACGTGAACTATAACGACTCCTTCCGTGAGTGCATGGAGGCAGGCCGCAAGTACATAGACTACGACCGGAAGATGGTGGAGTACGCCAAGGAGACCGGCCCTGTTCGCCACGCGGTGGGCATGGCCACATTCTGGTACAACACCGCCGTGTACCCCATCTCGCTGGAGACCTCCAGCAACCGGATGCAGCTGAATCTGGACGGCACCGTTACCATGCAGTGCGGCGAGACGGAGATCGGACAGGGCGCCGACACCGCCTACGCCCAGATGACCGCCGATGTGGTGGGCTTGAAGAGCTACAGGGACGTGCATGTGGTGTCCTGCCAGGATACGGACATCACCCCCACGGGCCTGGGCGCCTACGCCAGCCGCCAGACGTATGTGGCGGGCTTCTCCATCCGGCAGACCGGCCTGATGCTGAAGGAAAAGATCCTGAATTACGCCACCGACCTGACCCGTCAGGCGGTGTACAACATGGACATCGTGGACGGCAACATCGTCCGCAATACCGACGGCAAGGTGCTGATGAGCCTGAAGGAGCTGGCTATGACGGCACAGTACAACGCGGCCAAGAGCGAGCACATCACAGCCGAGTCCACCTTTACCATCCGCAACAATGCCTACTCCTTCGGCTGCACCTTCGTGGACATCGAGCTGGACATCCCCATGTGCAAGGTAACGCTGCGGGACATCGTCAACGTACACGACTGCGGTAAGCTCATCAACCCGGCGCTGGCCGCGGCCCAGGTACACGGCGGCATGTCCATGGCTATCGGCTACGGCATGGGCGAGCAGCTGCTGTTCGATGAGAAGAACGGCAAGCCGCTGAACAACAACCTGCTGGACTACAAGCTCAGCACCATCATGGACCACCCCCATCTGGAGGCGCAGTTCATCGAGAACGCCGAGCCGACATCGGCCTTCGGCACCAAGGCGCTGGGCGAGCCGCCGGCCTGCTCCGGCGCACCGGCCATCCGCAATGCCATTCTCAATGCCACCGGCGTGGCCATCGACCAGAATCCCATGAATGCCCACATCCTCTTTAAGCGGTTCAGCGAAGAGGGACTCATTCAGGACTGAGGAGGGACAAGCTATGTATGATATGTTGGCACTGTACGAGGCCAGAGACGTACAGGACGCGGTGCGCCTGCGGCTGGAGCATCCCGAGGCGCAGATCATCGCCGGCGGCACCGATGTGCTGGTGCAGATGCGCGAGGGCAAGCGGGCCGGTAAGGCGCTGATCTCCATTCAGAAGTGCGATGAGATGCGGGGCATTTCCATTGATGAGGAGGAGAACATCCGCATCGGCAGCCTCACCAGCTTTACCCACATCACCAACGACCCCATCATCCAGAAATACATCAACGTGCTGGGCGAGGCGGTGGACATGGTGGGCGGCCCCCAGATCCGCAATGCCGGCACCATCGGCGGCAACACCTGCAACGGCGTGACCTCCGCCGACTCCGCCTCCACGCTCCACGCATGGGAGGCCATCGTGGAGATCACCGGCAAAAACGGCGTGCGCCGGGTGTCCATCAAGGAGTTCTATATCAAGGCGGGCACCGTGGACCTGCGGGTGGAGGACGGTGAGATCCAGACGGCCATTCTCATCCCCAAGGCGTCCTACGACCGGACGTGGGGACACTACATCAAATACGCCATGCGCAACGCCATGGACATCGCCACGCTGGGCACCTCCGTCAACGCGCGGCTCAGTCCCGACGGAAAGACTTTTGAGCGGGTGCGCATCGCCTTCGGCGTGGCAGGCCCCGTGCCCATGCGGGCGGTGAACGCGGAGGCGTTCATCAACGGCAAGGCCGTGACGCTGGAGAATATCGAGGCGTTCGGACGCAAGGTGCTGGAGGACATCCATCCCCGTGATTCGTGGCGCGCCAGCAAGGCGTTCCGCAGCCACATCGCCGTGGAGAGCGCCAAGCGGTGCCTCATCGAGTCCGTGAAGCTGGCGGGAGGTGTGCTGTAATGGCCAAGAGACAGTATCAACTGGTGACCTGCACCATCAACGGCAGGGAAGTGGAGCAGATGGTGGACGTGCGCGCGTCTTTGACCGATATGCTCCGGAACGATTTCCACCTGACCAGCGTGAAGAAGGGCTGCGAGGTGGGCGAGTGCGGCGCGTGCAACGTGCTCATTGACGGCGAATGCTTCAACTCCTGCCTGTATTTGGCGGTGTGGGCCGAGGGCAAGAACATCACCACGCTGGAGGGACTGATGGGTCCCAACGGCGAGCTGTCCGACATCCAGCAGGCGTTTATGGAGGAGACGGCCATCCAGTGCGGCTTCTGCATCCCCGGCTTTTTGATGACGGCGGTGGAGATCCTGGACCGCGGCGTGCTGTACAGCGATGATGAGCTGCGCAAGCTGCTGAGCGGCCACCTGTGCCGCTGCACCGGCTATGAGAACATTTTCAAGGCGGTGAAAAAGACCATGCTGCGCCGTCTGGGCAAGCTGGACGATCCGTTCCTGAATACCTGAAAATAGAAACCAGCGCCCCGGGCCGCAAGGCTCGGGGCGCTGCACTTTATGGATGTTTTACGGGTTGACGGGGACGATCAGATCGCCGAAACGGATGTGATCCACCTGCGTGATGTCGATGGGTGCCGTGAAGGGCTGGATCAGATATGCGAAGTCGTGGTAGCCGTCTCCGTAGTTCCCGCCCAGCGGGACGGTGCTGCCGTCCTTGAGCACCACGTCCCAGCCGCCTTTGATCTCGCAGTACTTCTCCTCGCGCTCCACACCGTCGGGATACGCCACATCCACATACAGCGGGTCATAGCGGTACTCGAACTCCAGACTCAGGGCGGAGATGTTGAAATAGTCCGGGTAGATCATGCGGCCCGGGTCGGTGCTCTCCTCCGTCAGGCCGGAGGTGTCGATGTGCAGCGTGGGGTGCTCCTGAGCCGGGGGCAGGTCAAAGCGCCAGTCGCCCTCCAGCAGAACGGAGTATTCGTGGTCATCGTTCTGCACGGAGATGTTGTGGATGTTCACGGATTTGGGGGTATCGTCGGTGAAATCCACCCATATGGGGGCATCGGGCCGGTAGGGGTCGGGGTTGCGCTGGCCCTGGCCGTGGCTGCTGAGCCAGACCACCGTTTCCAGCACGTTGTCACCGGGGGAGTCGTCATACCACGCGGCGTACCACGAGTAGAAGGGCGTCTCGTCACAGCCCGCCACCTGCAGAACGTTGGGGTCGAGGGTGTGGCTGTCCAGCGCGGAAAGCTGGAGCCAGCCCTCGCTGGGGTCGGGGATGTGCAGCGCCGTGCCCGCCGGGGCCTCGATACGCAGGCGCAGGTAGTAGTTGTGCTTGTCGCAGATGGCCGCCACCGGGGTGATGGTGGTGCCGTGGCTGGTGACAGGGGCGGGGAGATCTGTGGTGCCCAGCGTCTCCATGACCTGCCGCTGGCTCTCGTTCAGCTGGCCGAAAAAGCCGCTGAAGGCGTCAGTTACGCCCAGCTTGGCAGCGGCCACAGTGGCAATGCACAGCGCCGCCGCGATGGCGGCCACCAGCATCATGCGGGTCATGCGGCGGATAGGGCGCACACCGTGGGCATCCTGATTTTCCTGGATCTTGTTCATCGTCAGCTCCTTGATCCGGCGGAGGTCGGCGGCTCCGTCCTCCGGCAGCGGTACGCTGTCATCCTGCAGTCCGCGCATCAGATCGTAGATATCGTATTCCATGCCGTACCTCCTTTTTCCGATACTTCGTCGTATGGCAACTCCCGCAGCAGGAAAGCTTTCAGCTTTTCGCGCCCGCGGCGCAGCTTGGATTTGACGGTGGACTCGTTGAGCCCCATTTCCCGGGATATGTCGCCCAGCTTCTGGCAGTAGTAGTAGCGGCGGAGAAAGACCTCCCGGTCCGCAGGTTCCAGCGACAGCAGAGCCAGACGCACACGGGCCGTCCGCTCCTTTTCTGTCAGCGCCGTTTCCGGCGTGCGGTCATCTACAAGAATTGCATCCTCCGGGAGGGGCTGCTCCGGCACGGACCGGCGGAGCCGGTCGCGGGCGGCATTGCGGGCCACGGCACTGAGCCATGGGCGGGCCGCGCCGCTGCGTACCTTTTCGGCGTTGTTCCAGAGGGAGAAGAACACGTCGGAGGCGGTCTCCTCCACATCGGACTCGGTCAGGGCCGTGCCGAGGATGCCGCGGATAATGGCGCTGACATACGCGCCGTAGCGGTCGATGAACCACGCCAGCGCTTCCTGGGAGCCGCGCTTGATCTGGCGCAGGGCCTGTTCCTCTGTCAAATCGTTCACTTCCTTTACGGGGGTTGTCTTGACGGCCGTCATCTATCATAACGCAAAACAGGCGAAAAAGGTTGCAGGGTGGGAAAATAAAAAAAGAGACACGGCCAAGCCGTGTCTCTTTGGCAGCGGGAGAAGGATTCGAATTGCGGCGTAAGTGTTTTTAGCAACTTTTTTCGTACAATTTTGTGTCAAACAGTCTGAATCGTAAAACAATCTGTACCAGTCAGTCCAGTTGTTTTATAAGATCTAACGCTATAAAGGGTACAAATAAGGGTAAAATCAAAGCACAAGAAAGGACTGTCACACAATGGAAATTACATATAGCAAGTACGGAGATTACTACCTGCCGGATCTGGTGGTATCCGATGAAGAACCGACGACTTATGGACGCTTTGGGCGTATGCGGCTCAGGTATCTGAAGGAGCATCGAAGGGTCTTATACATCGATCTATTGACCTCCGGCAAGCTGACGCAGCACCTAAACACGGTAGACCGACAGTCGCGAGAGATGCTGGAGCTGCTGGTGAAGCAGATGGCACAGGCGCAGGGCATCACCGAGCAATTGAAGGCTGCAGATCAAATGGCGTGGGTCGGTGCGATGAACAACATCCACAATGCGGCGGAGGAAGTGGTGATGCAGGAGGTGGTGTTCGGATAGTATAATTAGCAGTCCCCCAGATGCTTAGGCGTCTGGGGGACTGCGCAGATATTACAGCAGGATAATACTTCAAAGCGACAGTGCCCAAATTGTAAGTTTGCCTTGCAATATCCATTCTCATGTAATTCAGCTTATTTCCACCTTTACTTCAAGAGCATAAAAGCACAGTCATCTTTGTACCATCTTAATACCGATCACGCAGCCCTTATGCCACCTTAAAGCCCCCTCTGGTATGATGAACATGATCACACCGGAGGGGGGGATTTATATGCCGGAAGAAGCTGTCCGCTGTAAGCGCCGCCTTTCGTCTTTTCAAATTATCATATTAGGTTTTGCCGGGGTTATTCTGCTCGGAGCGCTGCTGCTGATGCTGCCGATCTCCACGACTGGAGGGAATGTAACTCCATTCAATGAAACGCTGTTTACAGCAACCTCTGCCGTCTGCGTGACAGGGCTTGTGGTGCAGGATACAGGCAGCTACTGGTCAACCTTTGGGCAGGCGGTTATTCTGGCGCTGATCCAAATTGGTGGCCTTGGCGTTATAACCGTAGCAGCGTCGTTTGCGCTGTTGTCCGGGCGAAGAATCTCTCTGATGCAGCGCAGCACCATGCAGGATGCAATTTCAGCACCAAAGGTCGGCGGAATCGTCCGCCTGACACGCTTCATCCTGCGAGGGACGTTTCTGATTGAGTTGCTGGGGGCGCTTGCCGTGCTGCCGGTGTTCTGCCGTGACTATGGATGGCGCGGCGTCTGGATGGCGGTATTTCATTCCATATCTGCTTTTTGCAACGCCGGGTTTGACATTCTTGGGACAGAAAGCAACCGCTATCCATCTCTTACCGGCTACGCGGACAGCCCGGTAATCAATATCACGATTATGCTGTTGATCGTGATTGGCGGCATTGGATTTCTGACGTGGGATGACATCTTCGAAAACAAGTGGCGGTTTCATCGCTACCGAATGCAGAGCAAGGTGATTCTCGTCACGACAGGTCTTTTGATTTTTCTGCCTGCTGTGTTTTTCTTCTTTTCAGACTTTTCCGCACTTCCCGCCGAAAACCGGCTGCTGGCATCCTTTTTTCAGTCCGTCACGCCGAGGACAGCGGGCTTCAACACGGTAAATCTATCCGCGATGTCCGGTGCATCGCAGGGCGTGATGATCCTTTTGATGCTCATCGGCGGTTCTCCGGGTTCTACAGCAGGCGGCATGAAAACAACGACGCTGGCGGTCTTGATTGCCAATGCCACTGCGACCTTCCGCCAGCGCGATAGTGCCCAATTTTTCGGACGCAGAGTCGATTGCAGCGCCGTCAAGACCGCCGCGACCATTCTGACGATGTATCTGGTGCTGTTCTTTGGCGGTGCGGTCTTTATCAGCGCATACGAGAATCTTCCGCTGTCTGCCTGCCTGTATGAAACGGCATCGGCGGTCGGGACTGTGGGATTGACACTTGGTATTACACCGCAGCTGCGCATTCCATCGCAAATGGTGCTGATCTTGCTCATGTATCTGGGCAGAGTCGGTGGTCTTACCCTCATTTATGCGGCACTTTCCAGCAAAAAAGTGGGGAATGCAAGGCTGCCGCAGGAAAAAATAACGATTGGATAAGGAGCTTTTTCACATGAAAAACATTCTATTGATTGGCACAGGCCGCTTCGGACGGCATATCGCAGTACAGCTTTCTCAGCTGGGGCATCAGGTCATGGCGGTCGATACAAACGAGGAACGAATCAGTGATGTGCTGCCATATGTCACCAGCGCGCAAATTGGCGACAGTACAAACGCAGAGTTTCTTCGCTCTCTTGGCATTGGAAATTTTGACGTCTGCATCGTGACCATCAGCGGTAATTTTCAGAACTCGCTGGAAACCACCTCGCTGTTGAAGGAGCTGGGGGCAAAGTGCGTGGTGTCGCGTGCCGAGCGTGATGTGCAGGCAAAGTTTCTGCTTCGCAACGGTGCAGACCATATAGTCTACCCGGAAAAGCAGGTGGCAAAATGGGCAGCGATCCGATACACTGCCGACCATATCTTCGACTACATAGAGATCGACGAGCAGCACGCCATTTTTGAGGTGGAAGTACCGGAAGGCTGGGTCGGGAAAAGCATTGGCGAACTGAATATCCGCAGAAAGTTTGGAATCAACATTCTTGGCATCAAGCATTCGGGAAAAACCGACGTATCAATTACACCGGATACGGTGCTGTCCGGGGAAATAACGATTTTAGCAGTGGGCGAGTACAAAGCGCTGCAAAAGTGCTTCCGAATCTGAACGGACGGTGAGGGTATGTGGAAGATGTCGTTTTGATCGCTGGGACAGCGTTAATGTTCCTGTTCGGCTGGCTTTTGATGAAGCGGCTGGATCGCTTTCTGGATGAAAATCAGAGCAAATTTCATTTCTGGACAACGAATCCGATTGGGCGCAGTAGAAACCTTCACATCTTGGTGCTATAATATCGTTTAAGAGGGGTGGTGAAAATGTGCAGAACAAAGGAAGCGAACTGCCAAAAGAGCATATTCTTGTGTGCCTGTCCTCGTCTCCATCCAATGAACGCATTGTACGAATGGCAGGGAAAATGGCACAGGCATTTAGTGGCAGCCTTACCGCGCTTTACGTGCAGACACCCGGAGACGCTGATATGAACGCGGAAGATACCGTTCGCTTGCAGGCGAATATGCGCATGGCTCAGCAGCTTGGCGCAGAGATCGTCACAACGCATGGTGAAGATGTGGCAACACAGATCGCGGAATATGCGCGGCTCTCTGATGTGACCAAAATTGTGATTGGGCGAAGCGGCGTACAGCGGCGGCATTTTTGGAGTGAACCGACGCTGACCGAACGGCTCATTGCGCTTGCACCAGAGGTGGACATTCATATCATTCCGGATGTGGAAGCCTATAAGAGCTACCGCAGGAAACGGCTGCTTACCATCCGTCCGGCGTTTCCGACCGCATGGGAACTGCTTCTGACCATCGGGATTCTGGCAGCTGCGACGGTCATCGGATGGGTCTTTCTGCGGCTCGGCTTTGCAGATGCCAATATCATCATGGTTTACCTGCTGGGGGTGCTTCTGACTTCCGCTTTTACCAGCGGATATACCTGCGGTGTGCTGTCCGCTTTTTTGAGTGTCATCCTGTTCAATTATTTTCTGACGGAACCCCGGCTGTCTTTGGCAGCCTATGGCAGCAAATACCCAATAACCTTTGCCGTCATGTTTGCAGCGGCGCTTTTGACCGGTACGCTTGCCGCAAAGCTCAAAGCCCATGCACAGCTATCCGCGCGGGATGCCTATCGGACAAAACTCCTTTTTGATATGAACAGGCAGCTTCAAAAGGCGGAAACACCGGATGAGGTCTATCAGATGACCGCGACGCAGATACAGAAGCTCATGCAGCGGGACGTTTTGATTTATCCGGCACAAGGCGATGCGCTGCTGGATGGGAATGTTTATCCGGCAGACGGAAGCAGTCCATATTGCATCCCGGATACTGACCAGGAACAGGACGTGATTCAATGGGTCTGGCAAAACCGAAAGCGTGCTGGCGCAACGACGCAAAACTTTCCAAAGGCAAAACGGCTGTATCTTGCCATTCGTACCGGGCAGCAGGTTTTCGGCGTTGTCGGGATTCCGATGGAGAAGCAAACGCAGCCTGACGCATTTACATCCAGCGTGCTGTTTTCCATTCTCGGCGAGTGCGCTCTGGCGCTGGAAAGCCTACGCAATGCCGAAGAAAAGGAAAAAGCCGCCGTCCTTGCAAAGAACGAACAGCTTCGTGCAAACCTTCTGCGTTCAATTTCCCATGACCTTAGGACCCCGCTGACCTCCATTTCCGGCAACGCGGATACGCTGCTGCACAGCTATAACGCGCTGGATGAACAAACGCGGAAACAGATTTTTACGGACATTTATGACGATGCGCAATGGCTGACGGGACTGGTTGAGAATTTACTTTCCATTACGAAAATTGCGGACGGCAGCGTCAAGCTGCGCCTTTCCGATCAGGTCGTGGACGATATCGTATCGGAATCGCTCCGACATATCGACCGACGGTCGGCGGAGCATCACATTACAGTAGATTGCGGAGATGTACCGTTGCTGGTCCGGGTGGATGCGGGACTCATCATGCAGGTGCTTATCAATCTGGTGAACAACGCAGTCAAATATACTCCGGCTGGCTCGAACATCCGAATCACGGCAATCCCGCGAGAAAATATGGCCGAAATATGCGTCAGCGATAATGGTCCCGGTATTCCAGATGAACTGAAGGAACGTGTTTTTGAAATGTTTTTTACTGGGGGCAATCCGATTGGCGACAGCCGCCGAAGTCTTGGGCTTGGGCTTACGCTCTGCCAAGCCATCATTCATGCCCATAATGGCGAAATGACATTGAAAGAAAATTCGCCGCATGGCTGCATCTTTTCCTTTACAGTACCGCTCAGTGAGGTGAACCTAAATGAATAAGCCACTCGTCCTCGTTGTAGAAGATGATACGCCGGTGCGCAATCTGATCACAACAACGCTGAAAACCCATGAATACAGGTATCTTTCTGCGCAAAACGGCGCAAGCGCCGTGATGGAGGCGCTGTCTCACAACCCGGACATTGTGCTGCTTGATTTGGGACTGCCAGATATGGACGGCGTGGAGATCATCCGAAAAATCCGTTCGTGGTCAAATATGCCGATCATTGTGATCAGCGCCAGAACAGAGGATTCTGATAAAATCGTGGCGCTGGATGCCGGGGCGGACGATTATCTCACCAAGCCCTTTTCCGTGGATGAACTGCTGGCGCGGCTGCGAGTGACGCAGCGGAGACTGTCGCTGATGAAAACAGACGCAGCGCAGGAATCTCCGATTTTTACGAACGGTGCGCTGAAAATCGACTATGCGGCAGGCTGCGCATATCTTGACGGTGCAGAACTGCACTTGACGCCCATCGAATACAAGCTGTTGTGTCTGCTCTCAAAAAATGTGGGCAAGGTTCTGACCCACACCTACATCACACAGCAGATTTGGGGCAGCAGTTGGGAAAACGATATTGCTTCTCTGCGGGTGTTCATGGCGACCCTGCGTAAAAAGCTGGAACGCGGAAAAGACGGGCAGCAATACATACAAACGCACATCGGAATCGGCTATCGGATGCTGCGGGTGGAGTGAACAGCGTTCAACTTTTTTGTTTTCCGACGGAAAGGTAACGTTCCAAATTCTTTTCTCGGCAGGTAAAACTTGCGGGCGGCTTCCCTGCGGTGCGCGGTTTGTCCGGTGATGCACGGCACTTGGGGGGCTGCACCTCTATCTGCTGAGCCTTTCCGCCTGCTTCTCCCGCCTCTCAACCTCCCGCACCACCTCTGGCGGGAGCATCTTCAGCAGCTTCTCAGCCTTGCGGCAGCGGGATTCCAACACAGAGATGTGGGCGCGCTGCTGAAAGCTGAAATTACGCTCCTCTCGCAGCTCGGCTTGCAGATCGGCGACCTCCTTCTCGCTGTGTTGCTGCCGGTGCTGGGCGGCAGCGGCGACCTCTCGCAGCCGTTGAGTCTCCGCTTGAAACGACTCTACCTCCGGCAAGAGCTGCGCCAGCAGCGCAACGGCCTCCTCGCGCTTCTTGCCCGCGTTCAGCACATTGATGCCGTTCAAGGCCGTTTCCAGCTTCTCCAGCTTGGCATCCATCGCGGTCACTCTTTTGTACCATTGCGGCGTCAAGTGCCTGCGCTTGGTTTCAACGGCGGGCGCGCCGCGCTCCAGCTCCGGCCACCGCTCTGCCATACAAGCGTAAAAATCGTCCTGCCATTGAATCATCGCTTTCTTGTTGCCGAGAATTTCTTTGGCAGACAACCGATTATCCTTCGTCAGCGGCACGAAACATAAGTGCATGTGCGGCGTTTTCTCGTCCATGTGTACCACGGCAGAAATGATGTTTTCTTCACCCACGCGTTCTTTGAGAAAGTTGAACGCTCTCTTAAAGTATTCCGGCATTTCCGCATCATGCGCCTTTGCAAACTCGGGGCTGATCGTCACCAGCGTATCCACAAATTTCACGCTGTCTTTCCGCACGCGGCAGCCTGCCATCCTGATACGGTGTTTGATTTCCTGCTCGTAGCTCCAGCGCGGTGTAACTAAGTGGTAGTTCTGCTTCGTGCGTTCCGCGTCGATATCCGGATTGCTGGCGTAAACTTCCTTTGTCCGCTCGTGGTGGGCGCTCAGCGCCTTGGACGCGCCGCCTTTATGCTTGGCAAATCGTAAAATGGCATAAGCCATTGCTATACCTCCTTTGTCGTATTTTGGAGACGAGGGAGCGGAGAATACCCACCACGACTTTCTGAAAAAGTGCGCCCGACAGATGACGATACCGTCATCTGTCGTTCTTCTTTTTCGGCCCGGTCAAAGCTGCGCGGGGAGCGGCGTCCCCGCGCAGTTTTCCCGTCCCCCGTCGTGATGGGTATAACACACTAGACTTTGTTCCAAAGTCCGTGTGCCAGCCGTTCCCTCTGGACTCCCTCAAGCGGTCATTTCCCGCCGCCTCACGGCACGGAAAATGACCTTATCGGTGTACGGTATGTCCGATAATGTACGGTATTTTGAGGGGATACCCCCACTCCCATTTTTACCGTACATACCGTACATTACCGTACACCGTCCCACCGCAGCGAAAGGCTCTTGCCCTCTCTCGTGCGGTGGGCAACATAGCGAATGTCGTATTTCCGCAGCAGTGTATCCTGCCGCGCGTTCAGCGTCCGCACGATCCAGTTGGGCGTGAAGCTCCGGCTGCTGTCCATCTCGGAAAGACATTGCGCAAGCTCCGTCGCCGTGCCGTTCCACGATGGATTTTCTCCATTCACCAGCCGAGAAACAAGCTCGACCAGCGGGTTCGGCGGTTCCTTGAGCCGTCCCGTTTCTACCTCAATCAACTTCCAGTTCAAATGTGCGGCATCAAAAGAAATGTGCAGTCGGAGCTGCGGCTGGTCACGCCCGACCACCTCCAAAACAGCGTCCGAGGCTGTGCGCTTATCTTTATGTAGGAGCAGCGCACCATCCGCCGCGCCCATCAAGCCGTTCGTGCCGGAGATGGTGTTGAACACATCCTCTGCGCCCTCCTTGCGCGTATGGTGAACGACCAGCACGGTAACGCCGTAGGTGTCGGAAAACTCCTTCAGCCTTGCCAGCATGTCATAATCGGCGGCATAGCTGCCGTTGTCTGGCGTATGGCCGCGCACCCGCTGCAAGGTGTCAATGATGATGAGCACCGTGTCCGTGTGCTCACTCCAAAAGTCGGTCAGGCGCTCGGTCAGGCCCTCGTCCAGCGTTTCAGAGAAAACGGAGAGGATCAGGTGCTCGCTGTCCTGCTCCGTCATCTGTGCCAGACGCTTTTGCAGTCGCTCGTAGGTATCCTCCAGAGCAAGGTACAAAACCGTTCCCTGCCGAGAAGAAAAGCCGAGAAACGGCTCTCCCATGCTCACCTGATAGGCCATCTGCAAAACAAGAAAGGACTTACCGATCTTCGGCGCACCGGCGAGGAGAAAGGTCCCCGCCGGCAGCAGCCCGTCGATGACCACCGGACGGACACGAAAGCGCGTTTCCATCAGCTCCGGCATGGTCATGGCCTGAATTTCCCCAAACCGCTTGTACGGTTCTCCAAAAGCTGTTATACTGTCCGTGCGTGCAAGCGCGGACGGCTGCTCCCCATCTGGTGCAACAGATGGAATCGGGGCAGTCGTTTCTTTATCCACCCACATGGCCACCTCCTGTGTTCCGCTCGATCCAGTCGATGAGCTTGTCCTTCGGCACCAGCAGCCGCTTGCCGATGCGCAGCGTGGGAAAGGTCCCCGTGTTGAGGAGCTGATACGCTCCCGCGCGGGAGATGCCCAGCGCCGCCGCGAGCTGATTGGCGTTCAGCACCGCGGGCAGATTTTCGTAGTTGTTGTTCATGTGTGACCTCCTTTGAAAATTTTAGTTGACATTATGGACTATAAAGATTATAATGAACAATGTAACTATCGTGGTTTGATTGTATAATGTTGATACGAAAAAGTCAATAGATAATTTCCGACATCTATTTTGATATATCTAACAGGAGGGCAGCTATGGTCTTTCCCGAACACATGGAGTTCCGGTATTACGTCACGCCGGAACGAAAAGAACACTTTGCGCTGTATGACCGAACCTTGGGCAGCCGCATGACCTATCTCGATCAAACGCAGGACCTCGGTCAATGTCTCATCGACCTTTATGATACGGACTTCTATGATGCCTACTGCACCCTTGCTGAGATCAACAAGCTGGTACAAGCGGAAAAGGATGCAACTGCATGGAAGAAACTGCTGGAGCTGTCGATGCCGCTTTGCGAAGTGCATCCGTTTTTTGGGCTGCTCGTAAAGGAGCTGAGCGAGCTGGAATCCACATACGCACACGGTCAAGATGCTGACGCAACGATTGTCCTTTCATTTGCCAACGATTTTGAAGCCATCGTCCGTGATGCAAAGGCGCTGATCGAAGTATGTCTGGATGACCGGTACAAGCCGGACTACTCCACGGCAGAGCGTTACCGCGAGGCGCATTACGATGCGTTGCTCCATTTCGACGATATGCGCTATGGCGAGCTTGCCACAGAGGAGGTCATGCTGGACAGCCCAGCGTATAACAGCGCCTACCATTACAGCGTGGAGATACTGCGGGAGCGCGGGATCAAGACTGCGCTGCGCGAGGTGCTTTACCCAAACACCGTGCGCGACCTCTACAACTACTTGAAGGCGTACTGTCTCCGCCTGCCGCTCCCGATCCACAAGTGCAAAAACTGCGGCAGGTACTTTGTTGTGACCGGCAACATCACGCAGGACTACTGCACGCGGCTGATGGAAGGCTCGGAAAAAACCTGCCGCCAGATGGGAGCGGTAGTGCAGTATCAGAGTCGGCAGATGAAGAACCCCGCCACGAGGGAGTTTACACGCTCCTACAAGGCCCACAACGCCCGCGTGCGGTATGGAACGATGACCAAGGCAGAGTTCACCGCATGGTCGAAGGAAGCGCGTGCAAAGCGTGCAGACTGCGTAGCAGGCAAGCTGCCGCTTGAAGACTTTGTCGCATGGCTCGACAGCGACAAGCAGCGATAAAACAACGGACTGACTGGCCGTTTTATGATTTCAGAAGAAAAGGAGGAAACATTGGCAACACGAAAGACAAAAGGAGCCAAGGGCGGCGGCACGATCCGCCAGCGCCCTGACGGACGCTGGGAGGCACGCTATACCCTTGGCATCGATCCCGGAACGGGAAAACAAATTCAAAAATCCGTTTATGGCAAGACGCAGAAGGAGGTGCGGCAGAAGCTCACCGCGATCACCGCGGAGATCGACAGCGGAACGTATATCCCACAGGATAAAACAACGCTCGAACAATGGCTTAATATCTGGCTGGGCGAATACATGGGCGATAAGAAATACGGAACGATACGAAACTACAAAAATGCCTGCAGGTATCATATCATTCCGTATATCGGTCAATGCCGTTTATCCGATCTGAAGCCGCACATGATCCAAACCCTATATAACAGGCTTCAACGCGGAGAAGACGACAAGCCACCCCTGTCACCAAAAACCATCCGCAATGTGCATGGCGTTCTCAGCAAGGCACTCAATCAAGCGGTGTGGAATGAAATGATTCGCTCGAATCCGGCACAGTTGACCACTCTCCCACGCAAAGAGCAAAAAGAAATTGAGACTCTTTCCGACAAGCAAATTCAACAGTTTTCAGTGTTGGTCGAACAGGACAGCTATCGTGCCATTTTGAAGTTCATACTCTTCAGCGGAGTAAGAGAGTCGGAAGCGATTGGCCTGACATGGGACTGTATCGATTTTGACCGCGGTACGATTCGCATTTATCATCAACTCCTAAAACGCACCAAAAAGGCGGGCGGCTACACATTCGCTCCCTTAAAAAATGATAAAGAGCGCTTGCTGACACCACCACCGATGCTGATGAATATGTTGAAAAATCAGAAAAAAGAGCAAGTACAGCAACGTATGAAAGCCGGCCTTGCGTGGCGTGGATGGCGCTCTGCGGAAGAACAAAAAACTTGGTTCGTCTTCACAACGGAATTTGGCAATCATTACTGCCCGCAAACAGTATATGCTCACTTCAAGAAAATTGCAAAGCAAATCGGAGCGGAAAAGGCCAATGTTCACAGTTTGCGTCACACTTACGCGGTCTTGTGTCTTCAAAATGGTGATGATGTAAAAACAGTGCAATCCAATCTTGGTCACGCGACCGCGGCATTCACTTTGGACGTATACGGTCATGTTTCGGAGAAGATGAAGCAGGACAGTGCAAATCGAATGGAAGCCTATATGCAGCACACCATCTGTGGAAAGAAGCTGCAAAACGGTTAAAGGGTCAGATAAAGGGTCAAACAGAAAAAAGAAGTCCAAAACCTTACAGTTTCAGACTTCTCAGTGGCAGCGGGAGAAGGATTCGAACCCTCACATACGGAGTCAGAGTCCGCTGTGCTACCTTTACACAATCCCGCTATGTTCTGACGAACAAAAACTATTATACAGGTTTTGGGGCGTTTGTCAATACCTTTTTGCGCCTCCAGAGAAAAAATCGCGCCCGGCCCTCCAAGGGGGGAGAGAGCCGGGCGCGGAGAGGGAGCGGATTACTTGGCCTGCTCCAGATCGGCACCGGTCAGGTACTTGCCCAGAGGCTTGTAGGCGACGGCGAAGATCAGCAGTGTGATGGCGATGTTGGGCAGCATGTAGGCCAGATTGTACAGCAGGGAGTAGAACCAGGGGCTGTGCATGGTCATGCCGAAGAAGGTGTCGGGCATATAGGCGGCCCAGATGGTGGCGCCCACCACATAGTGAACAAGGAAACGAGCGCCGCCGGCTACCAGCGTACCCAGGAAAACGCCGCTGCGGCGGCGGGCAAACAGACCAGCCAGACCCAGCACCGTGAAGGCCAGCAGATAGTCGCCGATGATGGATTCCCAGCCGATGGCAAAGCCGCCATCAAACATGAACTGCAGGACGCCGAACAGGAAACCATCCAGCAGACCGGCACCCAGACCCCAGCGGACGGCGTACAGTACCAGCGGGACCATGGACAGGACGATGCTGCCGCCCCAGGGCATCTCCCACAGCTTGATGTAGCTGAGGATCTGGGCCACGGCCAGCAGTACAGCGCCCTCGCACAGGGCGCGGACTTTTGCGTGATTCATAAGTAGTACCTCCAGAAAAAGAAATTCCCGCATGGCGAGCCATGCAGGCGTCGCAATGCGGAAAACAAAAGGCAATATGTTCGCATTCCTACGCCGGCATTACCCGGATCAGGTTCGAGGGACCGGACGGCGATACGTCTCATCTCAGCCGGCTTGCGCCAGCACCCCTTGGATTGTGGAGATATCTTAGCACGGGAGTGGAGATTTGTCAAGAGGGGGAGAGGAAACGGCACGCAACTGCGGGCCGGCGGAGAACGGACTATATAATATATGTAAAGCAAAATCGAGAAATGGGCAATAAAAGATATAAGCTGGTCTTATGAAAATGGCCGTTTCATAGTAAGGGGGCAAAAAGTGAAATTAGGGGTTGCAAAGTGCTGCGGCATATGGTAATCTAACCAAGCTGTCCGTGAGGGCAGTGAGCAGAACCAAGCCGGACGGCAACGAAAATTGTCAAAAATAAGTAAAATTAGTAGTTGACAAGATGGCTGACATCTGCTACAATAATGAATGTTCCGCGTGGGACGTGTACCTTGTAAATTAAACAACGAACGAAACGAAAAGCACCAGACGGGAGCGGAAGACAGCTTGTGAAAGCAAGCGGTCAGACGCAACTGAAAAGCTTGCCTGAGCCGGGTTAAGTCAATTACCGGCAAGGGTAAGGATAAAAAGTTTGAAGCTATGACAAATAGCTCTGTAACGATTTGAACGATGGAAACATCGTTTAGATACGATTTATAGAGAGTTTGATCCTGGCTCAGGACGAACGCTGGCGGCGTGCTTAACACATGCAAGTCGAACGAGAATCTGCGGAACGAGGATTCGTCCAAGTGAAGCAGAGGACAGTGGCGGACGGGTGAGTAACGCGTGAGGAACCTGCCTTTCAGAGGGGGACAACAGTTGGAAACGACTGCTAATACCGCATAACACATAGGGGTCGCATGGCTCTTATGTCAAAGATTTATCGCTGAAAGATGGCCTCGCGTCTGATTAGCTAGTTGGTGAGGTAACGGCCCACCAAGGCGACGATCAGTAGCCGGACTGAGAGGTTGAACGGCCACATTGGGACTGAGATACGGCCCAGACTCCTACGGGAGGCAGCAGTGGGGAATATTGGGCAATGGGCGCAAGCCTGACCCAGCAACGCCGCGTGAAGGAAGAAGGCTTTCGGGTTGTAAACTTCTTTTGTCAGGGACGAGAAGAAGACGGTACCTGACGAATAAGCCACGGCTAACTACGTGCCAGCAGCCGCGGTAATACGTAGGTGGCAAGCGTTGTCCGGATTTACTGGGTGTAAAGGGCGTGTAGCCGGGAGGGCAAGTCAGATGTGAAATCCACGGGCTCAACTCGTGAACTGCATTTGAAACTACTTTTCTTGAGTATCGGAGAGGCAATCGGAATTCCTAGTGTAGCGGTGAAATGCGTAGATATTAGGAGGAACACCAGTGGCGAAGGCGGCTTACTGGACGGTAACTGACGCTGAGGCTCGAAAGCGTGGGGAGCAAACAGGATTAGATACCCTGGTAGTCCACGCTGTAAACGATGAATACTAGGTGTGCGGGGACTGACCCCCTGCGTGCCGCAGCTAACGCAATAAGTATTCCACCTGGGGAGTACGATCGCAAGGTTGAAACTCAAAGGAATTGACGGGGGCCCGCACAAGCGGTGGATTATGTGGTTTAATTCGAAGCAACGCGAAGAACCTTACCAGGGCTTGACATCCTACTAACGAAGTAGAGATACATCAGGTGCCCTTCGGGGAAAGTAGAGACAGGTGGTGCATGGTTGTCGTCAGCTCGTGTCGTGAGATGTTGGGTTAAGTCCCGCAACGAGCGCAACCCCTATTGTTAGTTGCTACGCAAGAGCACTCTAGCGAGACTGCCGTTGACAAAACGGAGGAAGGTGGGGACGACGTCAAATCATCATGCCCCTTATGTCCTGGGCTACACACGTAATACAATGGCGGTCAACAGAGGGATGCAAAGCCGTAAGGTGGAGCGAACCCCTAAAAGCCGTCCCAGTTCAGATTGTGGGCTGCAACCCGCCCACATGAAGTCGGAATCGCTAGTAATCGCGGATCAGCATGCCGCGGTGAATACGTTCCCGGGCCTTGTACACACCGCCCGTCACACCATGAGAGTCGGGAACACCCGAAGCCCGTAGCCTAACCTAACGGAGGGCGCGGTCGAAGGTGGGTTCGATAATTGGGGTGAAGTCGTAACAAGGTAGCCGTTCGAGAACGAGCGGCTGGATCACCTCCTTTCTAAGGAGAACTGTCAGTGCCGACAACAATTACATGACGCGCGAAGCGCGGCATATAATTCACAAAAAAGTCGGAACAAACACTGGCGGACTTCTGGTCAGACGTCTGGAAGGGCAAACGCGAAAGCGTTTGCAGCGTCGTGCGAAGCACGAAGCGCGTTCGTTGTTTAATTTAGAGGGCACACGCCCTTGAAGATGGTCTGGGGATATAGCTCAGCTGGGAGAGCGCCTGCCTTGCAAGCAGGAGGTCGCCGGTTCGATCCCGACTATCTCCACCAAAAGCCCCTCGTGTTCCGAGGCAAACCAGCGAAGCGTTTGCCGAGGAAGAGGAGACATGACGGAATGAGTGAGCTGTGGTGTCTGCGCCGCAGCAAGCGATATGAAGTCCATGTCGACGACGGGCCCGTAGCTCAGCTGGCTAGAGCGTACGACTGATAATCGTAAGGTCGGTGGTTCGAGCCCACTCGGGCCCACCAATCCAATTTGGTGTTGGATCTTAAGACCCAAGGAATTGGATCTTAAGATCTGGCTTCAAAAGAGGCTGGAGCTTGTACCTTGAAAACTGAACAAAGAAGAAAGATGAAAAGCAAGGCAACAGAGAGGTCTTTCAACGGAAGTTGAAAGAAGTTTGTGATATTTAATTGTGGAACATCTGAAAAGATGTGGGTATACAATTACAATTTTGCGAAGTAACCTGTTGATTGCCTGCATAATTCAAGAGAACCAAAATCTCTTAGACGAAGATCGATGAGGACGCCAGAAAGTCATTCCCCGTCCCCTCGCGGCACAAACCAGCGCAAGCGTTTGTGACGCGAAGAGGAGATGTGACGGAATGGATGAGCTGTAACGCTTGCGTTGCAGCGAAGGATATGGAGTCCACATCGACGAAGGTCAAGCTATAAAGAGCGCAAGGGGAATGCCTTGGCATCAGGAGCCGATGAAGGACGTGACAAGCTGCGATAAGCTTCGGGGAGGAGCAAATATCCGTTGATCCGGAGATTTCCGAATGGGGAAACCCACATAGGCAATACCTATGTATCGTGCGTTGAATCAAATAGGCGTACGAGGGGAACGCCCTGAACTGAAACATCTAAGTAGGGGCAGGAAAAGACATCAACCGAGATTCCGCAAGTAGTGGCGAGCGAACGCGGAGTAGGCCAAACCAGTGGATTTATTCACTGGGGTTAGGACTTGCATCAAGATCAGAGGAGCTTAACAGAACGGCATGGGAAGGCCGGCCACAGAGGGTGAGAGCCCCGTATGTGAAAAGTGAGACTGACAGCGAGTATCCAGAGTACCGCGGGACACGTGAAACCCCGTGGGAAGACGGGTGGACCACCATCCAAGCCTAAATACTACCTGATGACCGATAGAGGAGCAGTACCGTGAGGGAAAGGTGAAAAGGACCCCGGGAGGGGAGTGAAAGAGAACCTG
>ENA-OOZY01000548-OOZY01000548.1-human-gut-metagenome-genome-assembly--contig:-NODE-548-length-26926-cov-4.509843_pt1 | contig 26926 bp, 18 predicted proteins | sample MGYA00241047_ERZ501410 | MGnify/ENA primary metagenome ERZ501410 (study PRJEB25962, sample SAMEA2042621) | human gut metagenome | biome: human gut; feature: human-associated habitat; material: faeces... | reverse complement strand
GAAGCTCTATCCCAATGCCGAAATCAAGGTGGCTGGCTTTGAAACGACAGACCGCCGAGACTTCTACGATCTGGCTGTGGGCAATGTCCCTTTCGGCAACTACAAAGTGTCCGATAAGCCTTATGACAAGCTGGGATTCTCCATTCACAACTATTTCTTTGCCAAGGCTTTGGATCAGGTTCGTCCCGGTGGTGTGGTCGCTTTTGTGACAAGCCGTTACACCATGGATTCCAAGAACTCTGACGCAAGGCGATATATGGCGCAGAGGGCGGAACTGCTTGGTGCAATCCGTCTGCCAAACGATGCCTTTAAGAAAAACGCAGGCACGGAAGTCGTGTCCGACATCCTGTTCCTGCAAAAGCGTGACCATCCGATTGACATTGTACCGGAATGGGTAAACCTTGACCGCACCGAAGAAGGACACACCATGAACAGCTACTTTGTCGCTCATCCTGAAATGGTTCTGGGCGATACGGTGGAAGAAAGTACCGCCTACGGCATGGACATTACAGTGCGTCCCATTGAGGGCATGGAACTGTCCGAACTTCTGAAAGAAGCAGTTTCCCACATTCAAGGAACCTATCAGGCTGTGGAGCTTCCCGAAGCTGACAAGGGTAAGGAAATCGAAACCATTCCTGCAACCCCGGATGTAAAGAATTTCTCTTATACCGTGGTGGATGGCAATGTGTACTTCCGTGAAAACTCCCTGATGCGCCGTGTAGACCTGAATGAGAAAGCAAAAGACCGTGTGATGGGCATGGTGGAACTTCGTGGTATCGTCAACGAGCTGATCGAATATCAGCTTGAGGATTACCCGGATGAAATGATTACTCAGAAACAGGCAGAACTGAATGATGCCTACGATGCGTTTGCCGCAAAGAACGGGCTTATCAATAATCGAGCCAATGGTCAGGCATTTGCTGACGATTCCTCCTACTATCTCCTGTGTTCTCTGGAAAATGTGGATGAGGACGGCAATCTGAAAAGCAAGGCGGATATGTTCACCAAGCGAACCATCAAGCCGGAACGCAGAGTGACGAGCGTGGATACGCCGTCCGAAGCTCTGGCAATCTCTATCGGTGAGCGTGGCAAGGTGGATTTGCCGTTTATGGCACAGCTGCTTGGAACACCCGGAGAATACGATGCGATTCAGACAGAGCTTCGAGGGGTGATCTTCAAAGACCCGATGGCTCCCGATGCTGTGGAAGTTGGATGGCAGACTGCCGATGATTACCTTTCTGGTGATGTAAGAAGCAAGCTGCGTGTCGCACAGATGGCGGCAGACAGGGATTCTTCCTTCCACATCAATGTGGAAGCCTTGCAGAAAGCACAGCCGAAGGACTTGGATGCGTCCGAGATTGATGTGCGTTTGGGTGCAACATGGATTGATGCCGATTATATTCAGCAGTTCATGGAGGAAACCTTTGAAACGCCGTATTACTTGCGCCGTTCCATTGAGGTCAAGTTCTCCGAGCTGACCGCAGAGTGGCGCATCAACGGTAAGAGTTCTCCCAACTACAACGATGTGGCGGCGTATGTCACCTACGGTACAGAGCGAGCCAACGCATATCGGATTCTGGAGGAAACGCTGAATCTGAAGGATATTCGTATCTATGATACGATTGAAGATGCAGATGGTAAGCAGAAGCGTGTCCTCAATAAAAAAGAAACTACCCTGGCACAGCAGAAACAGCAGGCAATCAAGGATGCGTTCCGAGATTGGATTTGGAGAGATCCGCACAGACGAGAAACCCTTTCCACCAAGTACAACGAACTTTTTAACTCCACCAGACCTCGTGAGTATGATGGCTCTCATATCCGTTTCGGCGGCATGAACCCGGATATTACCCTCCGTGAACACCAGAGAAATGCTATCGCTCATGTGCTATATGGTGGAAATACGCTGCTTGCACACGAAGTTGGTGCGGGCAAGACCTTCGAGATGGCTGCATCGGCTATGGAGAGTAAACGGCTTGGATTGAGCCAGAAATCCCTGTTCGTTGTGCCGAATCACTTGACCTTACAGTGGGCAAACGAGTTCCTGCACCTCTATCCGAGTGCCAAGCTCCTTGTTGCCACCAAGAAGGATTTTGAAACAGCAAACCGTAAGAAGTTCTGCGCTCGTATCGCAACGGGTGACTATGATGCAGTCATCATCGGTCACAGCCAGTTTGAAAAAATCCCGCTTTCTGCCGAACGACAGGAACGGCAGCTGCGGGAGCAGATTGATGAGATCGAGGGTGCGATTGCGGAGCTGAAATGGCAGCGTGGCGAAAACTTCACGATCAAGCAGATGGAGAAAACACGAAAATCATTGGAAGCCAGACTGGACAAGCTCCTTGCCGCTGACAAGAAAGATGATGTCATTACCTTTGAGCAGTTGGGTGTAGACCGGCTGTTTGTGGACGAAAGCCATGCGTTCAAGAATTTGTTCCTCTACACAAAAATGCGAAATGTGGCAGGTCTGTCCACCTCCGAAGCCCAGAAATCTTCGGATATGTTTATGAAGTGCCGCTATATGGATGAGCTGACCGGCGGGCGTGGTGTGATCTTTGCAACCGGTACTCCAGTAAGTAACTCGATGACCGAGCTTTATACGGTCATGCGCTATCTCCAGTACAGTACGCTCCAGCAAAAGAACCTGACCCATTTTGATTCCTGGGCATCGACCTTCGGAGAAACGACAACTGCGATTGAGCTTGCACCGGAAGGAACCGGCTATCGTGCCAGAACCCGATTTGCGAAGTTCTTCAACCTGCCTGAACTGATGAATATGTTCAAGGAGGTTGCCGACATCAAGACCTCTGACCAGTTGCATCTCCCTGTTCCCGAAGCAAAGTTTGAAACGGTTGTGGTTCAGCCCTCTGAGTACCAGAAGGATATGGTGGCTTCCCTTTCAGAGAGAGCAGCAGATGTTCATGCCGGTATTGTAGACCCGTCCGTCGATAATATGCTCAAGATTACCAGCGACGGACGAAAATTGGGACTGGATCAGCGGCTAATGAACACCCTGTTACCCGATGACCCTGACAGCAAGCTCAATGCCTGCGTGGGAAATATCCTGCGTATCTGGCAGGACGGTCAGGCTGACAAATTGACCCAGTTGGTGTTCTGCGACCTCAGCACACCGAAAAATGACGGAACCTTCAATGTCTATGATGATGTCAAAACCAAGCTGATTGCAAACGGTGTGCCTGCGGAAGAAGTTGCCTTTATCCATGATGCAGATACCGAGGCAAAGAAAAAAGACCTCTTTGCCAAGGTTCGTACCGGACAGGTACGAGTGCTGCTTGGCAGTACGCAAAAGATGGGTGCAGGAACCAACGTCCAGGACAAATTGGTGGCAGTTCACCACTTGGATGTGGGTTGGCGTCCGTCTGATATGACCCAGAGAAACGGTCGTATCATCCGTCAGGGCAACCGGAACAAAGAGGTTCAGGTGTATCAGTATGTGACCGAGGGAACCTTCGATGCCTACCTGTATCAGACCTTGGAAAACAAGCAGAAGTTTATTTCTCAGATTATGACCTCCAAATCACCGGTTCGCTCCTGTGACGATGTGGATGAGCAGGCGCTGTCCTATGCGGAGATCAAGGCGCTGTGTGCCGGCAATCCGCTTATCAAGGAAAAGATGGACTTGGACATTGATGTGGCAAGGCTGAAGGTGCTGAAAGCTGACCACCAGAGCCAGCAGTACCGTATGGAAGATAAGCTTCTGAAATACTTCCCGGCTGAGATTGAAAAGCAGACAGGCTATATTCATGGCTTTGAAGCTGATATTAAAACCGTGGAAGCACACCCGCAGATTGCCGATGGCTTTTGCGGCATGGAAATCAGGGGCAAAGCCTACACCGAAAAGGCAGATGCCGGTGAAATCCTCCTTGCGGCTTGTAAGGACACGAAAAGTGCCGATCCGGTTCCTCTTGGCAGTTACCGTGGCTTTCAGATGGAGCTTTCGTTTGACAGTTTCCGGAACGAGTTCGATGTGACCCTGAAGGGCGCTGTGAGCCACAGAGTAGCCCTTGGAACGGACGCACGAGGAAATATCACCCGACTGGACAATGCCCTTGCAGGCATCCTTGAGCGCTTAGAACGAGCCAATGAGCAGTTGAATAATCTCTACAATCAGCAGGAAGCAGCCAAGGCGGAGGTTGGAAAACCGTTCCCGCAGGAAGCAGAGCTGACAGCCAAAAGTCAGCGACTGGCAGAACTGGATGCAGCCCTGAATATGGAGGACTCTGTGGAAAATCGTGACGAAAGAAGCGAGTCAGAGCGTCCTTCTGTGTTGGCTGATCTGAAATCCAAAGCGGAGCATATCCCGCCTGCAAAATACTCTGAAACCCGTGAGGAGGTGTTGTAATGGCAAAGCGAGATCAGGATGTTCATTTCCTTGCATCCAAGGAGGAGGTCGAGCGAATCCATGAGAAGATGGACGAGCTTGGCATCCGCAGCATGGGAGCCTATCTGCGGAAAATGGCTCTGGATGGTTACTGTATCAGACTGGATTTGCAGGATGTGAAAGCCCTGGTTTCGCTCCTGCGAATCTGCTCCAACAACCTGAACCAGTACGCAAAGCGAGCGAACGAAACAGGCAGCATCTATCGTGCTGACATTGAGGATTTGCAAAAACGGCTGGAGGAAATCTGGACGGATATGAGAGAAGTTCTTGTTCGCCTGTCCTCAATCCAGTAATCCGACAACTTGTTGGGAAGTCGCAGTTTCGGCTGCGGCTTTTACATAAGGGTTGACATCATTGCGTTATGGCAGATACCCTTGTACAATATAATTAAAAGAAAGGGGTTGAGCCTATGAAGCTGGTATTGAAGATATTGGCACTGCCGGTGCTGTTCGTTGTAAAAGTGATTTGCATTCTTGGAAATCTGCTTACAAATGTTGTGTCCTATGTAATTGGTTTATTGCTCTTGGTCATTGGCGGATCTGCGATTTACTGCATTGTAAAGGCTTTGTGGCAGTCCCTGCTTATTCTTGTGGTTCTTGGAATTGCGACAATAGCAGCGGTGTTCTTGCTCGTCTGGGCTGTTATGAAAGTCGAGAATATTGGAGAAAGTCTGGGAGCATTTATCAGGTCATAAGATAATATCAGAGAAAAGTCACCGACCGGTGGCTTTTTCTTTTTGGGAAGGAAGTGATGGGAATGGCAGCGACAAGATTGATTGCACTCCATGTGAATAAGGGAAAGACGGTCGCTCAATGTTTGGCAGACAGAACCGACTACTCACAAAATGCCGCAAAAACCAATGATGGCGAATTTATCAGTTCCTATGAGTGTGATCCAAAGACAGCAGATGAGGAATTTCTGCTTTCCAAACGGCAGTATCAGCATATTACCGGCAGACAGCAGAAGAACAATATCATCGCATACCAGATACGCCAGTCCTTTAAGCCGGGAGAAATCACTCCGGAAGAAGCGAACCAAGTCGGCTATGAAACAGCGATGCGATGGACAAAGGGAAAACACGCTTTCATCGTTGCGACCCACATCGACAAATCCCATATTCACAACCATATCATTTATAATTCGACCTCGCTGGATGCCACACGGAAATTCAAAAACTTCTTTCTTTCCGGTCTGGCGGTGCAAAGACTCAGTGATATGGTTTGCCTGGAACACGGGCTGTCCATTATTACACCGAAGCCGTATCGGGAGCGCCAGAAAAGAACTGTTTATCCCAAGAAGCGTACCCAGCGTGACGAATTATGTGATGCGATTGATGCGGTGCTGAAGCAGAAACCAAAGAGCTTTGATGGCTTTGTTCAGGCTCTGGCTGACATGGGATTTGAGTTCAAGGATGGAAAGCAGCCTGCGTTCAAGGGCGAGAATCAGAAGCGTTTCATTCGGCTGCGTTCCCTGGGCGAAGGATATAGCAAAGAGGAAATTCAAGCGGTTATCTCCGGCAAGAACCTGCACAAATCAAAAGGCGGCTCTGCCAAGGCTCCTGCCCCGAAGCAGTTCCAGATGCTGATTGATATTCAGGCAAAGATGGCCGAGGGCAAGACGGTCGGTTATGAAAAGTGGGCGAAGAAGTTCAACCGAAAAGAAGCTGCCCGAACGGTAATCCTACTGAAAGAAAAAGGCTTGGGCAACTACGACGATCTGACTGCTCATATTGAAAATCTGTCTGCCCGGTTCGATGCGCTTTCTGATTCTATCAAGGTCGCAGAGAAACGTATGGTTGAGGTTCAGGCGTTGCAGCAGCACATCAAAAATTATCGCAACACAAGGCAAATTTATATCGAGTACCGCAAGTCTGGATATAGCAAAAAATTCTTTGAAGAACACCGTCAGGAAATCACAATTCATAAAGCGGCGAAGCAAGCCTTTGATGAATTGCAGATTACAAAGCTCCCGTCTATGCAATCGTTGTATGAGGAATTTCATCAGCTGGCAGTCCAGAAAAAGCAAGACTACGCTGAGTACCGTCAAATCAGAAAAGAGAAGGAAGAATTGCTGATTGCCAAACGGACGGTTGAAACAATTCTGAATATTGACAGACAGAAAGAGCAGGAAAAAGAACAGGAGAAAGAGGAAAAAAAGAACTTCCGTTAAAGCAAAAAGCCACGGTCTGCACTCCCCCAAAGGGTGCGGATCGTGGCTACTTTTTTATTTTTCGACCTCAGCGCTTTCAGCCATTTTAATAATTTCAGAGTCGTCAATTTTACTTGGCTCATACTCCAGAACATAGGTGATTTCGGGAGAATATGTCCAGCAGAGGAACGCCTTGTCATCTTTTTTGTAGAGGGCACCATGCCAATCCTTAATCATCATTTCTTCGCAGCTGTCCATGCTATCGACTGGGAAAAGCACCCCAAGAGCTTCTGTGTGCAGGCCGGTGATCTCAGCCGGATTGCCATCATAAAATGTCGTTTTCAAAATGCGGTAGTAGATGGTTCGGTCTTTATCGGTCTGATCTCCGTAAGTAAGCGTTGCAGCAACTTCTGTTTTGGAGACTTTCTTTAGATCTTCCCCAAGAACTTCGTTTGCACTTTTTTCAAAACGGTCAGCAAATTCATCGAAGTCCATTTCCTTTTTCTGATGTGAAGTCACCGCAATTATGATTCCAACCGCCACAACAAGAATGACGGCAAAAAGAATAGCTATTCGTTTCTTTTTATTCATGTTCTTCCTTTCCGAGAAAAATAAAGCGAAGTCAACGAGGTACATCTGTCAGATTCATGATCTTTGCATCTGCCTTTTTTGCATATTGCATGGTCTGATAAGCTCCGCCAGAATTGTGTTCTATGCAGAAAATAACTAAATCCGACCGGTCAACCATGGATCGATTTCTGACTTGATGGGCGGACTTGAAGTGCTTTTCTGCGGATTCGAGACAGATTTCAATTTCATCATAATACTCATGGAAAGACTCCTCGTTGTTCCGGTATTCCGCCGTCATATATGGCAGTACAAGAACGAGAGAACTGTTGTCATCACGGATGGTTCGCTTGCATCTGCGAACCGTTGATGAAACAAGCTGATCAAATTCTCCGTCTCGCCCAACAAGGAATTCGATATATTCTTTGGTAAGAAGCAGCTCATGGATGATTGATTCCAACTGTCGCTCAATCAAAAACGGATCATCAACTTGTCTGTGTCCAAAGAAACTGACAGCGAATAAATTCATAGAAATCTCTCCTTTGGAGATGCTTAGTACTGGTATCACCAATCAAACCAAGATATTGATAATTATATCACCAATACAAGAAAGGATAAAGAGAAAATTCGTTTTCTTGCTACCAACGTCGCCTTCCGATTCATACTACAATAGTTGAGGAAGGAGGGACAGGAATGGCCAACACGCAGTATGATGAATTTATTCGTATCAGGATTACAGAATTAAGAATAGCAAAGAATATTTCCGAACACAAAATGAGCTTGGATTTGGATAAGAGTGGCTCATACATTCGTGGAATAACCAGCGGAGCAGCCTTGCCGTCTCTCAGGGAACTGTTCAATATCATCTCGTATTTTGATATGACACCGGCAGAATTTTTCGCCCCGCTGGACGATGCGAATACCCCGTATCGTGAATTGTGCGAGAAGCTGAGAACCATGAATGAGGAAGAACTCGAAAAGGTCAGCACCTTTATTGGCTGGATTGAGAAGAAAGAATAATCAAATGGAATTAAGATTTTAACCTGGATGCCAAATGGCAGTCCAGGTTTTTTCTTTCTCAGGAAAGCGTTCAGAATGAACGAGCAGCCGGTATCGCAGATACCGATCAAAGGGGATTGGGGATGCTTCCCCAACAAGCAAATTTGCGAAGATTGCACCGAAGGGAAAATCGAGAAAATGAGTGAACCTGTACAGGTTTACACTGCTTGCCAATTTGTTTTGATTACCTATTAGTTGACGGTGCTCCAATCTATATCAGAATATCTGCTCTTTGCAAGAATCAGATTTCCTTCATCATCATAAACATCTAAATTACTTGCTATGATAGTTTTGGTCTTATCAGCCAGTGACCAAGAATAACCATCATCAATCCACTCACCGGTTTCAGAGAGAATGTATCCTGTCCAGTTGTCAGCACCATCATCATCATTGAGGGTCAGTTCATAGTCTTCCAGAACAGCATGTAACATCTCAGGAACATGAGTGCTATCTACAGATGTAGCTTCGATTCGTTCGTTCTGGTGTCCGTTTCTGTAGATCACCCAATACTTCCCGCCAAAAGGAGTTTCTTCATTATAGCAATCAATAGATGTTTCAAGTTGTACTGGCTCCAAACCATCAAGCGAGATGCTCATCATAGGTCTGACCCATGCTTCACTATCACTCCAATAGCTATCAATGTTTCCACCTTCGTCCAAAGTGTATTCGAATGCAATCCCATGACCACGATCTCTAAGCCAACCTCTCTTGCCGGTCACAGAATCAGTATACAGACTATAGGCAAATACATCTTCGATGGTAGGAATATAAACTCGGTCGGTGGTGTTTACCACAATTTCCTCTTCGCCCCAGCCATCATAATTTTCTGTTTCATATTCGTCTGTAGACAGATCAGCCTCGCAGATTCGTTCTAACTCTGTATTGGTGAAAGAGGTTAAAAACTCACCATTTAGCCATTCTCGCAACGAAGAACTACTCCAAAAATGATAGATCCACCTATCATTATAATCATCGTGATAGCGATTAGCATCAAGCTGCATATTGGCTATGTAGCTTTCAGTTATCAAAAGAGCTTTATCGTCAGTCTTTTCCAAAACAATCCATCTTAAATCTTCACCCTCGAATTTTCCGAAGGTAACTTTGTCATTTATTTGGGCTTGGTTTATGCTTTCAATTTCACAAATACTGTAGTAACGCTCGCTGTCAGAATAATCCGCAAGATCATGGAATTCCACCATAGCAGTAGTAATATCGCCGTTCTCAAATAGCGTTACGGCATTTTCGTATTTTAATTGGGTCAATGCTTCATTGCACTTTTGAAGTTCTTGTTCACTTGTCTTATAGTTACCAAGGCTTTCAAAAATTCCCCGTGCTTCATCATACTTTTCTTCTTGCATTAGAGATAGAGCAGTGTTGTATTGTTGATTTGGATGGATGACAGTTGCATAGAAGATGCCTAAGCCGATGATACAGAGAACAACTAAGATAGCAATGGTTGTACGTTTCTTTTTGTTTTGGTTCTGGGTAATTTGACGTTCGACATCTATACGGATTTTTTCATCACGTGATTTTTCTTTTCCTACTGAATTCCAGTAGGATGAAGTAGAGCTATTTTTTTCGGATGCGCTTTTTATGGCTTGTCCGCAGTTGGGACAATAATCCTGTGTGTTAGTCACTTCATTGTTGCAATATGGACACTTCATTTGTATCCTCCCCGTTCTATTTATAATCTTCAGGGTTTCCTTTAATACACGGTAAATGTTCCTTCATATTTGGGACTGCTACCGACATAAGCGGAGTATTTATAGAGTCCCTTTTTCCAGTTTCCGGGCTTAGAAAAGCCGATGCCCTCCCAGAACGCAATCGTATTATCATTAAGTTTATGAAAGAAGCACTTATCTCGAAATATGGTTTCATCTTCCATATAAGTCACTTTGATAAAAACTTGAACATTCATATCTTCGCCCGGTGTGTTAATCAGAAACTTAAAATAGATATATTCCAGTGTACTACCGTCAAAGGTTGCCTTATAGGTGTCACGATCTTTCTCAAGCGCTCCAGAAGATTTCGATGCAAACAACTTCATATCATTTACCTTTGGACCAATCTTATTCATCTTACCGTTGTACATACGGAACTCTTGACTGAATGTTGTTTTGCCGTCGATTTCAATAACCCATTTATAGATATTATTGCTGTAGCAGCTAAAATTGGTATTACCCCAACCCTGTGTTTTGAACCACCGGGTATTGGAATCTATATCATATTCATTAGAGAATACTTTAGAAAATGTATCGCCGTCCAAGAAAATTTGAGACCGCACCTTAATATGCTTTCTTCCGTGGAACGGCTTAATGTAAACCTTGGCAGCAAGATAGTCGATTTCGTCGGCAGCAAAATATAATCCGCTGTAGCCGTTACATTCAAAAGTGATATAATCTACGACAACTTCTTCATCAACTCTTTCAGGTTTAGTAGAAGTTGAATTTGTTTGAGAAGCAGAAGCTTTTACCGGTGTCTTTGCTTTTTCAATGTGTGTTTTTTCCTTTGTAAAGACGTTTGTATAACCTTCTTCTACCATTCGGCGCAGATTCACCAGTGCATCTGTATTATTGTTGCTTTCCGATAAAAGAAGATCATAATACAGTCCTTTTAGCATACAATCATCTTCACTGAGTTTTGCCTTGAGCTCAGCAAGTACAGCCTTCTTTTCAGGGGCAGTGCCTAATCCGAAATAACGCATAGTCAATAAATAAGGCTGGACTTCATCCAGATGGTCCATATTGCAGAAACGCATATAGAGTTCCTCATAATCATCGGCGGAAAGGCCAGATTTTGAGTATTGTGTTGTTAATTCTTCAAACAAATACTGGTCAAATATATCCATTGATGTACCTCCTTCCTATTATTTCATCGAATCCCACTGCTTCTTTAGGCGGAGACTCATCATCTCAGACTCACCGTTCGCAAAATTAAAATCCAACAATGTTTCAGAGATGAGCAATCTGTTAGACGATAAAATTGCTTCACTGATGATAGCATTGTCATCAATAAGTGCATTAAAAGATTCTTTCAAAAATCCAGATACAGAAACGTGCGGTTTTCCTTTGAGATGTTCTACAGCCAGACCAAAGGCAGTAGAAGAAAAGATTGAAAGAGCCGTTTCAGGAGATATATTCTGAAAATTTTCTAATGAGGCCAGTGTTACATATCGCTGACTAGTCTCGAAATTTGTAATTTCATCAACGAGTGATTCCAATGCGTCAGGTGTGCTGGTCTCACTTACTTCTTCGAGCATTAAGGAATACAGAAATTGCAAGCGAATAGTATAGGAGTCATGATATTCTTCGTAATCGTCATCTAAAACGATATGTGCAACTTTATCCATGATTTCAGTGAATAACATTTTCACGAATTTAACCTCCAATCAATAGTTATTTACGGTAGTGAGCGTTCGAGTTCTTCTTTATATGGGTCTCCACTTGAACTTGAATTATTATGTTGTTGGCGAACCGCTCTGGCGTCAGCATCAGCCTTTTGCTGTTCTAGGGAGATGCCAGCGTTAAGACTTGCAGCAAACGAACGACGTTCATCTTTTTTGGTTGCTGAACTTTCAGCGCTTGGTGTGGTGACTGCGCTCTGTTTCTTCTTGCCAAAACCGAAACGATACTGAACAGATGATCCTGCAGATCCCTGATTAGTTTTTTCTGGGGGACTGCTCATTGGTGCATTTGTAATCTTGGCACCGTCCGATGCGGCAAGTTTACCTTTTTGATATTGTTCTAGCCTTTGATAGATACGCAGCTTTGCGTTTGCCCTTTGGACCGGAGCATCAAAGGCATAAGGATTAACGTAATTGTAATGGTGCAAGATGTCAATATCATTACAGAGCTTTTCGAAAGCCTTGCGATTGCCAGCGCAAGAATTAACATCATCTCGTATGTGGGACAAATCGTTGTGCATATATGCGTTAAGGAGCTTATCTGCACCACAAATCGACTCGAACTTTTTCATAATATCAACTTCATCGGTGTAAGAGTGCGAAACGTAGTCAGGATTAACAGTTTGCATATTCTTGATAGAATACATCTCGGTTATTCCTTCGTTCATGCCGACATTTCCGAAAATTATATCAGAGTTAAGGACACCACCTTCAACATTCCGATGAGTTTTGGACAGCAAGTGCATTGTTTCGTGGTCTATAGTGGCCAGCAAGTCGCCAACAGATGCGTTACCATCTATATTAATTCTTATGGTATCGGTCGCTGGTGAGTAATAACCACAAATGTTAGGGCTGTAACTCCTTCCGAGTTCCTTTTTTACATCAGCTTCTCGAATGAACGAGATCTTTCGAGTTAAGTCAGAGAAGCGTTCTGCAGAAGCTGTAGTTTGATATTTGCTTTTCAGATTAGTGATAGCAATATCAACGATTGTTTCGAGATTCTTTTTTGAAAGTTTGTTTACCGAAACATCTTTTAGAGCGGCAAACTTTTGACTCAAAGAATCAACACTGCTTGCAGGAGTGTCATAGGCACCTGCAAGAATCTGATTTATCGGTCTCGATGCAGAGTGTTCTGTACTGGACGTTCCTTTCGTTCCTCCGATGAAATGTCCAAAGAACTCATGCGCACGGTCTTTGATCTTCGCATTAACTGTGCCTGCATCCGTTACTGATATACTACGCTTGGTCATTTTACCGTTTGCAATAGCAGTAGGATACGCAGTTCTATGTAATCTTTGCCATTCAGGATCTTTTGAATAAATCGCATAATCCGTTTGGCTATAGTTATGTTCGTTCATATACTCTCGCAGATGTTGCCTTGCCAATTCAGAGCCGACCAGCGCTGCGACGACACCTGAATCCGGGTAAGCCATCTGATGGAGTCTTTGCCATTCTGCATCTCTTGAGAACGTTGCGAAATCTGCCTGGGTGTAGTTATGGGCATACATATATTCAGTTAAATGTTGACGAGCAAGGGCAGTTCCCTTGAGTGAATCCACTAGGCTAGAAGCAGGATGTGCAGCTTTGTGAAGTCTTTGCCATTCTGCATTTTTTGAATAGGCAGCGAAATCACCCTTGCCGTAATTATTTGCTTGCATATAACTGTTTAGCGCCTGTTGTGCCGGTGTCATTATTGTGGCTGCGTATTCGCTCGTGTCATTCCCATAAGGTTTATACCCCCATGATTGCTCCTCGCCAATATAATGACCATCTTCGGTATAGTTGTAAGGGTTAAGCCAATCTGCAAAAGAATGTTGACGACTACCCGGACTAGAAGACGATGCTCCTGGTGCAGAAGAATCAGTGGGAACAAACTGACTTTCCATATTTTGAGATGCTTGGTTGCTTCTGTACCCATCGGCACTTTGGAAAGTGACCTGTGGTGCAGTGACATCTCCAAACGAACTTAAAGCATATTCGTTTGCACCTTGTTCTGTAGAAAAACTTTGCGGTGCTCTAGTGTTAATGGAACCTTGTCCTGAGTGATAATTAGGCATTGTAGCCGGGGTAGACAGCTGATTCTGGTTAGTGCTAAACTGGCTTGCTGATAAAGGTAATGCTTCGCCAGAATATCCTCCGGTGAATGCTGATAGCGGGCCTGTTCCTGAACCGTTATCTCCAAGGCTGGTTCCGACTTCCCCCGAAGCTGCATTACCTGAGCCAGAAGGACCACCAAGGCTTCCGCCGGAGGCTCCGTCAACGGAACCTCCGAGGATGCCTGCAGCTTGGGTTAAAGAAGAAAGACTCGTTTGCAACGAATTTTGTAGTGTGCCACCTACACCAGCGTAAGCCCCGTACATTCCACCGGCCAAACTGATGTTGTTAGAAGTTTTTCTCGCACGTTCTTGGATTTCAAACAAGGTCTGCGCCTTTTCTTCCTCAACCATTTCTAGTTCATTTTGCTTGTTTTCCAACTCATTGCCCGTAGAGTCTAAGTCATTCTCGACTCCTGACAATTCGTTTTCAGTGGAACTTTTCTGTGCTTCCAAAGAAGCGATAAGACCATAGTCGGGATCACCATCTTCGTCGGTATCTTCGTAAGCAGCAGCAATAGCAGCTTCTAAATATGAAATTGTGCTATTTAATGAACTTCTTCTGCCAGATAATTCAGACATACGTCCTTTTAGATTTTCGATCTGGCTTTTGGTAGATAATTCATGGCTACGAATACCTTCGGCTATTCCAACGAAGTCTCTTGATCTAACAGCCATAGTAACCCCTTTCTACGTGATTGATGTGCCGTTTAGTTAGACATATCACATATCTTTTTCATGGTTACTGATAGTTTGCTCCACTCAGCTTTCTTTGCGTCAGACACACGATCATCTTGTGACAATCGTTTCAGCATTTTAGAACAAATTCGCCAGTTACCATTGGAAGTAAATCTGATTGTTTCCTTCGCTTGCTCTCCCAGAGAAGAAACTGCATTTAGGAACTTAATGTAGTGGTTTGTTAGGAGATAATCGTACTCAAAGGTATTAATTTCCATACGGGAGTATACTTGGAACAAAACGTTGTACTGCTTGCACAGATTAGTTACAACATCCAAATCCACATTATGAGCTGTCATATTACCTAATTGTTCTACACGGAGACGATGGAAGCGGGAGAACTGAGCACCAAGTTCAAGAACAACAATGTCATTTGTTCCTCTCCAGAGTTCCTCATAGCCGTTCCACAAGGAAAGAATTGTCTCTGCTTTTCTATTGCGATAATCAACAATCTTTCTAAATTCAGCAAGCATATCCTTGGTTTGGGTAAGCAAGATTGTTCGGTTAATATCCTGAAGTCCACTAAGGCGTCTAAAAATACGCACCACATAAGCTGCCAGTGCTTTATGCAGTAAAGTGGCTCGTGTGCGGTATTCTGTTGCCTTTTTATTTGCTTCAGTCCACTCAATGGTGCCAAAAATGAATGTATCTTCAAGCTCTTTTTGTAGCTTCTCCGCAAGACCATGAGTGGTAGAGTAGTAGGTTTCTGCAATCTGGTGATAGCGCCAGAAACTTGCGGTAAACTCTTTGCAGAAGTCCGTAAGGCTTTCCTCCATGTCATTTTCTTGAGACAGGAGTTCTGTAGCCTTTGCATAGTATTTGTCAGCTTCTACATCAATTTGATTGCTGATATAGTCGCCGGTCTCATAAATCGCATTGTCATAACCAGGATGATTTGCCAACAATGCGTTGGAAGAAAGAGTTCTGAAATCCACATAACGTTCAATGTCGGCTGTAACATTCTTTGTTTCTTCCATGAGAATGGCTTTTAGCTGAGGAACATCATGCAAAGATCTCATTATTCCGAACAAGGAGAGGTAGTTGTTGATAGTACACATATACATATCATCCGAATATACATAGTAATTCTTAGATAGGGTCATGTACGCATAATACTGGTTTGCAAAGTCCCAACACAGCTTCTTCAAATCACGGGTCAGTGCTCCGGTAAACTCTCTTTGTTTCTTTTCGTAAGCCAGTTTAGTTTCAGCAATATGCTTCTTGGTTTCAGCAATATCATCCTCATCGAAGAGTCGTTCAAGCTTGCTCTGCAGACCGCTAAGATTATTGGATACATAATTTAACTCAGCATACTTTTTGCTGATGTTTGCTTTTAGGGTCTGAGCCTGATTTCTGAGCAGGTCAAACTCTACACGCATTTTCTCCTGCATAATAACTGCGCTTCGAGCTAACAGTGCATTGTAAGTCTTGTTTGTCTTTAATCGTTCAAACAACTGAGTATTAGTAGGAGAATCGTATTTTTTCTGAGAAACACCTTTTTCCCATTCGCAGACTCTCATCTTGAAAGGTTTGAGAAGGTTTTCATAGAAAATAAGTGCTTGGCCTGTGCCAAACGTGCCTTGTTCTTCCAACTGGTCAGCAGAAGCGGACATAGTGCTGCCAAGCAAATTACGGTCGTCCTGTGCTGTAATTCGATGGCCAAGTTTGAGACCAGTATTTTTCAGAACTTCTGGAGCCATCGCAGTGGGAAGCTGATCGGCAATTACGATACCTTCTCCCAAAGCTCGGACCTCGGCAAGCATTTTGACAAGGTATTTGGTTGCAGAGATTTTAGGGTCAACGGAACCGCCTACAGGGTCATCTGTTGTAGGTCCGATAAGGTTATGCGCTTCTTCATAGAAAATAATGTGTTCAATTTCACGCTTAAGTGCGCTTTCATTTGCTTTGGCGACATCACTTGTTTTGCGAATCTTAAGTACCTCTCGAATCAATGTGGAAATCAAGAGGGACATAAAGTTTGCGGGACCTTCGCCAAGTGCTTCCAGTTCGATGATAACCGGACGACTAAGCCAATCTTCAGGTTCAATGCTTGATTTGCGGACATTATAAACATTACCGATTTCACGTCGTAAAAGGCTACCAATTCGCACTTCCATAACAGAGCGGATATTTGCCTTGGATTCACCTTCGTAGCCAGATTCTTCCACAGCTACTTTCAGTGAGTCGTACAATTCCTGCATTGTCGGGTATTCTTTTGTTCCGTTATTTCGTTCGTTAATATTCCAGCCCTTATCGAGATAGACTTTCTCAATACAGCTATCAATCAAGAACGGAGACGGAGGAATCAGTTCAAATGCACCTGCAAAAACAGCGTTCAAGTTGGCAATATGCTCGGCAAGTGTTAGACCTACCGGGAACTGGAACGGATTGATATGCAGCGGAAAATACGTATCAGCACCGGGAGAGAAGACACAGAGATCTTCCATACCGTCAATCATTGCTAATGCTCGATATTCCTGTTTTGCAGGTTCCAGCACAAGGAAAGGAACGTGCTGCTGTGTATCACGCCAGAGAGTCGTGACTAAATACAACATGGTGTTGGTTTTACCGGCACCCGGAACACCAGCGATAAATGCGTGTTTCTTGAACAGTTTTACAGGGAAGGTAACATCATATCCCATGGAACTAACACCCAAGGAAATAACCTCATGGACTTCTCCGGTATCTTTGTCGATGCTAAGTTCCTTAGAGAAAGGAGTAGGATCAGTTTCTTTCTGACATTCGATAGCTTCGCCAGGGTACAAAATCGGGAAGGAGAACATCGGACGAATCTCCTCCAAGGTGTACAGCGATAGGAATGGAGCGACGTAATTGCCTGCTTCTTTTTCCTTGTGAAGGATTTTGGCATCACTCTCATACATACTAAAGCCGTTTTCGGAACTCATTGTCTCAATCAGATAAGTTCCGGATTCAACCGCTTCAGCAGCTACGCTATCTGCAAGCATTACGGCAATGTCCTGTGAATCAGCAAAAGCAACGACATTTGCAAGGAACTGAGGGAATTTCATCAGATTATTGAGATACTTATCCCAAGATTTCACGATGCTTTCGCTGTTGTCATCTTTACCCTGTACTCGATCCGAAATTCTGCGTCGTGTTTCTGTGTAAGGCAATCTTTGACGGATGGCTTGTGTGTGTTCTACTGGGAAAATATCAATACGAAGAACAGCGCTTCGATCATATCCTTCCATCAGTTTCAGAACGTTATAAAGTCTGCCGGTTTCGCAAGGTTCCCACTCCATGATAGAGTAGAGGTTGATTTCACCGGCTCCGTCCGTATTCAATCTATTTTGTGCCGGAAGGGAATAATCTTTTTTGGTCAAAAATGCTCCATAGGCAAATTTTTTCTCCAACACAATTCGACCCGTTTTATCAACAGGCATTTTATTAAAGCTCAACATTGCATCTGCATCAGATGCAATCTCACAAACGATATGAGAACGTGTGCCACCAGCAATTTCCTTTGCTGCAGTAATAACTTCTTCTGGCTTGGTTTTACCAAGGCTGTATTTTTTTATGGCTCCAGAAATATTCGTCAACTTGAGCAACGGAAGGATAGAACCATCAGATAGTTTCTCTTCCTCGATGGCGAAGTTCTGAGCAATTTCATAGCAAAAAAACTCATAGTAGGTGCTCAAAACAGAGGTCGTCAAAAATTCACGAATTCCCTCCAGCTTGGTCTTGCTCTGAGAAGTTGCATAGAAAATGATGGATAAATGGTGTCCTTTCGGAATGCTCTTATCCGGGTTGTAGTAGTACAGCAAATGGAAATACACACCAGAGGTGTATCCGAGTCTATGTAATTGGCGAAGGAAAACGCCGTGCTTATCCATAATGTTCTCAACGCTGGAACCATCAAAGACGCTGTACTTTGTTAGTGTTAAATCTGGTAGTTTGTTTACTGAAAAACAGAGGTAATATAATTGATCCATTTAGAAGACTCCTTCCAATGAGGCTGCAAGCTGGTCGTATTCAGACTGCAACTCGTCATTTACCTGATCGCTTTCCTCTGCAATTTCCTGGAATTCCTGTCCGCTTTCCTGAAGTTCGCTAGATAATTCACCTCCAACCTCAGAATAGTCTCCGACCATTTCAGATGCTTTTTCTGCATCAGCTATTTCGGTTTCGCTATACTCGGTAGACTGCTCAGAGGTTTCCTTTAAGGATTCACCAACTTCACGTCCCGGTTCCTTAACTTCACTTTCGGCAATCGCTTTGGCAATGCCATCCGATTCACTTCTGGCCGCATCAAGTGCAGCCTTGTCATCGTCATCAATGGCTTCGATCTGTTCCATTGCGCCCTGGGAAGCTTCGGCTTCTTCTAACTTCTGCTCGCCAGCTTCTTTTATTTCACGACCTTTTTCCTGATCGCTTTCAACTTTTTGTCTTTGTTCCAGTTTCAAAGAACCCATGATAATCCTCCTAAGTAATCAATGTTGTATTTTTATCAGAATATAAAGCATAATGCGCAGAGCCAGATTGTATAACCCGACTCTGCGCATCGTAATTAGTGCAGTTTAGCGCTAATATCGTTCAGCCAATCCTCGTCAGGTGCCTGGTAAGGACGGAACTTCTGATTATCTCTTGCCTTGTTGTAATAAATTGCGTTGTTTTCACTCATCAAGCTGATGTCATTTGCGCCAACAGAACGAGAGAATTCTTCAGGAGACATATCAAACGCTACCTTCAGGTTAAAGTAGGACATGATGTTATTATCATCTTGTTCAAGAGCGCTGTAGCTATCCTGCCAGAGGATTGCGTGTACGCCACGTTTTGCACCATCTTTCACGATGAGGTGGAAGATCTCCTTAGGCGAGAGCTTAGGCTTATTGGAGCTACTCGGCATCAGATTGAACAGGCTATCAATATCATCGCCCTGAGAAAGTTTAGTCTCAGATTTAAGTTCTTCCGCACGCTGATAACCAAATACAAAGAAATATTTATCGGTATCTCCGATAGGAGTAGTACACTTCAGATTGTCAAGCAGTTCGGACAGTACATCTTGTGTAGCGTTTTCGTCGCCGCAATGAATATATCTGATATATTCAGGAAGCAACTCACTTGCAATAATCTGAGGAGTGTCCTTAAAATAGCTATCATCCAAAGGTTTGCAATTAAGTAGATAAATGAACGGCTGATCCGGTGCCTTGCCATGTTTAATCTTGTAGTTAATACAGAGACTAAGGATTGCAAAGGCAAACATACTTCTTGCCTTCTCGGTATCATTACCCAGCATCAACAAGTTAGAATTATCGTTGCGAGTGAGATCCATATTCATGTTGTTTGTAACACTAAGCGGTTCGCCAATGTACAGACGACCAGGAACAGGACAACGGTTCGGCTCATAATTCTGGAACTGATTGAAGATACTGTACTTGTTATCTTCGATATTGGACAGCAGAATACGAGTAGGCTGTTTTGCATAGGAAATTGTTTTATCGCTAATTTCCTGTAGCATACCTCTGTGTCGCTCTGGTTCAATATAAGCAACTCTGAAGTGGCTGTTATATTCTTTATTACCTGCCTCAGAGTTATAGACAGCACGACCAGGATCATCAATAGAAATCTGGTCAATTTCTGTGCTACCGTTATCAAGAAGCAGATTTGCATCAGCCTTGGAACACTTCAGCACAATTCGTACAGCCATCTGATCGAATACAGCACGGTCAATGCCGGTAATATTGGAGTAGCTCTGAGAAGCAAGAATCAGATGAACTCCGAAAGCACGACCTTGGCGCACAATACGCTCCATAATAGTTGCAGACTTCTTTGCAAATTCATCATTTGCATTGGAGAACAACTCGTGGAACTCGTCCATAATAACCAGGACACGAGGCATCTTTTTTCCCAACGCACGATACTCCTCGATTTTATCGACATGGCTTTTCTTAAAGAGATCTGCACGGATTTTTTGCTCACGTTCCAGTGCAAGCAAGATGTTATATCCGAACTCACGCTCACTTTCGATAGCCACAACCTTGAACGAAGGAAGTTCAAAATCAGCGTAAATTTTGAACTCAACACCACGTTTGAAGTCAACTAAGTAAATAGAAAGCTCGTCAGGCGAATACTGAGTAAGTGCTCTGAGGATAATTGTATGTAACAAGCTGGATTTACCGGAACCCGCCACACCCGCAATCAGTGCATGGTGGCTACCACCAACACCTAAAGTAAGGTACTGAACTTCATTAGCACCATGGATACCAATAGGAATTCGGATGCCATCCTTGGTTGTTTCAGTGGTTTCGGCATTGCTGACTTTATCAATGCCGATAACGACTTTGTCTGCATTTTTGATGCCTTTTTTGAGCGTGGCAATAATCTGATTCATTTGATTATTGCTAGGTAGCTGGAGGTTACTCCAAAGTAAGGCTTTATCTTTTACCTTTTCACCAGAGTAGGTGATCTGAGTGCAATTATCATTGAAATTAAACACCTGGAAACTGGTTTCGATGTTCGTAATCAAAGGGTAGGAACGCTCAGAAATCTTTTTGTACTGGCTTTCGTTTCGATAAATAACCGTAAAGACTCCGCACTTCGGTCCAGAAGTTACAATCTGCTCAAGCAATTTTAGAGACTGGTCAGTAAGACCGGCAGGAAAATCCATGAGCATCAAAACCTGATAGGCTTCGGCGTTTTGTTCGGCAACACGATTATACTCATAGATGTTGTCATACTTACCCTGTAAGCAACGCTGAGTAACATTGGAAATATGGTCGGTCATAATTTTTAACTTCTGCTCAATATCAGAAGGAGCAGACCAGATCTTTCCGTTAATTACTTCGCTTGTACGATCGTCAACATCAACCAGTCGAGTGAACATTGCGAAACTTTCGCCAAGAGTAACCGGGTCGATAAAGGTAAAGTTGAGTTTGCCAGGAGGAAGCATCATAAATAAACGCATACCAAGATCGCAGGCATTTTTAACGACATTCTGGCGGCCTTCGCCGTTGAACTTGAACAGATAGTTAAATTCAGAACCGAAGGAAGCACAGTAAGGAATGCAAAGCTTATTGTCTCGGTAAAGGAAGAAATAGTATCTATCCAAGAAAGCCTTTGTATAGTCGCTCAGTCCCAATGCAGAAATGTCATACTCTAAGGTACTGATATGCACATTGCGGGGCATTTCCTTATAGCAATCATAGTGTTCGAAAGAAGGTTCCAGGGAATAAAGTCTGGCATATTCATCAGCAAATTCCTGCGGAGGGAATTGCGTGTGGAATGTATCAACAAGTTTTCCCAAGCGCTGTCTCAAGACATCATCGCTTCCTGCAAAAACCTTTTCTGTCTCAGCAAAACTTGCTGCTCTCTGCTGGACGAATTTGCCAGCAGTGGCGATCAATGCGTTCATAGCAGAATCCCACTCGGAAGAAACTTTCTGGTGAGAACTGCTTGCTACATTGGTATAGTTTTGATGCAGCGAATCCCTATTCTGTACGATGGAACCACGGAGGGCAATAATTTCCTGATTCAACATAGCTTCTGCTGCACGACAAGTGTTGTAAAAAGAAGCGCAAGAACGGGTTGCTTCTCTTTTTCTGGAACCTTTAAGGGCTTCATTCAGATCATAAGCCATGGAAACAAAGTCAATTTTTCCATTGATAATATCCTCGATGGAAATAGACATTTGCTGAGAAGAACCATTTTTGTTAGATTCATATACATCCTTGTGTGTGATGCTTTTTTCAGCGCTCGAAATCAAAACAAGAGCTTCTTTACATTTCTGCAATCTGTTGAAAGTAGCAGTTTTATCGCCTATATCACGAGAAAGAACGTTGTCCATCTGCTTCTGGAAATCTGTGATAATAGACTGTACCTTGCTGGAGAAATTTTTCGCCTGCTGTTCAGCAGTAGTGCGAACTCGATCCCATTCATTCTTTTCTCCGGCATCACGATCGTTTTTTACACGAGATGCGACCTGGATTGCAGATTGACTATCCTTATCAAAAACAATCAACTTCTTTAAGAAATCAACAAATAATTTTGATGTATATTCCATTTTTCACACCTCCTATTAGTAGTTGTCATTGGGTAGACCCAACGCACTATAGTAGTCATCACTATCGTCGTCATCGACGTCGATAGGGGTAGTATAGGTGGTATTAGGCTGCCAACCTTGAGAAGAAACCGATATTTGAACATCAACACCAAGACCAATGCCACGAAGGACAGTATTATAAGCGTCCTTTCCCAACAGATTTGCGGCATCCAGGAAATCGAAAGTTTCCACGGCACGAATAGCGGTACGATGTCGCTGTTCGATTTGGTCAATTTCATCAAGGGTCTGCTGAACTGTTGCTTCGTATACTTTCAGGGAAGAAATCTCGTTAGTAATCTGTCGCACCTGTTCATCACGCTTTTTAACCAGATCATTAAAAGATTTAACCCATGGATGCTGTTTTTTCATGCTTTCCAAGGCATCCTTAGCTTGTTCAGACTGCTGAAGAATATTACCGATTCTGACCTGATACTTATGGAGGTTTTCTGCAGTACATTCCTCTAACCGATAGGTTTCAGTTTTAATTGAAGAAGCAGCTTGTGCAGCCTTGTCAAGAGTATCGCTATGTTCTTTAGAAAGCAGGATGCAGTCCTTCTCCAGCGTATACATGGAATGCTCAGTTTCTTCAAGTTCAGCCCACAGTGTGAACAGCTTCTTTTTGCGAGAATCTACTTCGCCCTTCATAGTTTTTTTGATTTGCAAAATGTTAGTTTTCATTTTGCAATGATATTCATGATTCAGGACTTCTGCTTTCAGAGCTTTTTGAGCAGCCAGCACCATACTTCGCACATCTTGATATGCGCTACGTTCTGCACCGGTTGAGAAAGTCAGAGCATTGCAAAAATCAGCATCTTCTTCGCAGTTAAATCCTTTCTGGATCAACTCTGCGGCGTTTGAGCATTTATTTTTTGCCAAAAGACGTAGCCAAAAAATGCCTGCCAAATTAGGCATCCATTCAATAACAGTGTGAGAGAGGGTGAGTGCTTCAGCAAATTTTTTGCTTTCTACCAAGGACTCAACTTCGGAGTATTCAGCAGCTGCATTCTCGTGGATAGCAGGCATTTCTACCTCATCAAATCCCACGGTGTTACCGCAATGAAAGCACTTACCAGTTTTATGTACATACTTCTTACATTTTGTGCATTTTACAATTTTCATACGGAAGCACCACCTTTCTTTGACAATTCTTCTGCCAAGGAATCCACTTTGCCTTGTTTTTCTGCAACCTTGGTCAGTTCATTCATAATTTCGGTCATCTGAGCATTGGCTTTGTAAGTTGTAGAAACCAGCGGTTTGTCAGATGTTTTGTTTCTGGAGCAAGTGTTGTTCACATTTAAGGCTTTCTGCTTTATTTCGCTTGCCCAAGTTACTCGTTGTTTTTTTGCGGAAGCACTTTGTTCTAATTCTGCTGCTTTTTTAGCTGCATTTTTATCTTGTAACGTCTGGAAAGCTCCATAAGCTCCACCGATTGCTGCACAAATCAATGTTGAGTATAAAATGCAGTTTCGTACAGCAGGATCACTTGTGAATTCTTGACAGCCACTTGCACAGGTGGCATTGCCGCAACCAAAGAACGCATTGATCCAGTCTTCGGTACAGCTGCAAGCAGCTTCGCATCCAACAAAAAAGCTGAGTACCAAACCGATACATAATCCGATTAATGCGCCGTATGCTGTATATTTAGCAATTTTCATTTTTGAACCTCCTCACAGTCTTTTTATTCTGAATTATTGTTAAGAACAATAATATCGTTAGTATTACGAGCGATATATATTGGCTAAAAGAAAGTTGTCCAAAAAGACCTCTTATAGTATCACCCCTCATGAATTCCAGGGCGAAACGAAAAACTGCGTAAGTTGCCAGATATATCGTCAATAGATTCTTTTTCTTATTCTTTTTGTGCAGCATAAACAAAGAAACAAAAAGGATAAATTCGAAAAAGGATTCTATTATTTGTGTAGGAAAGCATGATTTGATTTCCTGTGGATTATAAATATAGGTAACCGATAAAATCTCAGTATATTCGACACCGAAGCAGCAACCGGCAAAAAGGCAACCGATTCTTCCGAAACCATGAAATAATGGTATCGTAATGACAATAAGATTCATAAGCTCAATGTCAAATCTTTGATAAGACAAATATATTGCAACTGAGGTGCATAGCAAAAACCCCATTAAGCCACCATAAAATACGAGACCCGAGTTGTTTATAACTTCTACAGTTATTGGTTCAAGATTATACAGGGCAAGGAGTAGATTCTTTATACATCCAAACAGCTTAGCACCTACTATGACACCGACAATTCCACAAACATAAATTAAAAGTTGCTTATCTATTTTGATTCCGCTGTCATATAGCAAATAAAAAAACATAATTATGGAACATAATAAACCAATGCCAATCCAAAAAGCATACGGCGGAATCCCCCATATATAATTATTTTGCAAGTCGATGGTCATTTCTCAGTCCTGCTTTCGAGTTCCATATAGGAATTGGGGAAAATGCCCAATATTTCTAGCAACTCTTTTGTGTCCACTCTGGATGAAAACAGAAATACAATCGACAGATACAAGTTCCATGCCATAGGTGTTTTTTGACACTCGATCATGCTGTAAGTTTGCCGTGAAATTCCGATAGCATTTGCAATATCTTCTTGCGTTAAGTTTCCTTTTGCCCGTAAAGTTTTTAGGTTGGATGTTAAGTGAGCGATAAGCTCTTTCTTTTCCGCATCAGAAATATTACTCCATTTCAAAGCGGTTTCCTCCATATACTCGTTCTCCTTTCTTGAAATATTATTTTCGTAGAGTATCTTACTCCACGAACGCCGTTTTTTCATGTTCACTTCACATTATTTACCTATTATACAAGATGTCAGATTACTTGTCAATCTGTCGGATGATTGACAACGTGCTTTTTTTCTTGTTTTAGCTCGAAACTTGCATCAAAAAGTGGATTTTGAATTTATCAATGTTCACAATTGCCGTCAAAATTATAGTCATAAGGAAGGAGGAATGCCTTATGCCAAGAAAAGGCGAAAACATTTATAAAAGGAAAGACGGCAGATGGGAAGGCCGGTATATTAAATCTCGATCACTTGAGGGTAAAGCGATATATGGATACATTTATGCGAAGACATATCGTGAGGTTAGGTCAAAACTTCACGAAAAGTCATGTGCTACTCCAATAGCGCCTGACCCAATAATGTCTCCAGATTTATTTGGAACATTAGCTCAGGAATGGTTGAGTAATGCTCGCTTGCAAACAAAAGAATCTACTGCAAACAAATACCAAAATCTATTAGATTCATATATATTGCCATTCTGCAAAAATCAACCTTTATCTGAGTTTTCTTATGTTTATATCGAAGATTATTGCCAGAAACTTCTATCTTCGGGTGGAAAAAGAGAGAACGGCTTGTCTCCGAAAACAGTTAGCGATACACTGTCTGTTATTCGCAGTGTACTAAAGTTTGCAATCAAAAAGGGTAAAACCGTTCCGTGTGATGGAAGTAGTATTCAGATTAAGCAAGTTCAAAAAGGAATGCGAGTTCTAAGTAAAACAGAGCAGGAAACACTTTGCCGGTATTTGTATTCAGAACCTAACCCATATAATATCGGCATTCTATTATGTTTGTTTACCGGTTTGCGTGTCGGTGAAATATGCGCCTTACGTTGGGAAGATATATCATTTGAAGAGCAAGTTATCTATGTACACAAAACACTACAAAGAATTCAGGATAAAACACATACAGGCAAGAAAACACGAATTGTTATTACCACACCCAAAAGTACTTGCTCTATAAGAACTATCCCAATCCCTGACGAATTATTAAAGACTCTTAACGAAATTAAAACAGTTTCCACAGGATATGTCTTAACTAATTCAAATGATAAGTTTGTAGAGCCTAGGACCATGCAAAATCGTTTCAAGACTGCTTTGGAAAAGGCAGCTATAAAACCCGCAAATTTTCATGCACTGCGTCATACGTTTGCCACAAGGTGTATTGAATTGGGCTTTGACGTAAAAAGCTTGAGCGAGATCCTAGGCCATGCAACGGTGAATATCACAATGAATCGCTATGTTCATCCAACACTTGAGTTAAAAAAAGAGAATATGCAAAGGTTATCTTCATTATTTGCCGTCACCTAAAACCGTCAACACCGCCTAAAAATACTGGATTTCCAGTGTTTGGCGGTGTTTTTGCTTGGAGTAAGATACTCTACGAATTTTTTATTTTAAAGAACCCCAAGATGGCTCATATGTCGTCTTGGGGGTCTTTTTCATTCTATCATTTGATGCAATCTGCCTAAAAATTTTATCATATTGCACTTATAAATGCAATATGCATCTCGTGTTGGTTGTTGCGTTTTTTTACATAACCTATAATTAGAATAAAATAGATCAGCATGGAGGTGATTGAAATGCAACCGGAAATTGATTACATTAAGATTGGTCAGCGCATTAGAGCTGCCCGACTGGAAAAGGGTTATAGTCAGGC
>ENA-OOZY01000523-OOZY01000523.1-human-gut-metagenome-genome-assembly--contig:-NODE-523-length-27692-cov-11.275934_pt1 | contig 27692 bp, 26 predicted proteins | sample MGYA00241047_ERZ501410 | MGnify/ENA primary metagenome ERZ501410 (study PRJEB25962, sample SAMEA2042621) | human gut metagenome | biome: human gut; feature: human-associated habitat; material: faeces... | reverse complement strand
GGGAACCTTACCTTAGCTATGATTTTTGATGCTATTTTAATGTGAACAGGCTCTAAAATAACAGTTGCATTATACTATATGGGCTAGTGATTTATAAAATAATACAAAAATATTAAAAATTAACAAAATGTCGTTGAAAAAAGCCTCGGTTTATGTTAAAATAAATAAGATAATAGCTTGTTTACGAGAGGAGGGAAATGAATGTGGTGCAAAACTTGCAGAAGAGAAACAAATGCAAATATCTGTGAGATATGTGGAGAAGAAACAGAACCGGAAATCCCTGTAGAAGAATATTATTGTTACGATTGTAATATCCCAATAATAAAATATGCAAATGAAGCAGACAGAGAAAGATGTCCGCTTTGCGGCAAGGCGACTAAGTATTTCGCAGCTGATCTGCGGCCTGTTTTCCCCGAAGAAAGACTGCTGCTTGAAATCCTTATGGACAGTCCGCTCAAATACATCAATTCTTCCGTATGGGCAAACAATAATAAGTTTTACTTTGATGGAAAGGCAATTACGATCACAAGCAAATATTATAAGAAATATTCGGCTGACCATATTATAAAAGAACTTGAAAAGTATAAACCTCAGAATAGCTATGAATCATTTAATAAAATAATTGACAGGTTTGTTCAGGCAAATAGAGGACGGTTAAATTATATTATTGATGAGGCGCATACGTTTATCCAGGAGGAAGCAAGTAAATACCCCCGACAGAATATTGTTTTGTCTTTTTCGGGCGGCAAAGATTCAACGGCAAGTGCGGATCTGGCTGTCAAGGCACTCAGCGACCCGAGCTTAGTCCATATTTTTGGCAATACAACGCTTGAATTTCCTCTTACAACAGAATATGCTCAAAGGTTCAGACAGAATAATCCTAAAGCTATTTTTAAGATTGCACAGAATAAAGAGCAGGATTTCTATAAAGTATGCGAAGATATCGGTCCTCCTGCACGAATGATGAGATGGTGCTGTTCTATGTTTAAGACAGGTCCTATAACAAGAGTTCTCAACAGATATTATCGTGATATAAATATTCTTACTTTTTATGGCATTCGCAAATGTGAATCTGTCAGCAGAAGCAAGTATAATCGAGTTGAGGATAATGCAGAATCTGTTAAAATACAAAAGCAGAAGGTAGCGTCTCCCATTTTTTTATGGCAGGACATTGATGTTTGGCTGTACATATTGGGAGAAGATATTGATTTCAATGATGCTTACAGATTGGGTTATGACAGAGTGGGCTGCTGGTGTTGTCCAAATAACAATGAACGTGCACAATTCTTGTCATCAATATATATGCCGGAGCAATATGCAAGGTGGCGCAATTTCCTTATTGATTTTGCAAAGCGAATAGGAAAGCCCGATCCGGAGGTATATGTTGACACCGGAAAGTGGAAAGCCCGACAGGGCGGAAATGGTGTAAAAGCGGCGCAGGACGTCAAGATAAGATATACAAACTGCACAGTTGAGGATTATGCAAAGATCTATCAGTTGAACCGACCCGTAGATGACGAATTCCTTAATTTGTTTACTCCGTTCGGAAAAGTATCAAAGGAGCTTGGCAGAAAGCTCATCAATGAAACCATTGTTATTGATATAAAAACAAATACTCCTATCATTTCTATTCAGCCATTCAAGCAGGATGATTACGAATATTCTGTAAAAATCAAAACTATGAATGTGGCAAACCATGATGATCTGCAGCGAATGGTTGGATATCAGATCCGCAAGTTCAATGCGTGCCGAAAATGTCTGAAATGTGAGTCATTATGTAATTTCGGCGCGATCTCCATAGTTGGGGATTATTATCGCATTGATGAGAATAAATGCAAGCGCTGTAAAATGTGCGTAACTGCCAAATATCTTGATGGTGGCTGCCTGATGGATAAATATTTGAAAACGAAAGAACAAGGTTGATCTATATGAAATTCAGAGGACATGAAACCTTCTCTATTCGTAAGGGATGGTTATATAAGGGAATGAACAATATTGTCCGAGAGCCGGGCGTATTTCAGGGAGCTGCCGGTAATCCTATGGATGTTTTGGGCATAGGTGCAAATATGGTTAAAGCACTCAGATACTGGCTGCTCGCTTCGAAGCTCACATCTGAGCCGAGAGCAGGAAGAAAAAATCAGACGTTGACTGATCTTGGGCATTTGATTTACGATAACGACCCGTATATGGAAGAAATAGGCTCACTTTGGCTTGTTCATTATATGATAGCAACTAATGAAGATGATGCGACCGCGTGGTATATTTTCTTCAATGAGTTTGATAAGAGCGAATTTACTGTTGATGATTTTCATAGCAGTATAGTTAAATATATACGAATGAAGGAAGATGCTTCTGTTCCGTCCGACAGAGCAATTGAAGATGATTTCAATTGTATTGTTAATACTTACGTTCCCAGAGTAAGACTCAATCCCGCAAAGGTTCATCCCGAAAGTAATATTGACTGTCCGCTGGGAGAACTTGGTCTTATTGATGTTATTGATAAACGCAGGGGACTTTATAAAAAGACCTCACCGAAAGCTGATATGATCCCCAGCCTGATTCTTTTAGCAGTTATTATTCACAATGCGGAAAACCGCGAAATCAGGATAACATCATTACAAAAGGACAAAGGTCAAGTGGGCAAAGTGTTTAACCTTGACTCTATTACGCTGATAAATTCGCTTTACAAGCTTGATACATTGGGATATATCAGTGTTATCAGAACCGCAGGTCTTGATATTATCAGAATAAATACTGATATGACATTTGAAGAATGTGTGCAAAGGTATTATGAAGAATTAAATCACTAAGTAAATTGGGAGTACCGTCTATGTTAAATGAAATTATTGAAATATCAAGCGGATTTCAGTCATCCGTTAACATTGCATTCGATCTGTATAATGACAAGAAGATCCAGAGCTTTATACCTACATCGTCTGCACTTGAATTGATTACAAATGTAATATCCAGCACAGAGGCGGACTCAACTCACAGAGCAAAAATACTTACAGGTGCTTATGGAAGAGGCAAATCGCATATCGTTCTTGTTTTGCTTTCTATACTAAACAGAAAAGACAAAAAAGATCTGTTCAAAAGTCTTTTGTCCCGAATGAAAGAGTATGATGAGGATTCATATAAGCTTGTACAGAATTATATTAGATCCAAAACCAGACTTCTTCCCATAGTTATAAGCGGAAGCAGCACCAGCCTTTCGCAGTCATTCTTAAACGCATTACAGCAGACATTATCGGGAAATGATCTAAATGATATTATGCCTGATACACATTTTAAGGCGGCAAGGCAGACCATTGAAAAGTGGCAGGAGAGCTATCCCGAAACATATACGCAGTTTGAAAACAAGATATCTGTTAACGTCAGCAGCTTTATAGCAGAGCTTGATGACCATAACACAGAGGCATATAAGGAATTTATTTCGATATATCCCGAACTTACAGCAGGAAGTGTTTTTAATCCTTTTCTTGCTGATGATGTTGCAAAGCTTTATGAAGATGTAAGCATTGCTGTTAAATCAAAGGGATATTCGGGAATTTACATCGTATATGATGAATTTGGAAAATACCTTGAAACAAGCATTGCATCGGCAACAGAAAGCGATACAAAGCTTCTTCAGGATCTTGCCGAGAAATGCAACAGATCGGGAAATAATCAGATGCACCTTATGCTTATATGTCATAAGGATATTTCTAATTATATTGATATGAATCTGCCGCAGGATAAGGTTGACGGCTGGAGAGGTATTTCAGGCCGCTTTGAGCACATTAATCTCCATAGTAATTATAACCAGATGTATGAGATCATAGCTGCTGTTATCGGTAAGAAGGCAGATAAATGGGAAGAATTCAGCAGCAGTCATGACTCTGTTTTTGATGATCTGGCACATAAATATTTTTCGAATAAACTTATCGGCGCAGATTTTGATAGTGTTAAAAATGCAATAGTATCCTGTTATCCGCTGCACCCTTCTACTATGTTTATTTTGCCAAGATTGTCGGAGAAGGTGGCGCAGAACGAAAGAACTTTATTTACGTTTCTTTCTGCAAACCATAAAAACACATTAGTGGATTTTATCGAGAAAAATACTGATGAATTTCCGTTTGTTACTCCCGATCATCTCTACGATTATTTTGAGCAGCAGTTTAAAAAAGAACTAAATTCATCTGAGATCCACAAAACATATCAGTTAGCTTCAAGAGTGCTTCGCAAAGTGGAGAAAGGGTCTTTGCAATCCAAAATTATAAAAGCCATTGCGCTGATATATATTATCGAGCAGTTTGAAAAATATCCTCCTACTGTTGATAATATCATTAATACTTTTGCAGGCACCGTATCTGACCCTAAGGAGATATCAGATGCTTTAGAACAGCTTGTCAATAATGCTTGCATTGTTTATCTCAAGCGCAGCAATAATTATTTGAAGCTGAAAGAGTCGAGTGGCATTGATGTCAATGAGCTTATTACCAACAGAATAGAGAAGTTAAAGCTTACAACCGATACAAAGAGCTTGCTTAATGAGCTTGCATCGGATAATTATTTATATCCTGTCAGGTATAATGACGATAATTGCATCACAAGATACTTTGAGTTTAAATTTATCAGCTCAACGGAGTGCTTGTCGGATAATATAAGGATTTCTGATCCTGATGCAAACGGAACTGTTCAGGGTGTGTTTTTTGAATCTGCAGCAGAATTTGATGGATTTGAAGCTGAAAAACTTAATGTTCAAAATCAGCAGGCAGTAATTGTTGTACCTGATAGATTTGTGGATATTTCTTCTTATGTTTTTGAATACAAAGCACTTCTGGAATTGAAAACAGAGAATGCAGATGATGATATTCTTACAGATGAGCTTGACGTTTATCTGGATGATGTGGATGTTATCGTCAGTGGATTTATCAATGCATTCACTCACCCCGAATTACAGAAAGTGTCATATTACTATAATAATCAAAAACAAAGACTTGTGCGTAAAGCTCAGCTGTCAGCGTTGCTGTCAGATATATGCGATCACATTTATTATCAGACACCTGTGATAAACAACGAATCTATCAATAAAAATATTGTCCCGACGGTTGCAGTAAATAGCAGAACCAAGCTGACAACTGCTATACTTGAGAGTGATACTGTAAAGGAAAATCTTGGTTTAACCGGTACAGGGCAGGACGTTTCCTTTATGCGAAGCACTCTGATTCAGACAGGTATCTTAAAAGAAAACGATGGACGATTTATTTTTGATCTTCAGCCTGAAGATCAAAAGATGCGAAATGTTTTGAACGTGATATCAGCATTTTTCAGAGGCACAGCTGTAGACGGTGAAAAATCGTTTGATAAATTGTATTATGAGCTTACGTCTGCTGAATGTGGAATAGGATTAAAGCGTGGCGTTATTCCAATTTACCTTGCTGTAGTGCTTAATTCTGTTAAAAAAGATGTTGTGATCAGAAATAAAAACGCTGAAGTCAAAATTACATCAGACCTTTTGAACAGTATAAATCAATCCCCATCCGAATCTTCGGTAGTTATGGAGGATTGGAGCGAAGATAAGCAAAATTATCTCAGAAGGCTGGAAGACGTTTTTTCAGATACTATTGTGGAGCGGGAAAAAAGCTACAACAGCTTTGCTTATATTACTCTCGCAATGAACAGATGGTATATGTCGCTTCCTCGATGTGCAAAGGAAATGACTGTATATTATGATACAGATGCTAAGCTCCCGTTAGAATACGTAAAGTTTGTAAACTCACTAAAACAGCCGGGCAGCAATTCACGAGAATATCTGATAGAACAACTTCCGAATATATTTAAGCAGAAGAAAGCGGTGCTTGCCATTGCAGATAGTATTGCAGCTGCAAAAGATGTTTTTGAGAGCGGAAAAAAACGTATTACCAAAAAACTGATCGATATTACCAAAAAGATATTCGATGGAGACGAGAATGCCTCATTAAAATCGGTATTAAGCGATTGGTATGATAACCTGACAACCACAACAATACAGCATCAGTTTGCCAACAATGAAAATGTGATTCTATCGTTGATTTCATCAGTCACAAATGATGAAGATATGTTTATTTCAAGGCTTGCAAAGGCTGTTGTCGGATTAAGGATAGACGATTGGAACAAGGAATGTGTGGCAGAATTTGAAGCTGAATTGAATCAAATAAAACACTCTGTTGACAGCTATAATTCTGAAAAACACGATTCTGACAAATCTCAAGGAAATTTCTGCAAACTGACATTTGTGACAGAAGGCGGCGAAGAGATTACAAGAGTATTTGAACATATTCAGTATAGCAACATAGCCAAGCTTCTTTATAATGATATTTCTGGTGCAATTGAGGAAATTGGTCAGGCTATTTCCGAACAGGAGAAACGACAGGTACTTATTGAAATACTTGAAAAAATGTGCCGATAAACGAAGGTGAAAATATGCAGGATAAAACAGTATACTTCGATAATGCTGCAACGACATTTCCAAAGCCGGAAGAAGTATATTCATTTATGGATAAGTTTTATAGGGAATGTGGCGTAAATGTCGGCAGAGGTCAACACAAGCTGGCTTCTAAGGCAAATGCGCTTATGGAAGAAACACGTAGTTTGTTGCTGCAATTATTCCATTGTGAAAATAGAAAGGTTATATTTACTGCAACAGCAACAGAAGCAATCAATCTGGTGCTGAACGGTATTGATATTCCTGATGGAGCAACTGTGTATATTTCACCTTTTGAACATAATGCCGTAACAAGGACACTGCATAATCTGCAGAAAAAATCAGGTTTTCAGATAGAGTACTTAGAAGTAGAAAGAAGCTCTTTTGTATATGACCTTGAGAAAATCAAGAATCAATTTATGGAGAGAAGACCATTTGCTTGTATAGTAAGCCATGCAAGTAATGTTTGTGGGGCTGTTGCTCCAATAAAGGATATATTTGATTTATCAAAGATATATGATTCAATAAATGTTGTCGATATGTGTCAGACGGCTGGGTTGATTGATACTGATCTTAGCAGTGAAATATATGATTATGCAATATTTGAGGGGCATAAAACCTTATATGGTCCTATGGGTATCGGAGGAGTGATTGCAAAATCAGCAATTAATATTGATCCTTTGATCTTTGGAGGAACAGGTATTGATTCGGCTAATCAGGATATGCCTTCGGATGTTCCTGTTAGGTATGAAGCGGGAAGCCATAATATTTCTGCTATAGCGGGTCTTAATGCTGCACTAAAATGGATACTCAGTATTGGTGTTGATAGCATTTTCACAGAAGAACAGAAAAAGAAGGAAAAGCTTATTGATCTTCTGCGTGAATATGACAACATAACTGTTATTGTTCCTGAAAACTCGATTGGTGTTGTTTCCTGTGTTTTTGATGGATACAGCAGTGATAATATCGGACAAGTATTGAGCGATATGAATATTGCGGTGAGAACTGGACTGCATTGTGCACCCGCTGCTCATAAGTTTATTGGTACTTTTCCGGCGGGAACGGTAAGGTTTAGTTTGAGTTATTTTAATGATGAAAGTGATTTTAAGATACTGAATGAAGCATTGACATATATCGAAGATAATAGTTGACTAGAGGTGTTTGTATGAGCTTAATAGATATCGAAATAAAAAAGGAATACAGATCGCTTATAGATAACATTGTAAAAGATTTTTATATTCCCCTGTTAAGTGAAGCAGTTGTTTATAAACGTGCAGTCGGCTTCTTTTCTTCATCTGCTCTTGCCGAGGTTTCTAAAGGAATAGCAGGACTTGTAAAGAATGGTGGAAAGATATACATTGTTGCGTCACCTTTTTTATCTGAAGATGATGTTGCAGCAATACGCAATGGATATAATAGGCGTGATGATATTGTAAAATCAGCTATCAGAAGGAAACTTACTGCCCCTTCTGATGAGTTGGAAGCTGATAGACTAAATCTGCTGGCAAATTTGATTGCTGATGGAATACTCGATATAAAGATTGCTTTTACCGAGAATAATGACAGAGCTGGGATGTATCATGAAAAGATGGGTCTGATTACAGATAGTAATGGAAATACTGTAGCGTTTTCAGGTTCAATGAATGAATCGTCTACAGCGCTTATGGTAAATTACGAAACTATTGATGTATATTGTTCTTGGGATAATGATAAGGAAAGAGTGATATTAAAGCAAAATGCTTTTACCTCAATTTGGAATAATACCGAACCCAATATTGTGATTATAGATTTTCCGGAATTGAAGGATGAATTTATAGTAAAATATAAAACCGGCAAAGCTAATCTTAAGATTGATCAGGATGAGATAGGTAATAAACAAATGTCATCTAGATTATCGTGTTATATGAGCAGCGGAATGCCATCTTTTCCAGATGGTTTTAAACTTCATAGTTATCAAACAGATGCAATAAATAAGTGGCAAGAAGAAAAATATCGTGGAATATTTGACATGGCAACAGGAACCGGAAAAACATACACCGGATTAGGTGCTGTTGTCAGATTATCCGACAATCTGAATGGAAAACTGGCTGTAGTAATAGTATGTCCATATCAACATCTTGTTGAACAGTGGGTCGAGGATTTGCAAAAGTTTCATTTTGACCCAATAATTGGATATAGCGCGTCTTCACAGAAAGATTGGAAAAGAAAACTGGAAAATGCAATACGAATGCAGAAATTGGGTGTTGAGGGAAAAACGTTCTTTTGCTTTATATGTACGAATGCAACTTATTCTTCGGATTTTGTACAAAGTCAGATACAAAAAATAAGAGGGGATTGTTTGCTTCTGGTTGATGAAGCTCATAATTTTGGAGCATCTTATTTAAGCAGATTATTAAATGATAAGTTCAACTATCGATTAGCTTTGTCAGCTACGATTGACAGATATGGAGACGAAAGCGGTACTCAAAAACTGTATGATTACTTTGGTAATAAATGTATAGTGTATGACCTAGAAAGGGCAATTTCTGAGAAAAAACTAACTAGGTACAAGTATTACCCTGTAATTACATATTTAAATGATGATGAATTAAGGAAATATACTGATTTGTCAAAGACTATGCAAAAATGTCTGGAAAAAAGCGCTAATGGAACATATAGACTAAGTGAAAAAGGAAAACGTCTTGCTATGGCACGTGCAAGATTGGTAGCGGCTGCTGAGAACAAATTAGATTTGCTGGAAAAGAATATGGTTCCATATGTTGATAAACACAATATATTGGTATATTGTGGTGCAGCTTCATTACCCAACTATACTTTAGATAGTACTGATATTGTGGATGATGATGTACGTCAAATTGATGCAGTTACCAATCTTCTTGGAAACAAAATGCATATGCGTGTAGCACAGTTCACCTCAAAAGAGGATATTGAAAAAAGAGAATTAATTAAATCTGAGTTTTCCAGTGGTGAAAATTTGCAGGCATTGATAGCAATAAAATGTCTTGATGAGGGTGTTAATATTCCAAGTATTAAAACAGCCTTCATTCTTGCAAGTACGACAAATCCCAAAGAATACATTCAGCGCAGAGGTAGAGTACTGCGATTAGCTAAAGGAAAAGATTTCGCAGAAATATATGATTTTTTAACTTTACCGGCAGCGTTGGGTTCTTCGACATATATGATAGATGAACATAAAAAGCTTACAATGACAATGGTAAAAAATGAATTGGCTCGTGCTTTTGAGTTTGCAAGACTCGCTGATAACTTTGTTGAAGCAAACAAAGTGCTTGAGGAGATCAGAGAAGAGTATGGAATATATGACGAAGAATATCTGTTTGAGAAGGAGTATGATTATTATGACTGATTATAAGGATGAATCACTCGATAAAAAAACGCTTGAATTGATTAAATATCGAATTCTAATTACGGAGAGCAGAAATCTCAAAAGTAAAGAGTATTCTGACGCTAAAATGGCTGATAAAATAATAAATATAATAAAGGAGGAGTTGCAGTGTACTTCAGAAAAATGACTTTGCAGAATTTTCGCCAATTCAAGCAAAAGACAACGGTTATGTTTTCAGATGATGTAAATAAGAATGTTACTATTATCATGGGCGATAATGGTACAGGAAAAACTTCATTTGCACAGGCAGTTACCTGGTGCTTATATGGCAGAACTGATTTTAAGGATCAGGATATTTTTTCCAAAGCCAAAAAGGCTGAGATGACTCCCGGTGATTCTGCTGATACTTTTGTTGAGCTTGTGTTTACTCACGGTGATTTAGAATATACACTTAAGAGAAAAGTAACGTATCAGATGGATTTTAGTGGGTATATTGGTAAGCCTTTTTCTGCTGATTGTTTCTTGACATATAAAAAGGAAGATGGTCAGACTGAAACTATAAAAGGTGATACAAAACTGACCAATATGATTAATGGTATTTTGCCTATTGAGCTTTCGCGATATTTTTTGTTTGATGGTGAACGAATCGAAAAAATGAGCGGTGAGATACAGTCTGGAAAAAGTGATGAGTTTGCAGAGGCAGTTAGGCGGATCCTCGGACTTGATACATATCTGCAGGCACTTATTCATTTAAAGGGAGATCCCAAAAAAGAAAGAGGTCGTATAGGAAAAGATACTGTTCTTGCTAAATATAATAAGCAGTATTCTGTTGTGGGAAATCAAGCTGTTTCAAAGTTGACAAAAGAAATTGATGATTTGTCTGAACAGGCTGAAAAATTAAAAGAAAGATTAATTGAGTTAGAGGACAGAAAGCCTCTTAATCAGGCTGAGTATGATAACATTACCGGAGAAATAGAAAGAAATAAAAATAGTGAAGAGATTGCAAATAAGAAAAAATCAGCAGAACAAAGAATGGAAAAATTACGCGAAACCGTTGATAGGTCTAATTCTGTTATTTTGAAACAATTTCAATCTAATGCATATGACTATTTTTCACAGCATCTTATTGCCAGTGCAATAGATATGCTTTCCGAAACAGATATAGCTGATAAAGGTGTTCCTAGTATTGATGATAAGACAATTGAGTATATTTTATCACACCATAGATGCATTTGTGGACAGGAAATACATGAGAATTCTGCCGCCGCCTGTGAATTAAGGAAGCTCCTTGACTTTATTCCTCCGAAATCGCTTAATAATATGATTAGTTCGTATATAAACACCAGTCGAATTAAAGTGACCGGCGCATTGGATCTTTATGAATTTACTGGTACTCAAATGAGAAATACTGTTCAATATGTTGAGGAAATAGAATCATTAAGTGATGATATTGCAGATTATGATGCAAAACTTGATGGTATGCAGCAAATTGATAAACTAAGAGATAAGCAGAAATATTATCGAGATCAAATTGAAAAAGAAGAAGGAGAGATTCGTGATATATCAATAAAAATCAATGAAATCATGACACAGGTAAAAACAAAAGAAGCGCAAAGAAAAGAATTATCGCTGCAGGATGAGTCAAATAAACGAATAGAAATGTATCGGTCATACGCCGAAGCGGTGTACTCATTGATCGAACAGGAATATTCAGTTCATGAAACTAAAGTGAGAAAGTACCTTGAGGAATGTATAAACAGAATCTTCTTATCAATATATTCTGAAGGCTTGGCACTTAATATAGATACAAAGTATAATGTAAAGACCATTGTAAATGATATTAAAAATCTTTCAGATGAGGTTGAAACATCAACAGCACAAAGCATTTCTGTTGTATTTGCGTTTATTACCGGTGTTATAGAAACGGCCAAGAAGTTTGAGGAAGAAAAAGAGGAAAATAAAAGGGTCCTTTCAACTGAAGCGTATCCGCTTGTAATGGATGCTCCTCTTTCATCTTTTGATAAAAAGAGAATCAGAACAGTATGTGATACATTGCCCGGGATATGTGAACAGGTTATTATATTTATTAAAGATACTGATGGAGAGATTGCTAAAGAGTATCTTGATAATAAAGTCGGACGTTCGTATACATTGAAAAAAATCTCATCGGTTGAAACAGAAATAGAGGAGGGGTTTGATGCTTGATAAACAGTATAATTTTAAAGGAAGGCATGCAATAAGGGCAAGAGCATTATCAGTTCCTTATGATGATAATGGTGACAAAATTTTTGACAGAACATATGACGTTTACATTCTCGCACCAATGGTAGGTTTCGCATACAAAAGAATGGAAGAACTTGATCGTTCATCAAATGATGAACGTGCTGTATTCGGAGATATTCTGCAGAGTAACAATGCGGATATTATGTATACGTTCAGAACTATTATGCTTTTGGATAAAGGATATATATCTGATAGTCAAGAAAGAATAAAGAAAGCATTTGGCAAGGACTTTTCAAAAGATGATGAGGAACGGTTTTATAGTTATATGCGAGGTGGGGTTGACATATTGTATGAAAAAATAATGGAGGGTGTTGACTTGCCGGAAGATTATGTAAATCATTTGTATGATTTTCTTGATGAGTTTAACCATCGTAATGAAAAGCTGGATATTGATCTCATAAAGGAACAGTGCCGAAAGTTTGAGTGATAAATAAAAGGGTGGATAATGTGAATTCATATAAAGATGCAATATTACCAATAGCAGAAATATATGATATTAATAGATGCATAACAGAAAAAGATATTTCTGGTGTTATGTATAACCTTGATATTCCTTTTTCAGAGGTTGAATTCATATTTGAAATTCTTGATAAATTTGGGATTCAAATTAAGGAACCCGATGAATTAACCAATGCATTTGATTCTTGCGAAAATGAACTTACAAGAAGTAATTGCATAGAAAAGAATAGCGAGAAATATGAAATCAGGGGTGATGATTCAGCGGTACAGGATGTTTTATATTTTTCGGCGAGCGGATGCAGTGGTATAGGAAAAATGGTAGGGAAGAATAAATTTATTTTGTATAAGGGCGCTAAAGTATCAAAAGAATTATTTGCAAGTGGAAGAAATGAAATTAAAAAAACAAGATTGTTTTATGATGATGTGATTAAAGATTATGAAACAATCCAGGATATATCGTTTAAATCAGCTTCCGGAGCAGCAAAGTTTATTTGTGGCTATAGCATTAATGGAAAGACAGCATGGAAAAACAAACAAGGAATTACACTGAAACAGTTACTTGAAAAATGATGGGATGGGGTTAAATTTTGGAAAAGGAAAAAATAAATAATGTAATTGATCAATTAGTCGGTATTTATTCCGAAAGGGGATTTCTTAATGATGAGATGATCTCAAAAGTCGCATTTGAAAATGGAGTTTCAGCTCTGATGATAGATAAAATAATTGAAGTTCTTGATAAAAAGGGTATCATGATTTCAAACTTTGATGATGTGGTACAGGATAGTTATACTGTTCAAGAAAAAGCGAAAAAATCTATAATTAAAGAACGTGCTGATAAGTATCACAAACAGCAAAAAGAATTAATAGGTTTGACTGAAGATGAAGTTAAGGAGATGTTCTATAAAGATATTTCAAGTGCAAGAATGCAATCTACATATATGCCTCTTGTAGTATTGTCATATTTTGAACAGGCAGACGAATATGGGATTGTTTCTTTGGATTCTATTGTAGGAAGTTTTCAGGAGTATTATTCTAACAGACGAAAAAATGGAGATATAGTCGAACGAAAAGATAGCATATTTGTTAAGTCGATGCCCTCGGATAATGATGTTAAGCGATTGATTCTTTTCAATCCATTAGGACGATCTTGTTTAGTAAAATATTTTTTATATGACAGAGAGCATAATACAATATCCTTAATTGATAATTTATGGAATTCACTGCATATTGCAGATGTTAAAAAGATAAAACAAATAGCAGAAAGATTGATAGAGAAGTATTATGATAAACTAACATAACACTAAATTAATAGCAGGATTAATAGTTTTGTTTTATATCGTTATCTCCTAACATCAAGCCTCCCAAAACATTATTAGCACAGTAAACATAATACTGAGCCGCTTTCTCATCACCGTATGCACGCTGAATTTCAGCAGCAAGCAATAACGCATGGGCGTAATCCTCGGAATTGGGAGCGGAAATATAGTAAATCTGTAATGCGGTATTTATATAATTGATAGAAGCGGGGAAATCCTGTTGCTTCATGCAAAGCTCACTGAGGTTGAGTAGCATTACCAGACTGTTGTTATTGGCAATGGGATGGTTGGCAAAAATCTCCTCTACTTTCTTGCGATACTTTTGTGCCCGCGGCAGATCATTTCTGTCCAAATAAAAACGCAGAAGATTGTTATTGACGTTGATCGCAAGATTTTGAGCAGCTTCATCAGATAAATCATGGGGAATATATTCGGCAGCTTTCAGGGTAAACTTGATGGCTGCCGAATTGTCGTTATTTGCTATTCGAGCATATGCCGCCTTTGACATTAGATGCACAGCATTAAGTTTACCATCAAAAGAAGCGTCAATATATGTGTCGATTTCGGAGATGAATTTTCTCATGTGTCGGGTGTCCTCAAACACTTCTGCGTAAGTGCACATACTATTAAGAAAGTGAATATAGTAGGGCATATCGTTTTTACAGGTAAATTCCATGACCCGATCGGCGGTTGGTAGAATAATTAATCTCCTTATCCGATTTATCTTATCATCTATCATTATAGCGGCTTCTGCCATTATACCGTTAAGGAAAGTTCTGCAATTATCCATATCCGGCACAAGTTCAGCCGTAGCAGTTTCGGCAATCAGCGGGTGAATGGATATATTATGATCTGCATACCTGATAAGCCCCATTTCATCAAGTTCGATGATGGGGTTTATATTTTTTATGGCAGTGAGTTTGCAGAAATATCTGTCACCGATTCCTGAAACGGGAATGAGGGATAAAATTCGTAATGCGTCTTTCTGTTCAGCAGTAAGGGAGATCAAATCAAACAAAATCTGAATATGCCCGTAATATGTTGCTGATTCTTTGTTGGTGCGGCGAATTTTGTCAGCAATATCCAGCTTGACGTGATCGTTCATCAGATGCGTAAACAGCTCTTCTGATGTATATGCACTCTTCTGGAGCAGTTTCAAAATAAGCTCACATGAGAGCGTGTGATTATGAACAGCAGAAAACAGACGGGACAACATATCGGCACTTTCGTTGATGTTCATACTCTTAGCTATGAGCATAAGAGTGTTTGTATCCATTTCGGAAAGCTCAAACAGATTGTAATCGTCAAAATGATTTCTTGTGGTAAAAATGATCTTGCAGTTATATGATAGAATTCCCTCAAGATGCTCGTCCATGTCGGGCATAATGTCAAAATTGTCTATTATTATAAGAGAATCGTTTTTCAGATGTTTCAGAAATATATTATGACGATTGAAGCGAGTATCAACAGAATCTCTTGATTTATCATCATGAAAATCCAGTGAGGCAATAGTGCTTTTCAGAGAACCGGAGTATATCATATAAAGAATGTTGGTGTATTCCTTTTTATGATCGGAGATGTACTGCTTGACAAATTCGCTTTTCCCGATTCCGCCTATACCATATATAAATATTTTATCATGAGCATGAAGCATTTCATGCAGTGCTTCAAGCTCTTTTTTTCTGCCCGAAAAATGTTTACAGGGCGAAATCACCGGCAGAGTGATCCTTTCTGCAACAATCGGGGATGCATTTTTGTCAGTGATAGGCGAGTTTATTGCGAAGATAAATGCTTTTGCAAGGAACAAAGATATTTTCTTTTCATTATCAGGGTAATATCTGAGCACCGATTCTTTGTCACGCTCATCAATTAAGCTTTCATCAAATAATTTTACTATTTCGTTGCAAAGCTCAAATTTATGTGAAATACCGGTCAGAATGTTTGTTTCAATATCTTTGGTCAGATCGTTAATACTGCTTTTGGAACTGTAATATTCAATCATATTAGCTGATGGACGATTTTTGCCGCTTCGTATTCTTGAAACGGTGCTCTCATTTGTTTCCATTTTATAAAAATGCAAATATGATTGAAAAAGATCCTCATAAATTTTGTCCTGTGATGATCCGGGTATGTAATCGCAAAGAATTGAAAAAAGGCTTGAAAGCGTGATTTGAACCATGTTTATCTCCTTAAAATTCAAAAAATCGAACAAGAAAGCAGCAAGTTTTCGTCATAGAATATATCGCTTGATTGATATATAATGGAATTACAACGAGAACGATACAGCTTTTGAAAAGACTGTATTGATTCGGCGGCAGTTGTATCATATCTATTAAAATTATATCACAAGGAGAAATTTTATGCAAGTATTTAATAATTCTTGTCTGATAGGTGTTGACCATGGTTATGGCAGCATTAAAACTGCGAATACCGTTACTCCAAACGGCATCATTGTATCAGATACCAAACCCACATTCAGAGGTGACATTCTTTTCTGGAACGAGAGGTATTATACCTTTACAGATTCTGCAAAGGATTTCATTTCTAACAAGACAGAAGATGATGACTATTATGCAGCAACCCTTATGGGTATTGCTAAGGAAATGAGGATCGCCAATCTCCATGAAGCTGATGTATACCTTGCCGCAGGACTTCCGCTTACATGGGTGTCGGCTCAGGGAGCGGAATTCAAGAAATATCTTATGAGAGAAAGTGAAGTCAGGTTTGAGTTCAACGATAAACCCTTTGCTGTGAATTTGATTGGCTGTAAGGTTAATCCCCAGGGGTATGCAGCTGTGATCGAAAGATTACCTACAATGGTTGGAACTAATATGGTTGCTGATATAGGAAACGGCACTATCAACATTCTCTATATTAACAACAGAAAGCCTGTTCACACAAAGTTCTATACCGAAAAAATGGGAGTAAACCAGTGTGTGATTGCTGCCGGAAATGCTGTTATGGACAAGTTTGGTGTTAATCCCGATCGTATGGTTATCGAAAATGTCATCCGCAGTGGAACTGATAATATCAGTCCCAAATACCTTGAGTGTATTAAGAAATCTATAGCCGAATATGCAAACAGGGTATATGCTGTGCTTAAAAAGTATGAGTACGATCCCGGAATGATGAAGCTCTATGTTACGGGCGGAGGCAGTAATATATTGAGAGATTATCTCGGCTCTCGCCTTGAGAATGTGGAATACATTACCGATGTAAGAGCTAATGCAAGGGGATATGAGCATATGCTTTATGAAGCGATGAAAAGAGGGATAGTATGAGTGTCTGGCTTACAAACATTCGCTTTAACACAGATCGTCCGGTATATAAGGAAGCATATGAGTACCTTATGAATATGGACAGGGACAAGTACAAGTCGTTCAGTAATGTTATTGCTCATGCGGTTGTTGACTATTTTGAGCGTGAGGAGAAAAGAAGCATTGATCCGTATTTTACTACTAAGGAACGAGAGGACGTTTTCATCGATAAGATGGTAAGTGCAGTAGAATCGGCTGTGGGAAAGGCAATGCCTGCGTTTATGGCAATGTATATCTCCAGTCTGGCAGGTGTTCAGGTTCCCTCAAAGTCTGAAACTGTTTCAACCGTCGAAGCAGACGCGGATTTCGGTGCAGAGATCGACTTCGATTTTGCTGTGTGATATATGAATGAGCATATTTCTGCATATTTCGTATATTCGGGTGTATTGATAATTTGATTTTTGTATATACAACATTATAAAGTTAACTTGCTCAGATAAATATGTGTATTTGTTTTCTGATATTTCAATACATTTGCCTCGGGATCATATACATATTTTGCAAAATATGCTTCCTCCGTGCTGAAGTCCGACGAAATTCGGATGCACGAATCATCCGAACATCCCATTTCGGCATATTTCCTCAATGGGAATTATCTTTCCGTGGGAGCGGAAAGATAAAGCAGCCAAAGGCTGCAAAACGCCCCGAAGGGGCGAAAGTATGAACCCGGAGGGTTCATAGCGAGGTACGTCAACCGGCTATCCAAAAGGAAGCCTGTTGACCGCCGCATACGGCGCCTCGCTCAGGGGAAGTGTCCCCCGAGACCCTCTCAAAAACGCCCAACGGCAAAGAAAAGGAGGGATACTGTGAATACACAGCATCCAAAGTCTGAAAAGCGCCGCCGCAATAAGCAGCTCATTATCAGACTGACCGATAGCGAGCTGTCGGAATTTGAAAAGAAAATGCAGAAATCAAAACTCAGAAGCCGAGCCGATTTTATTATGGCTTTGGTACGGGACAAGCCTATCATTGTTCCGGAAGGATTCAGGGAGCTGGCTGTGGAGCTTAAACGTGAGGGTAACAATTTCAATCAGTGCCTCCGTTTCATGCATAGCACCCAGACAGGTATTCCTGAGTGGACCATAAAAACGGCTGCGAACAATATGAACAGTCTATACAAGAAGATCGCTGATATGCTTGACGGTCTGAACATGGTGAACGAAAATGCCAATCTTTAAGGCTGCCGAAAACAAGAAAGGAGGTGGTAAGGGCGGTTTCAAGACCTCGCCAAAGCCAACGCTTGATTACATAACCCGTCCCGATAAAGCGGCTATTGTGACATCATTCTATCTTTATGATGATGTGGACTATGCTATGCAGTTTGCAGATACAAAGAAAGTATGGAACAAGGCTCAGAGCAAAAGCAGCCGGAAGTATTATCATTTCATACATTCCTTCTCGGCTTATGATGATATTACTCCCGAGCAGGCACATGAGCTTACCGAAGAACTATGCAGGAAGGCATTTCCTGATAGTGAGATTGTCATCGCAACTCATACGGACACAGATCATGTGCATTGTCACATTGTCATAAATTCTGTAAATTTCACTAACGGAAAGATGCTGCAGATCTCACCGAAAGCATATACGGCGATAAAGGATCTTTCCAATGAGCTTGCTCTTGAAAAGGGGCTTACTCCTGTAGATTTCCGCAAACCGTCAAGTGAGCCTGTCCGTCAGAATCAGGTGGAAAGGCAGATAATTCTGCGTGGTGGCACAAGCTGGAAACAGGAGCTTTGCGAGGTCATTGATTACGCAAAACAGAATGCCGCTGACATGGAGGAGTTTCAGAATATCCTTGCTCAGTACAGCATTGAAATCACAAGAAATACAGAAAAGACTATAGCGTATAAGCATCCGCAGAAATCTAAGGCGATCCGTGGAGAAAAGCTTGGTCAGAACTACACAAAGGAGGCTATTTTAATTGGCATTGAAGAACATAACTACCGGTCAACCGGTTTCGAATATGAAGAATCTGACAGATCAGCAGACTTTGATAGGTCAGCAGGAATTGAAGATATACAGTCTTACTTCTCAGAACACTCAATTGTTGGAGGAGAATATCAGTCTGAAGAAGAAACTGTCGGAGACAGAAAATCAGATGAATACTATCGAGAACTTGAAAGAGAAGCTGAGCGATGCAGAAAATCAGTTTGGGAACGTTAAGAATGAGCTTGCAATGGAAAGGAAAAAGCCGCCTCGGTATGAATACAGGTATGAGGCTAAATGTTACAACTGTCATAAAAGTGAGTATGATAAAAAAATTGAAGAAACGAGAGAAAATCACTCGGCTGCTGTTAAGGACAGGAAAAAAGCAGCGGCGGAATTGGCAGAGGTACAGAAAATTCATGCTTATCATGAGAATGTGGTAAATGAAAGAGTTGACATGATAGTCAAGAAAAAAACTATACCGGAACGTTTGGGAGCGTGGTTTGATCTTCACCGGAAAGTGAATGATATGGTGTTTTACATATTTCCGCTTCTCTATGCTGTCGCGGTGTCGATAATGGCGATTTGCAGGAATGAGATTTTCAGAAAGGATTTTGTCGAAGCGTTATCGTCAGTAGGTCATGCTTTTGCTGCGGCGTTCGGCGGTGTAAAATGGCTTATCTGCTTGATCGCTGGACTGACGGAAAACATAGGGAATAAAACAGTCACCAAAATATTGTGGTGGGTGATAGTTATAATCTTGACAGCTTTGGTTGTGGTCATTATTCTTGCGATAATATTATTTGGCGGACTAAAACTTCTCAGCTTTTTTAATGATCATTTTGACGTTTTCATATGTAAAGGATTTTTCTCAATGCTGCTGGCAGATTTCGGAGCGATTGTTTTTCTTGGGGACTATATCAGAAATATTATTCCAATAAATCTGATGATAACATACCATATAGTCATTGTGCTGTATTTTATTGTGCGATATGGACTGCCTGCGTTCATTTCCTGGTTTCTGGATAGGATCGTGGAAGTAGGCAGAAGTCTGAATGACAGGTGAAGGGAGGTGATACTATGGAAAAGAAAAGGATACTTACTATCAAGGAGGCTGCTGCGCTTATTGACGGTCTTACAGAATATCGTGTCCGTCAGATGTGCATTACAGGGCAGTTACCCTGTTTCAAGGCAGGAAGAAAGTACCTTATCAGCGAAGAAAACCTTATAAATGTGGTTTTTGGAGATAAATCTCCCGCAAATGGTGTGGTGAGAAAGTAAAAAAAAGAAATTTACCGCTTTAAAGCGTTGACAAATAAAAGCGGATATGCTATACTGTATTTGTAAGGAACGGAAAACGGTCTTTCATGCGCCAACATAAAAGACCGTCCCGTTTCAATAATGAAACTAAGTCACAAATCAGACTTCCAAAGAAAAATGATAAGTAACCCCAACACTGTTATTGTATCATTTTTCTTTCGGAATGTCAAACCAAAAGAAAGGAAAGTGATGATATGGCAAGTATAAAACAGCGTGGGAACAGCTATCTAATACGAAGTTCCTGCGGATATGATTCCAATGGGAAGAAACTCATGAAAAACATGACGTGGACTCCCGACCCCGGCATGACAACCAAGCAGATCGAAAAAGAGCTTAACCGACAGGCGGTAATGTTTGATGAGAAGTGCAAAAGGGGAGTTGTTCTTGACAGCAAAATGACCTTTGAGAAATATGTCAACTGCGTATGGATCAAGAGAGCGGAGAACGACCTTAAACCTACTACTTTCAGAAGGTATAAGCTTTTCCTCAGGAGAATTATTCCGGCTATCGGGCATTACAAGATGGAGCTTATTCAGCCGTTTCATTTGTATTCCTTTTATGATGATCTGAGGGAAGAAAAGCGTATGGATACCAAGTACACTCCCAATGAAAAGGCACATGAGCTGAGTATGACACTTACTCGTCTCGAGCTTTCAAGGCAGGTCGGAATTGGTCTGGGTACTGTTGATGTTATTCGTGCAGGCAAGAATGTGAATGAAAATACAGCGGTAAAGTTTGCGGATTTTTTCAATTGCAGCGTTACTGATCTGTTCACTCCCGATGAAAAGAAGCTTTCGGATCTGACTATTCTTCATCATCACAGGCTCATTTCAACTATTATGCAGCAGGCTGTTTATGATGAGGTCATTCAGAACAATCCATGTGCAAGGACACGTTCTCCCAGGGTTGAGAGGACGGAAGCAAGATTTCTTGATGACGATCAGGCGGAGCTTCTGCTCAATACCGTATATGACAAGGCAGGGCATCCTTTTGATGTAATTATTCCTCTTATTTTACATACAGGTATGAGGCGTGGAGAAGCCTGCGGTCTTGAATGGCAGGATATTGATTTTGACAACAATATTATTCACATTCAGCGCACTACTCAGTATCTTCCCGAAAAGGGTGTTTTTGAGGAAGAAACAAAGACTTTTTCGTCCAAGCGTGTTATTAAGGTCGGAGGCGTTGTGATTGATATGCTTCGTGAATTTAAGATTTGGCAGGACAATGAAGCAGATAAGCTGGGAGACAAGTGGGAGGACAGCAGAAAGGTATTTACCGCATGGGACGGTAGGCCGATAAATCCATGTACTGTTACGGCATGGTTTCACAGGTTTATTATAAAGAATGATCTGCCGTACATCTCGATTCATGGTCTGCGTCATACAAATGCTTCGCTTCTTATTTCCAGCGGTGTTCCTATTACAACTACTGCAAAGAGGTTAGGTCATACAACCTCGGCAACCACAAGCAAGATCTATGCTCATGCTATCAATTCAGCGGATGCAATGGCTGCAACCGCTATCGAATCTATTCTTCCTCGCAGGAGAAAGAATGCGTAAACAACCATGTGCTCTCCGCATTGTACTATGCGGAGAGTGCAATAACAAATTTGGAGGTAAATAATATGTTAATTTCTGATGAATCTTATGAACGTGTTCGTGATGCAGTGGCAGATATTAAGTGCTGCTGTGAAACAGAGGATGACTATATGGAATGGGAGGATATCGCATCGTTTTCCATTATGGCATTCCTTGAAGCTCTCGATGAGGATCAGCTCAAAATGACGGTTGCGGCTTTTCGAGAATATGCCTGAGAGAAATGTAAGAAGAAAGGAAGGTCAATATGACAAACGAAAAAAGAGCATTTTCAAACGACCAGTTCAAGGAATTCGCAAAGGCACATCCTGAAATGCAGCTTGATATGTATGAATTTCAGGAAGATGAGGGCGTTTTCGAGGGTACACTTGTACTTAAAAGGTGGGGTAAAAGCAGAAACGTTCTTGCATACGTTGAACTTGATGATGGACACAAGATTATGTGTTCAGCCTTCTCCAACAAGGAGTATTTCGGTATACCCGAAATGACGGAAGGGGATAGGCTCAGACTTGCCTTTAAAAAGTCACGCACCGGAAGAAATAATCTAACAAATGTAGAAAGGATGTAATATTATGAGCATTTATACATGGGATAATTTCCCTAAAGATATTAACACACTTGACTACCATCTGAACTGTTCTAAGGAGGTGCTTGAAGGTACGCTTGTTTGCAAAAGGTGGAATGACAGCGGAGATATTGTTGCCTATGTAAATCTTGATACAAAGGGTAAAGCCAAGAAGGTCAAGGGACTGAAATTTACCGCATTTGAAGATAACAACAATTATATGGGGCTTCGTGATATTCCTGAAGGAAGTCATATCAGAGTTAGGTATGTTGGTACGAAATATTATCTCAGACCCGATTCGGTTGAGGTTATTTGAGTAAATAATTGAATAGAGTTTTTTCTGCCTCCTGCATTATTTGTGGGAGGCGGTTTTACTGAAATGATAATTTCAAAGTATATTGAAAGTGAAATAAACCTAGCTAATATTCGTGGTGATGTGTTCATTTATCTGACGAAAAATATTTACTTTTACAGTGGAATGGTGTATAATATAAGGTGAAAAAACGAATTGTAGGTGGTATAGCATATACATGGAAAGGATTATAATAATTCAACAACAGAATTTTGTATATGTTAAGACATCCCCAATTCATTCGTCGGAGGTAAGTTCAAATGGATACTGTAATATATAATGGAAAAGAACATATTAAGTTTTCAATAGGTGAAATAATCTTTGATTGTGTATCTACATGGACGATTAATGCAGGTGTGCATGAATTGATTATTACAGTGAATGATAAAAATGATTATTTTGATATTTTTAAATTGCGTTGTGGAGGTCAATTTTTTCCAGAGTGGTTGTATTTGACGAGCAATACTGGAGAAAAAATTAGTTTGTTTCAATGTTTTGTAAAAAAAATTGAATATTGTAATGATACTATTTTTTTGACATATGATTTTTTGATTGTTGGAAGTCATGTAGGAGACATTTTTGATGACAATTGTCAAATATGTAAATCATTAAGATTTTCTATTGAAAGTACTCCAATACCATTGGTTAGTTATATTCCATATGGACGAAAAGAATTTATAATAAAGGATAATACTATAGAATTTAACGTAGAGAAAAACGGTTTTGTTAATGTGGATGTGGAGATAACAGCTTTGACAAAAAATGTTTGTTTCAATCAGATTGCAAGTATGTTTTATGAAATAATGGATGTTATTTTTCTTTGTTTAGGCTTCTATCCGTATACTACTCGCGAGCAAATAACCCTTTCCGACAATAGTGATATACTGTTGTTTCATCGAAATAAGAATAAACTTGAAAAAGGAAAATCAGAATCTCATTGGTGTGACATTTTAGTATTACCAGAAAATATAAATTATGATGATTCGTTTATAGCTTTTAATAATAAATTTGGTCCTCATAATATAGTTATTGAGGTGTTGACTAATGCGATGCATTCATGTGATCTATTTAGTGATTTGAAATTATCTATAATTCTTCAATGTGTTGAGGGATATATGAGTAAATGGCATGATGTAAATAAATTTGATGACAGTATTAAAAATAATATTAGTGATTATCTATGTGATTGTATGGAAAAGACGGATTTGGATTTGACAGATGAACTTTTACCTAAAGTATTAAAAAGTATAAAAAATATGCTTGGAAATATTAATAAACAAAGCTTTGAAGAACGTATAAACGCTGCTTTTGAGTTGAATGAATTAACGTCTATGATAGTTGTTTATGAAAAATCTCATCAATTATATGATGATTTTCTTGTCAAATCAAAATTTATAAGAAATCAGTTTGCCCATATGAATAAAAAGAAAAAGGTATTTCATGATAAAGAATTGTGGCTTCCAATGGAAAAATATATTCTGTTACTTAGAGTGCTCATTCTATCTGATTTGGGCATTATTATTGATAAACAAAAATTAGAAGAAAGAATTACTTCCATTAATGGATTCTATGAGAATAACACATAATAGTAATTTATTATAAATACTATTATTTCGATGAATTATACGGTTATGGTTCTTTTGGGGTCAATAAATGGTATATTGAGTTATCGATTAATATAAAGGAATCACATAGAATATTGCTTTAGAAAGAATGAAAAAGAAAAAGTCAAAATATTCACGAATATTTCGTTTGACTTATCCAATAATTTTGGTATAATTATATATGAACATTCATACGAAAATGGGGTGATTTCATGTTTTTCTTTTACGATAAAAATGACAAAGATGCTGATATTCTTTTAACATTAGAAAAATTGATCGAGAATTGGGAAAATGAAGTCGTAGAATTTAAAGAAGCTAATAACGATTATGATAAAAACAAAATAGGAATGTATTTTTCTGCTATAAGCAATGAGGCTAATTTAAAGGGACTTCAGTTTGGATGGCTTGTGTTTGGTGTTCGAAATAAAGATAAGAAAATTCTTGGTACGAGCTACAGAGATACCATATGTTCTTGTCAAGCAAAATTGTAACACTTTCCCCAAAAATCAAGCCATTCGTTTCTGCCAAGGGGTAAGACCGTTGTTGAACGAGTGAGGTCTGATGGAATTATACCAGAGCAGAACATAATCGTCAATGTCAGCGAACAGTTTATCTTCGGAGCTATATGAGTGCTGATAGATGAGTTCGCTTTTTAAAGTGTTGAAGTAACGCTCCATCGGAGCGTTGTCGTAAGGACACCCGGCACGGCTCATGCTTTGAGTAATATTATGAGCAGAGCAGTAATCCGTGAATTCCTTCGAGGTATATTGCGAACCCTGGTCGCTGTGAAGTATCACGCCGTTTTTCAGCACCCATGGGTGCTGACTTATTGCTGCTTCAAGTGTCTTTTTTCCAAGCTCTGCCGTAATATTTCTGCCATGTACGCTTGCAATAACGCTGCGGTCATACAAGTCGAGAATTGTGCAGTTGTATCTCATACTGCCATTTGACAGAGGTATGTAGGTAAAGTCTGTACACCAGATTTTATCAGGCATAGTGGCAGCAAAATTCTGTTTGAGCAGATTTTCAAAAACCTTGTGAGCAGTCCCTTTGTGATATCCCGGCTTATGCCTACGGGTCACGGAAAAAAGCTTGAGTTCCGTATTCATGTACTTGTGACAGGTGGGTCCACTGATGCTGATGCCTTTATTTTTCAGAAGTACAGTCATCAGACGGTAACCCGGAATGCCTTTGCGTTCATGATAGGTCTGAGTTATGATGGTCAGGAGCTTCGCCTTATTTAAGCGATACTCTGCTTTTCTGTTCTTGAGATAATTGTAGTAGGCGTTAGGACATATACCAAGCCTTCTGAGAAGCCATCTTAAGCCCATCGCACCTTTGCTTTCATCGATAAATCGATATGCTGCTAATCGATTTCCTTCGCGAAGAATGCCGCTGCTTTTTTTAGGAATTCGTTTTCCTTCCTCATTTCTTCAAGCTCCTTTCGGAGTTTGAGATTTTCTTTCATGAGGTCGTATTCTTCCTTTGCAGCAGGATCTTTTGAGCATTCTTCACGGTATTTTTTAAGCCAGTACCCGATCCCGTTCTCGGAAACGTGGTACTCCTCCGACAGACTTTTTATCGTCCGTCCTTCTTCCAAGTGCATACGCACTATCCTTTTCTTGAATTCTTCGTTGTAACTTGCCATTGCTTTTTCCTCCTGTGTTTATTATATCACTTTGTGGGTTGGTGTTACAACTTTATTATAGCACATCAACCTATACTTATTCCAACAAATGTACCCCAAACCATTCCATCAAGAAAACCATTAACAAAAGCAGTTACTGGGGAATCATATTTTGAGGTTATCTCTGAATCGCCACGTAAAAACCTTAAAACATTTAATCCTGCTGTGATGCAGCCACCACCCAATGCTCCAATCACTGCACATGTAACCATAGTTTCACCAAGTGACATATACCCACTTGGGTCAGAATACATCACAGGATTGCTGTTAGCATAGAGATATTTATGCAACGATGTTGGATCAGCCGTAGAACCTGCATAAGTATCCTGCGAAATGAACCTACCTGTATTTGTATCCATGTAGCGAGCACGCAAGTAGTACAATCCCGTAGTACTATCAAACTGTTCACCGCAATATCGATAGTTATTTGCTGTTGAACCGGTAGAAGAAATCAGATTACCGAAAGCATCATAGGTGTAGGTATCTGTTATCTTACCATTCTCATTCGCAAGCGCACGAACAGTTCCGTGTCCATCATACAAGTATGTGAACGTTTTGCCGTCAATTTCCTGTGAAATAAGGTCAGCGCCAATTGTATAGAAACACTTCTCTGTGCCGTCTGCACCAATCTCAACAAGAACATTTGTCAAGCTTGAATTGTCGTTAAGGTAATAAACTTTTTCGACATGATTGTTTATCGTTGTCGTCTTGCTTGTGCGGTTGCCTGTGTAATCATAGGTATAAGTTTCAACAACTACGTTGTTACCCTGCTGAACAGTTGCCTTAATGAGTTTGTTCTCGGAATTGTACTCATAAAGCGCAGTTTTGCCCGTACCAATTGCACGAACAAGATTACCGTTTAAATCATACTCATAGGTAGTGTCATTCTCGCTGATAAGCTGATTTAAGCTGTTGTATGTGTAAACAGTTTCAACACCGTTTACAGTTTTCAAGGTTCTGTTGCTTACGCTATCATATTCATAAGCATAAGTGGTCTTGGTTTTACCCTTGGTGATGGTTTCGGAAGTCAATCTGTAAAGGCTGTCATAAGTGTACTCAACAGTTCTGTCAAGTTCTTCAACCTTGACACGCTCACCTCCTGCACCAAGAGTATAAACATATTTTACCACAAGGTTGCTGTCGCTGTCAACAGTTTCTTCACAAATAAGTCTGTTTAATTTGTCATATTCGTAAGAAACCGTCAAACCGTTAGCATACTTGACAGCGGTACGGTTACCATTTGCATCATACTCGTAAACTGTAGCATAACCGTTTCTGTCGATTACTCTTGTGATTCTGTCAAGAGTGTCGTATTGATACGATGTATCGCCAAATGCTGTTGAAACCTTTGTAAGGCGGTTCGACTTATCATACTTGTAGCTTACATAGTTTCCGTCGGGATAATCAACTCTTGTCAAGCCGTCCATGCTGTTGTAAGTAAATGAAGTCGTTCCTGTGCTGTCGGTTACGGTTG
>ENA-OOZY01000521-OOZY01000521.1-human-gut-metagenome-genome-assembly--contig:-NODE-521-length-27798-cov-7.924125_pt1 | contig 27798 bp, 28 predicted proteins | sample MGYA00241047_ERZ501410 | MGnify/ENA primary metagenome ERZ501410 (study PRJEB25962, sample SAMEA2042621) | human gut metagenome | biome: human gut; feature: human-associated habitat; material: faeces... | reverse complement strand
TCAACAACCCAACATCTGAAACAGGAGGATTTTTGCCTATGGCGAGAGGCGACGGTATTGACCGTACCAACGCAAGAAATATGAGGCTGACCGAAACCAAGATCGGTAACACCCAGCAGCACAACGAGCGTGAGAAGGATTCCTATGTCAATCAGGACATTGTACTGGAGCGGACGCCGCTCAATGTCCATTTCAAAACCCCGTCTGCCGGGTATCGGGAGATGTTTGCTCAAATGGAGGCCGACGGCGTGATCTCCACCCGTGGCATCAAGGAGGATGCCTTTCGATACGGTGAGTTGGTCTTTGATGTAAACTCCGCTTACTTCTACAATCACGGCGGGTATGACTTCGCAAAACAATTTTACACCGAAGCCTATAAAGCCGCAATCAAAATCGTGGGCGGAGAGCAGTATATTTTGTCGGCGGTCATGCACGCTGACGAGCGCAACCGGGCCATGTCCGAGGCGCTGGGGGAGGACGTGTACCACTACCACCTCCATGTGGTTTATATCCCGGTAGTGGAGAAGGAGATACGCTGGACAAAGCGGTGCAAGGACAAGTCCCTGGTGGGCAAGGTCAAGGAAACGATCATGCAGGTGAGCATGAGCAAGAAGTGGGCGTCCAAGCCCATTCTGGACGAAACTACCGGGGAGCCGTTACGCACAGCTAAGGGCAAACCCGTTCTACGAAAGTCGTACAGTGTCCTGCAAGATGATTTCTTTGAGCATATGCGCTCCGCTGGCTATGACGATGTAGAGCGTGGGGAACGTGGTAGTTCCGAAGAACATTTGACTGTTACGCAGTTCAAGACGGAGCGTGAGCAGGAACGGCTTGCACAGCTTCAAGAGGTGTCGGCGCTGGCCCAGGTTGAGGCCGACAAAAAGAATAAGGAGGCAGCATCAGCTGAGAAGAAAGCGGCCCAGGCCAGGGCTAAGCTGGACGATGTAGCGCCCTTGCTCAAGGGCATGGAGAAACTGGCGGCGGACTTCTCCGACGACCCGGAGCGGACGCTGCCGGAGGCGGGGCCGCTGGAATCGGCCAAGTCCTACCGGGAGAAAAAGGCCAAGCCCCTTTGGGAGAAGATCGTCAAGGTGCTGCGCTCCGTCTACCGGGCCTACTTCGACCTCAAGAGCAAGTTTGAGCGGTTGCAGAGCGCCTATGATCGTGAGGTCAGTAAGAACGGCTCCCTGTCAGCCAGGATTTATGAGGTTTGTGCCGAGAGGGACGGCTTGAAAGGGCAAGTCAGGGACTATGAGCGGGTCAGACGGGCCATTGGCCCGGAACAGGCGGACAGGATACTGGAGGCAGCTTACCAGCAGGAACAGGTCGAAAAGGAGCAGAAATGGGGTGCAAGGTCAAAAATAAGGGTAGGCGCACGATAATCACAAAAAATGGAGGTAATTTCATGGAAAAGTACATCTTTGACGAGGGCAACGGTCTGTGGTATGAGTTGCAGAGGGACTAACAATATTCGGGCGTGTGCGGCGGAAATCGTGGACACAGAAATTATTTGCGCATGAGGCCCCAAATCGGAGGGTGTCCCGGTGAATGCCCTCCTGATTTATTTGGGACAGCGGGTAAAAACTTCTTGCATTTTAGAGTGTGCTATGCTATACTGCTGTCATCCTGATTTGAGGAGTCTATTCAACATGCGGCAAGGTATTCTTAAATAAAATTTGATAATGGGCACAAAAATAATTGCCCCTTGCAGGGGCTTGGTTTTTGTACCCAATTTAAGAATGCTTTTGCCTTTTTATCAAATATCGTGACGGATAACGGCTCATGTTAGCTGAATGCGTTTCCATGTATCCGAAGTCATGATCCCCAGTGGTAAAAGTATTTTACTGCTGGGGATTTTTATGCCCTTTGGGGCTGTAAAGGGAGGACAATCACATGAAAATAATCAATATTGGAATTCTTGCCCATGTAGACGCTGGAAAGACGACCTTGACGGAGAGCCTGCTATATGCCAGCGGAGCCATTTCAGAACCGGGGAGCGTCGAAAAAGGGACAACGAGGACGGACACCATGTTTTTGGAGCGGCAGCGTGGGATTACCATTCAAGCGGCAGTCACTTCCTTCCAGTGGCACAGATGTAAAGTTAACATTGTGGATACGCCCGGCCACATGGATTTTTTGGCGGAGGTGTACCGCTCTTTGGCTGTTTTAGATGGGGCCATCTTGGTGATCTCCGCTAAAGATGGCGTGCAGGCCCAGACCCGTATTCTGTTCCATGCCCTGCGGAAAATGAACATTCCCACCGTTATCTTTATCAACAAGATCGACCAGGCTGGCGTTGATTTGCAGAGCGTGGTTCAGTCTGTTCGGGATAAGCTCTCCGCCGATATTATCATCAAGCAGACGGTGTCGCTGTCCCCGGAAATAGTCCTGGAGGAAAATACCGACATAGAAGCATGGGATGCGGTCATCGAAAATAACGATGAATTATTGGAAAAGTATATCGCAGGAGAACCAATCAGCCGGGAAAAACTTGCGCGGGAGGAACAGCAGCGGGTTCAAGACGCCTCCCTGTTCCCAGTCTATCATGGCAGCGCCAAAAATGGCCTTGGCATTCAACCGTTGATGGATGCGGTGACAGGGCTGTTCCAACCGATTGGGGAACAGGGGGGCGCCGCCCTATGCGGCAGCGTTTTCAAGGTTGAGTACACCGATTGCGGCCAGCGGCGTGTCTATCTACGGTTATACAGCGGAACGCTGCGCCTGCGGGATACGGTGGCCCTGGCCGGGAGAGAAAAGCTGAAAATCACAGAGATGCGTATTCCATCCAAAGGGGAAATTGTTCGGACAGACACCGCTTATCAGGGTGAAATTGTTATCCTTCCCAGCGACAGCGTGAGGTTAAACGATGTATTAGGGGACCAAACCCGGCTCCCTCGTAAAAGGTGGCGCGAGGACCCCCTCCCCATGCTGCGGACGACGATTGCGCCGAAAACGGCAGCGCAAAGAGAACGGCTGCTGGACGCTCTTACGCAACTTGCGGATACTGACCCGCTTTTGCGTTGCGAAGTGGATTCCATCACCCATGAGATCATTCTTTCTTTTTTGGGCCGGGTGCAGTTGGAGGTTGTTTCCGCTTTGCTGTCGGAAAAATACAAGCTTGAAACAGTGGTAAAGGAACCCTCCGTCATTTATATGGAGCGGCCGCTCAAAGCAGCCAGCCACACCATCCATATCGAGGTGCCGCCCAACCCGTTTTGGGCATCCATAGGACTGTCTGTTACACCACTCTCGCTTGGCTCCGGTGTACAATACGAGAGCCGGGTTTCGCTGGGATACTTGAACCAGAGTTTTCAAAACGCTGTCAGGGATGGTATCCGTTACGGGCTGGAGCAGGGCTTGTTCGGCTGGAACGTAACGGACTGTAAGATTTGCTTTGAATACGGGCTTTATTACAGTCCGGTCAGCACGCCGGCGGACTTCCGCTCATTGGCCCCGATTGTATTGGAACAGGCATTGAAGGAATCGGGGACGCAGCTGCTGGAACCTTATCTCTCCTTCATCCTCTATGCGCCCCAGGAATACCTTTCCAGGGCTTATCATGATGCACCGAAATACTGTGCCACCATCGAAACGGCCCAGGTAAAAAAGGATGAAGTTGTCTTTACTGGCGAGATTCCCGCCCGCTGTATACAGGCATACCGTACTGATCTGGCCTTTTACACCAACGGGCGGAGCGTATGCCTTACAGAGCTGAAAGGATATCAGGCCGCTGTCGGCGAGCCAATCATCCAGCCCCGTCGTCCAAACAGCCGTTTGGATAAGGTGCGCCATATGTTCAGTAAGATTCCTTGATACGCCACAGCAAGGATGGTTATTGCATTTCCCTGCCTTTCGTGGTAAAATGTAGTTGTAAACCACCAGAGAAAACAACAACCCTGCTACCCCCCGTTATCACCACCGATAACAATTTGATAACAGCCCATCGTATAGGGCTGGATAATATGGACACATCAAATAATCAAAAAAATGAGGTATCAAATTTATGAAGCAAAATCCGTTAAATATGATGCCCAACAACGAGTGGGAATAACACCTCCCCGTCCTGCCGCCGTATGGCGGCAGGACGCTTTTATTTGACATCCCCCGCCGCTCCGTGTATACTGTAACATATACCCCTACCGGTAAGGAGGCACAGCTATGAAACAGTGCATGGACGCGGAGAACCTGCATCGCAGACTGAAAAAGATCATCGGGCAGGTGCAGGCCATTGACCGCATGGTGGACGAGGATGTCCCCTGCGAGGATGTGCTGGCCCAGATCAACGCCGCCAAATCCGCCCTAAACGGCTGCGGCAAGGTGGTGCTGGAGGGGCATATCCAGCACTGCGTCCGGGACGGCATCCAGCATGGCGACGCGGACAAGACCATCGAGAGCTTCACCAAGGCAGTGGAGCGCTTCGCCAATATGCAGTGACCGCGCAGACCGGCTTCTTCTGGAGCCGGTCTTTCTTTTTCCTCTTGATAACCTATACCCCCATATGTATAATGCACATATACCCCCATGGGTATATGTGCATACAGAAAGGAGCCTTGCCATGAAAAAGGCCATGGAAAAATTAGAGACGCTGCTGGAGCTGGGCGGCACGAAAAAGGACATCGTGTTTTTGATCCTCTCCGGCCTTGCGCTGCTGGTCAGTATCTTCAGGCTGCTGCCGCTGCCCTTTGACGCCGCGTGGGTGGCCATCATCCTCTGCGGCATCCCCATCATTCTGGAGGCCGTCATCGGCCTTGTCACCGCCTTCAACATCAAGGCCGACGTGCTGGTGTCCCTGGCCCTCATCGCCTCCGTCTGCATCGGGGAGGACTTCGCCGCCGGCGAGGTGGCCTTCATCATGCAGCTGGGCGCCCTGCTGGAGGATCTGACGGTGGCCAAGGCCCGCGCCGGCATCGAAAAGCTGGTGCATCTGACGCCCCAGACCGCCCGGGTGCTGCGCGGCGGCACGGAGGAGATCATCCCCGCCCAGCAGGTGCAGGTGGGCGATGTGCTCCGCGTCCTCCCCGGCGAGACCATCCCCGTGGACGGTGTCATCCTCTCCGGCCAGACCTCCGTGGATCAGGCCGTCATGACCGGCGAGAGCCTGCCGGTGGACAAATCCGCCGGCGACGATGTCTCCTCCGGCACCGTCAACCAGTACGGTGCCTTTGAGATGCGGGCCGCCAAGGTGGGCGAGGACAGCTCCATCCAGCGGATGATCCGTCTGGTGCAGTCCGCCGACGCAGGCAAAGCCAGGATCGTGGGCCTTGCCGACCGCTGGGCCACCTGGATCGTGGTCATCGCCCTCAGCGCCGCCGCCCTGACATGGCTCATCACCGGTCAGATCATCCGAGCCGTCACCATTCTGGTGGTGTTCTGCCCCTGCGCGCTGGTGCTGGCCACCCCCACCGCCATCATGGCCGCCATCGGCAACGCCACGAAGCACGGCTTTCTGGTGCGGGAGGGCGACGCGCTGGAGCGTCTGACCAAGGTGACCACCGTGACCTTCGACAAGACCGGCACCCTGACCTGCGGCGTCCCGGAGGTGGTGCGGAGCCGCAGCGTCTCCCCCGCCCTGTCGGACGACGCCCTGTACCGCCTGTGCGCCGCCGCCGAGCAGCTGTCGGAACACCCGCTGAGCAAGGCCGCCGCCCGCTGCTACCGCCAGAGCCACGGAGACGCCCTTCCCCCGGCGGAGGACTTCCATATGCTCCCCGGCCGGGGCGTCACCGCCGCCGTAGAGGGACACGCGGTGCTGGCCGGCAGTGAAAAAATGCTGACGGAGCACGGCGTTCCCCTGTCCGCCGAAGCCGCGGCGGAGGCGGAGGACTTCCGCTCCCGGGGCTGCACCATGATCTTCCTTGCCGTGGACGGCGTGCTGGCGGGCTTTCTGGCCCTGTCCGACACCGTCCGGGCGGAGAGCGCCGCCATGATCGACAGCCTGCATCAGCTGCATGTCCGCCCGGTGCTGCTCACCGGCGACCACGGCAACGCCGCCTCCGCCATTGCCGGACAGATCCGCATCGCGGAGGTGCACGCCGGCTGCCTGCCGGAGGACAAACTCACCTACATACGCACCTGCCAGCAGAGCGGCGGCTCCGTGTGCATGATGGGCGACGGCGTCAACGACGCCCCGGCCCTGAAGGCGGCGGATGTGGGCATCGCCATGGGCGGCGTGGGCAGCGACATCGCCGTGGACGCAGCGGACATCGCGCTGGTAGATGATGAGGTGAAGGAGCTGCCCCATCTCATCGCCCTGTCCCACCGGATGATGACCACCATCAAGCTCAATATGACGTTCTCCATGGCCCTGAACTTCCTGGCCATCACGCTGGCCATCATCGGCACCCTGAACCCCGTGGTGGGCGCTCTCGTTCACAATGCCGGCTCCGTGCTGGTCATCACAAATTCAGCTCTGCTGCTAAACTGGAGGAAAAAGCAATGACCATCAAGATCATCGGACTCATCATCGGCGTATTGGTCCTGGCCGCCGGCCTTTATTACCTGAAGGCTGAGAAAAACGACCCGGAATCCAAAAAGATCTATACAGCGGTCAGCGCCGTCGGCGCCGTGATCGCCGTTGTGTGCGCCCTGCTGCTGTTTCTGTGACATCCCCCCAAAAGCGCACCGGCCCGGAAAAGGGCCGGTGCGCTTTTTCCGTCCCCGTTCCCCCCTGCGCTCCCGCCGCATAGGATGAGACAGCGAACTGCGATTTTCATAAGGGGGAAGCGTCTATGAATCATTACACCGGCAGTTACCGGAGCGGCGCCTGCTACCAGCCGGATGTGTGCGGAGCCTATGTGACCATTCAGGGCCCTCGCGGCGAAAAGGGTGACACGGGCGAACGCGGCGAGCAGGGCATCCCCGGCGAAAAAGGCGAAACCGGCGAGACACCCGCCATCACCGTGGCGGAGGAGACGCCGCTGAGCTATAAGCTGCGCTTCACCACCGCCGCACAGGAGCTGACCACGCCCAACCTCATCGCCCCCTTCACCGAATACCACGCCGATCTCTCCGCCGCCGGCAGCACCCTGACCATCCCGCTGAAGGATCTGGTGCTGACGTACCAGAACACCTCCTCCACCGCGCTGCGCATCACCGTGGCGCCCAAGGACGCCGCCGCGCCGGTGCTGACCGACATGCGCCGCACCTCCATCTACAACGCCAGCACCACCGAGACGTACACGGCCACAACGCCACCGTCTCCAGCCGCACCGTGCTGGATGACATCGTGTACACCAACTCCCAGGAGACCCACAGCATGCTGATCCGCCAGCAGGACCCCGTCACCAAGCTCTGGTCGCTGTGCGAGATACACTCCTTCCTCTCCGCTGCCGGCGCACGGGTGTCCGTCCGCATCCAGTGGAGCGAATACGATGTGACCTACGACGCGCCCACCATCTGAGCAAACGCCCCCGCAGCCCAAAGGCCGCGGGGGCGTTCCTTATTCGTATACCACAGCGCCGCAGCCCGTCAGCCGCCGCAGCTGCTCCTCTGCCGCCGGGAGGTGCTCTCCCTCCCGGAAAGGCCGCACATATACCGTCTCCCGCTTCGCCCGCCACACCGCGGCGCACTGTCCGTCCGCCACGATCACCGGCCGGATGATGCCCTGCAAGGTGTAGATATCCCGCAGATGCTCCGGCGGCACCATGGGGTTGGTCTTTTTCTCGTACCCCACCAGCAGCGGGTCAAAGGCCGGCAGCACATACACGCCCTGCCCGCCCGGCTCCGTGTCCCGGCGGCAGACCAGACCGTCCTCCCAGTACAACCTCCCTGCCGACACGGCAGAAGCGGCCTCCATCAGCTTCCGGCACTTTCCCTTGCCGTACCGGAAAAAGTAAGCCGCGTCCTCCACACCGCAGGGTGCGTATCCCGCGAGATACCGCCGCATCTGCTCCAGCTCGGCCTCCTCCGCCGCCAGAGGCGCGGTCTGCGGCGCCAGCCGGTAGCACAGCTCCTCCGACACGGTCTGTACGATCTGCCCCCGCTCCATCAGCACCCGGGGCAGACCGCCCCACGCATTGAACAGATAGTCCATCGCCGCCTCCGAGGCTCCGCCCTGCCGGAAGTCCTCCATAATGTCCTTCCGGGCGGTGACGCCACTCTCGATGAGCCGCAGCATCCGCTCCGCGGCCCTCTCCTTTTCGCCGGCGGACAGCAGCGTATCGTCCGCCCAGTAGTCCCGGATGTAGGGCGACCGGTTCCCCTCGTGCATGTACAGACCGTAGTCCGCCGCCGCGTGGAGGTGTATGGTGCCCCGCAGCGTCCACGCCCGGAAATACGCCGCCTCGTCCCGGTCAAGGTCGATGCCCCGCAGCCCGGCCGCCCATCTGGCGCAGCGCAGGAACTGGCTCTGCACGCCCAGCAGCGCCGTCATGGGCACCGCCCCCTCCGCCAGTCCCGCCAGACGCCGCCGCGCCAACTCGTCCTTCCGCATCCCGTCTCCCTCCCTGCCCTGTCTTTTCCGCTCCATGATACCACCCCGCCGCCGGGAAAGTCAAACATCCTCCCGCTCCACCACTTTTTCGCATGACAAGCATCGAAATCATGCGTTTTACAAATGCCCTTTCCCCGGCTATACTGATAAATAGCTTGCGTCCCGCCGCAAAAGCGGCTATAATAGGATGGTTAATATGCGGCAGTATGCCGTTTTACGAGAGAGGATGCAGCCATGAGCACCATCATCACCACCATTGACCGGCACAGCCCCGCGGAAAAAGCCGGTATACAGGTGGGCGAACAGCTTCTGACCATCAACGGCCATACCATCGTGGATGTGCTGGATTACCGCTTTTACGGCTATGACCCCCTGTCCCGCGTGGAGCTGAAAACAGCAGCGGGCGACGTGCGCACCGTCACCATCCGCAAGGCGGAGGGTCAGGATCTGGGCCTCAACTTCGACACCTACCTGATGGACGAGATGCGCTGCTGCTCCAACCACTGCATTTTCTGCTTTGTGGATCAGATGCCGCCGGGAATGCGCTCTACCCTGTACTTCAAGGACGACGATGCGCGGCTCAGCTTCCTGCTGGGCAACTACATCACCCTGACGAACCTGACGGAGCGGGAGGCCCAGCGCATCATCGACCTGCACATCAGCCCCATCAACGTCTCCGTCCACACCACCGACCCCCAGCTGCACTGCACCATGCTGGGCAACAAGAATGCCGAGCGGTCGCTGGACTATATTCAGGCGTTCTGCAAGGCGGGTATCGTCATGAACGGGCAGATCGTCATCTGCCCCGGCTGGAACGACGGCGACCAGCTGCGCCGCACTCTCCGCGACCTGACGGAGTGGCAGTTCTCCAGCTGCTCGCTGGTGCCGGTGGGCATCACCAAGTACCGGCAGGGCCTTGCCAGGCTGCGCCCCGTGGACCGGGAGGACGCCCGCGACATCATCGCCATCGCCGAGGAGTTCGGGCAGGAGAACCTGCGGCGCTTCGGCACCCGGCGCTTCTTCTGCGCCGACGAGCTGTACCTCCGGGCGGGGCTCCCCCTGCCGCAGGAGGACTACTACGAGGGCTACCGCCAGCTGGAAAACGGCGTGGGCATGCTCCGCTCGCTGGAGCAGGACTTCCTCTCCGCCATGGGTCTGGAGGCGCCGGACGCCGCGCCGTCCCCCTTCACCATCGCCACCGGCACCGCCGCCGCCCCGTTCCTGCGGGAGCTGCTGGCCCGGGCCAAGGCGTACTTCCCCCGTCTGGAGGGGCAGGTCATCGCGGTAGAGAACGATTTCTTCGGCCACACCATCGACGTGGCCGGTCTGCTGACAGGGCAGGACCTGTCGGCGCAGCTGCAAAGGGTCCCGTCCCTGGGTCGGGTGCTGCTGCCGCTGCATATGCTGCGCCACGGCGAAACGGTGTTTCTGGACGATTACACCGTGGCGCGTCTGGCGGACGAGTTGGGCTGCCCCGTGCAGATCGTAGGGATCGACGGCGGCGACCTGCTGGACGCCATGCTGGAAAAGGAGGTATAAACTTATGGCAAAGCCTTTGATCGCCATTGTGGGCCGCCCCAACGTGGGCAAGTCCATGCTGTTCAACAAGCTCATCGGAAAGCGTCTGTCCATCGTGGAGGACACTCCCGGCGTCACCCGCGACCGCATCTACGGCGAAAGCGAGTGGGCGGGCCGGAAGTTCCGTCTGGTGGACACCGGCGGCATCGAGCCCAACACCGACAACCAGATCCTGGCCTTCATGCGTGAGCAGGCCCAGATCGCCATCGACAACGCGGATGTCATCATCTTCGTCACGGACATCAAGACCGGCCTCACCGCCTCCGATCAGGAGGTGGCAGGCATGCTCCAGCGCAGCCGCAAGCCCATTGTGCTGGCAGTGAACAAGATGGACGCCACCGGCGCCATCGACCCGGACTTCTACGAGTTCTACAACCTGGGTCTGGGCGACCCCATCGCCATCTCCGCCGTCCACGGCCACGGCACCGGCGACCTGCTGGACGCCTGCTTCCAGTACCTGCCGCCGGACGACGGCGAGGAGGAGGACTCCGATGTGGTGCAGGTCGCCATCATCGGCAAGCCCAACGTGGGCAAGTCCAGCCTCACCAATAAAATTCTGGGTGAGCAGCGGGTCATCGTCAGCAACGTGGCCGGCACCACCCGCGACGCCATCGACAGCTATTTTGAGAACGCCTACGGCAAGTACAACTTCATCGACACCGCCGGCATGCGGAAAAAGTCCAAGGTGGACGACAGCATCGAAAAGTACAGCGTCCTCCGGGCCACCATGGCCATTGAGCGCAGCGACGTGTGCCTTATCCTCATCGACGCCCAGGACGGCGTGACGGAGCAGGACACCAAGGTGGCGGGTCTGGCCCACGACGCCGGCAAGGCCTGCATCATCGTGGTGAACAAATGGGACCTCATCGAAAAGGACGGCAAGACCATGGACCGCATGCGGGAGGATATCCGCCGCGACCTGAGCTACATGCCCTATGCCCCCATCCTGTTCATCTCCGCCCTGACGGGCCAGCGCGTGAACCGCCTGTTCGAGCTGATCAACTATGTCAACGATCAGGCCGCCGTGCGCATCACCACCGGCATGCTCAACAGCGTGCTGGCCGATGCCCAGACCCGGGTGCAGCCGCCCACGGACAAGGGCCGCCGCCTGAAGATCTACTACATGACCCAGGTGGGCGTCAAGCCCCCCCACTTCGTGATCTTTTGCAACGACAAGAAGCTGTTCCACTTCTCCTACCAGCGGTATCTGGAAAACCAGATCCGCAGCGTGTTCGGACTGGAGGGCACGCCTATCACCATCACCATTCGCCAGAAAGGAGAGGATGACGGGTGACCTATCTCGCCTGGGCCTCCGTATTCGCCCTGTTCATCATCCTGCTGCTGGGCTATTTTCTGGGCTGCCTCAACGGCTCCGTCATGGTCAGCCACTTCGTCATCAAGGACGATGTGCGCCAGCACGGCAGCGGCAACGCGGGCCTCACCAATTTCTACCGCACCTACGGCGCCAGATACGCTCTGGGCGTCATCCTGTTCGATATGGGCAAGACCGTAGCGGCCTGCCTGATCGGCGGCGCCATCCTCCGCTATCTGGCCGGCGACTGGCAGCTGGGCGTCCTGCTGGGCGGACTGGGCTGCGAGCTGGGCCACATGTTCCCGGTGTTCTTCGGCTTCAAGGGCGGCAAGGGCATCCTGTCCGGCGGCACACTGGTATGGCTGCTGGACTGGCGCGTGGCGCTGATCGCATGGGGCCTGTTCGCCGCGCTGTGGCTCCTGACGAAGTACGTCTCCCTCGGCTCCCTGTCCGCCTCCGTCAGCATGCCCATCTCCACATGGTTCTTCTGCGGACACAACGGCCTGTACACTGTGCTGGCCGTCATCATCGCCGCGCTGGTGGTCTGGTGCCACCGAGAAAACCTCCGGCGCCTGCTGCGGGGCGAGGAGCATAAGTTCCGCTGGCACACCGGCCCCGACCAAGAGACATAACACAGAGAGAAAGGACACGATACCCATGAAACACAATCAGGTGCGGCAGGTGGTATTCCCCATTCTGGCCGCCTTCATCTGGGGCACCGCCTTCGTGGCGCAGGACGTGTGCGCCGATGTCATCGACACCTTCACCTTCAACGCCATCCGGTCCTATGTCGCGGTGGTGGTCCTGCTGATCATCATGGCCATTTTCGACCGCGTCAACAAGGATAAGCCCAGCCTCACCGCCATCCAGCGCAAGGCCGCCAACCGTCAGATGTGGATCGGCGGCATCTGCTGCGGCACGGCGCTGGCCATCGCCTCCAACTTCCAGCAGGCGGGCATCTCCGCCGGTACGGACTCCGGCAAAGCCGGCTTCATCACCGCCCTGTATGTGGTGCTGGTGCCCGTGTTCGGCCTGTTCTTCAAGCGCAGGGTCAGCCTGCCCACCTGGATCGCCGTGGTGCTGTCCGTGGTGGCTCTGTACCTGCTGTGCATCAAGGGCGACTTTTCTCTGGCCCCCGGCGACCTGCTGATCCTGGTGTGCGCCGTGTGCTTCGCCATACATATTCTGGTCATCGACCACTTCACCGCCTCGGTGGACGGCCTCCGGCTCAGCTGTGTCCAGTTTCTGGTGCCCGCCGTACTGGCTACCGTCGCCAAGGTCGTCTGCGTGGTGCTGGGCCTCAACGGCACCGGCGACATCACCTCCGCCACCTCCATCTTTGCCATGCCTGACTGGGACGCCATTCTGGCCTGCACCCTGCCCATCCTGTATGTGGGCGTGTTCTCCTCCGGTGTGGGCTACACCCTGCAGATCCTGGCGCAGAAGGACTCCAATCCCACAGTGGTCACCATCCTCCTGAGTCTGGAGAGCGTATTTGCCGTCATCGCCGGCGCCATCATCCTCAAGCAGCAGATGAGCGTCCGGGAGTACATCGGCTGCGCCATCATGTTCGCCGCCGTCATTCTTGCCCAGATCCAGTTCCCCACCAAACAAAAAGCGGAGTAAATATTACATACATCAAAAAGCGGTCTGCCAACGGCAGACCGCTTTTCTCGTCCTGTTTTCACTTCCCGCAGCCGTCGCTGATGGCCGCCAGCAGCTCCGTCTTGCCCGTTCCCTTCTCCGCGGAGAACGGAATGAGCAGCGCGTCCCCGTCCAGCGCCAGCGTCTCCCGGATGCGGGCCAGATTCGGCTCGATCTCGCTTTTCTTCAGCTTGTCCAGCTTGTTGGCCACCACGATCACCGGGCACCCCGTGCCCTTGAACCAATCGCACATGGTAACGTCGTCAGCGGTGGGCTTGTGCCGCGCATCCACGATCAGCACCCCCAGCGTGATAAGGTCCGGCTCGGCAAAATAGCTCTCCATCAGCCGCCCCCACCGGTCCCGCTCCTCCTTGGACACCTTGGCGTAGCCATACCCCGGCAGATCGGTGAAGTATATCTTCCCGTCAATGTCGAAATAGTTGATCTGGTTGGTCTTGCCCGGCGTAGCGCCCACACGGGCGAAATTCTTCCGTCCCAGCAGCCGGTTGATGACGGAGGACTTCCCCACGTTGCTGCGTCCGGCAAACGTGACCTGTGGTTTTCCGTCACGGATAAAGGTACTTGCCTTTACAGCCGACAGCACAAAATCCGCCTTGTTAAAGTTGATCGCCACAGCGCACCTCCTGTCGTTCCAGCCCGGCTATGGCGGTGAGATGCTCCACCGCCGCCTCCTTTTTCGGCAGCGCCAGCGCGTGGGCGAACACGGCGTCCACCGTCTCCGCCGTCACGAACCGCAGCGCCGCCCGGACGGTTTGGTCGATCTCCTCCAAATCCTTCTCGTTGTCCTTGGGGATGATGACCGTGCGGATGCCATTGCGCTTGGCGGCCATGGTCTTTTCCTTCAGTCCGCCGATAGGCAGCACCCGGCCCCGCAGCGTGACCTCGCCGGTCATGGCCACATCATGGCGCACCGGCCGGCCCGTCAGCGCCGACAGCATGGCCGTGGCAATGGCAATTCCCGCCGAAGGCCCGTCCTTGGGCACCGCCCCCTCCGGGAAGTGGACATGGATATCCCTGGTCTTGTAAAAATCCCGGGGGATGCCCAGCTCCGCCGCCCGGCTGCGCAGGCAGGTGTAGGCCGCCTTCACGGACTCCTGCATGACGGTGCCCAGGTTGCCGGTCAGCTCCAGCTTGCCGGAGCCGTCCATGACCCCGGCCTCTACCTCCAGCAGCTCGCCGCCCACCTCCGTCCAGGCCAGGCCGTTGACCACGCCCACCTGATCCTGTTTGCTGCGGGAATTTTCCTGATACCGGGGCACGCCCAGCATGTCCCGTAGGTCTTTCTGTGTAATGTCTACCCGCTTTACATCCGTTTCCACCAGACGCATTGCAGCTTTTCGACACAGCTTGCCCAGCAGCCGCTCCAGCGTCCGGACACCGGACTCCCTTGTGTAGTCGGCGATGACCGTCCGGATGGCATCGTCGCTGATGCGCAGCTGGCTCTTTTTCAGTCCGTGCTCCTTCATCTGCTTGGGCAGCAGGTGCGTCCGGGCGATCTGCAGCTTTTCCTCGTCGGTGTAGCTGCTCAGCTCGATGACCTCCATCCGGTCCAGCAGCGGTCGCGGGATGGTGGACGTGGTGTTGGCCGTGGTGATGAACATCACCCGGCTCAGGTCCACCGGCACCTCCAGAAAATGGTCGCGGAACGAGGTATTCTGCTCGCTGTCCAGCACCTCCAGCAGGGCCGATGCCGGGTCGCCCCGCATGTCATTGCCCAGCTTGTCGATCTCGTCCAGCACCAGCAGCGGGTTCATGGCCCCCGCCCGGCTGATGGCCTCGATGATGCGGCCCGGCATGGCGCCGATGTAGGTCTTGCGGTGTCCCCGGATGTCCGCCTCGTCCCGGACGCCGCCCAGACTGAGCCGCGCCAGCTTCCGGTTCATGGCCTTGGCCACGGAGATAGCCACCGAGGTCTTGCCCACACCGGGAGGGCCCACCAGACACAGGATCTTCCCCTTGGCGTCGGGGTTCAGCTGGTGGACGGCGATGAACTCCAGGATCCGCTCCTTCACCTTCTCCAGCCCGTAGTGGTCCCGGTCCAGCAGCCGCCGGGCCTGCTCCACGTCCGCCCGCTCCCTGGTGTACTTATTCCACGGCATCTCCAGACACACGTCCAGATAGTTGCGTATGACGGAGGCCTCCGCGCTGCCGAAGGGCTGCTTCGCCAGCCGTTCCACCTCTTTTGTCAGCCGCTTATGTACCTCCTCGGGCAGTCTGGCCCGCTGGATCTTCTCCGTGTACTCGGCGATCTCCTCGTCGCCGTCGTCGCCCAGCTCGTGCTGCAGCACCTTCACCTGCTCCCGCAGGATCATGTCCTTCTGCACCTGTGCCACCCGCTGGCGCACCTTCTGCTCCATCTGCATCTCCAGCGAAAGCACGTCCACCTCGTGGGTCAGGATGCCGTTGACGATCTGGAGCCGCCGGTTGGGCCGCAGCTCCTCCAGCACCCGCTGCCGATCCTGATGGCGCAGGGTGATATTCTGTGCGATGAGATCCGCCAGCCGCCCCGTGTCCCGGCAGTCCAGCACTGCCGCGATGAAGTCGTCGCTGAGCTGAGGCGCCAGCTCCTTGTATGCGCCGAACAGGGCGTAGGTGCGCCGCAGCATGGCCTCCACCCGTGCCGTGATCTTTCCGGGGAACTCCTCCTCCAGAATTTCCACATTGGCCTGTAAAAAGGGTTTTCCCTGCCACAGCCGGTGCAGCCGGGCGCGCTCCTCGCCCTCCACGATGACCCGGACGCTGCTGTCCGACGTTTTGATGATCTGCAAAATATGACAAACCGTGCCGATCTTGTACAGGTCCTCCTCGGAAGGCTCCGCGGTAATGATCTCCCGCTGGGTCACGAGGAACAGCCGCCGGTCGTTTTCCATGGCGTTGTCCAGCGCGTAGATGGAGATCTCCCGCTCCACGTCAAAGGACAGCGTCTGGTTGGGAAAGGCCGTCAGCCCCCGCAGGGCCAGCACGGGTATGTTCATGGTGATACGTTCCATATGTACTCCTTTCTCCTCGGAGAGAAAAAGAGGAGAAGCGATGCCGCCTCTCCTCTTTGCCGGATCGTCAAGAGGCCGGTGCGGTCTGTTTTTCCGCCGTCCCGGTCTTGAGTTTTGCCTTGTGCGCCACCTTATCCGGGTCGCGCTCCACCACCGGCTCCGCGCCGCCGTTGACGCAGTCCGCCGTGATGGTGACTCTCGTGATGGTGGGGTCGGAGGGGATGTCATACATCACCTTCGTCAGCATGCCCTCCATCACCGCCCGCAGCCCGCGGGCGCCGATGTTCCGCTCGATGGCCTTGTCGGCCACCGCCTCCAGCGCCTGACGCTCGAACACCAGCTCCACGCCATCGTAGGCCAGCAGCGCCTTGTACTGCTTGACCAGCGCGTTCTTCGGCTCCGTCAGGATACGCACCAGATCCTCCCTGGTCAGCGCCTCCAGCGGCGAGATCACCGGCAGACGGCCCACCAGCTCGGGGATGATGCCGAACTTCAGCAGGTCGTGGGGCTGCACCTGCTTGAGAAGCTGGCTGGTGCTGGCCTTATCGGCCTTGCTCTGCACCGCGTTCTCGAACCCGATGCCCTGCTTTCCCACGCGCTTCTCCACGATCTTCTCCAGCCCGTCGAAGGCGCCGCCGCAGATGAACAGGATGTTGGTGGTGTCGATCTGGATGAACTCCTGATGGGGGTGCTTCCGTCCGCCCTGCGGCGGTACATTGGCCACGGTGCCCTCCAGGATCTTCAGCAGCGCCTGCTGCACGCCCTCGCCGGACACATCCCGGGTGATGGACGTATTCTCGCTCTTGCGGGCGATCTTGTCGATCTCATCCACATAGATGATGCCCCGCTCGGCCAGCTCCACATCGAAGTCCGCCGCCTGCAGGAGACGCAGCAGGATGTTCTCCACGTCGTCGCCCACATAGCCGGCCTCCGTCAGCGTGGTGGCATCGGCGATGGCGAAGGGCACCTTCAGCACCCGCGCCAGCGTCTGGGCGAACAGCGTCTTGCCGGAGCCGGTAGGCCCGATCATCAGGATGTTGCTTTTTTGCAGCTCCACATTCTCGTGTCCGCCGAAATAGATGCGCTTATAGTGGTTGTACACGGACACGGACAGGGCGATCTTGGCCCCCTCCTGCCCGATGACGTACTGATCCAGCACCTCTTTGATCTGCTGGGGCGTGGGGAGGTCCTCCACACTCTCGAAGCCCTCGTCCATCGCCGCACTGTACCCGTCGTCCAGGATGGACATGCACAGCTGCACGCACTCGTCGCAGATGCGCACGCCGGGGCCCTGGATCATCCGGTGTACCTGTCCCTCCGACTTGCCGCAGAACGAGCAGCGCAGGGACTTTTTTTCTTCCGCCATGCTTTTACCTCTTATAAATGACCTTATCCACCAGGCCATACTCGCGGGCCTCCTCGGCGATCATCCAGTGATCCCGCTCGGAGTCCGCCTTCACCTGCTCCACCGGCTTGCCGGTATTCTCGGACAGGATCTTGTTCAGACGCTGCTTGATCTTCAGGAAGTGCTCCACGTCGATCTCCATGTCCGTCACCTTGCCCTGCGTACCTGCGGAGGGCTGATGGATCATGATCTCGGCATTGGGCAGCGCGATGCGCTTACCCTTGGTGCCGGAGGACAGCAGGAACGCGCCCATGCTGGCGGCCATGCCGATGCAGATGGTGGACACGTCGCACTTGATATACTGCATGGTGTCGTAGATAGCCATGCCCGCGGTCACGCTGCCGCCGGGGCTGTTGATGTACATCTGGATGTCCTTATCGGGATCCTGCGCCTCCAGATACAGCAGCTGCGCCACGACCAGGCTGGCGGTGGTATCGTTCACTTCTTCACCCAGGAATACGATACGGTCGTTGAGCAGACGGGAGAAAATGTCATAGGACCGCTCACCGCGGTTGGTCTGCTCCACAACATAGGGGACTAAGCTCATAAAATAAACCTCCTGTAAAAGATAGCTACCAGATTATACCCACCCGCATATGATTTTCAAAAGCGCTCTCTCTTATTCCGCGTCTTTCTTGGCGGTTTTCTTGGCAGCCGGCTTCTTCTCGGCCTTTTCGCCATCGGCCTTCTTGGCAGCAGCCTTCTTGGCGGGCTTCTTCTCCACGATCTCGCCCTTCTCCTCCAGCTCGGCCTTCTCCTCGGCAGGCGCCACGGCCACGGCGTTGTCCGCCACCAGCTTCACGACCTTCTCGCGGATGACCTGCTCCTTCACGTCCTCGGGACGCAGGTACTTCTTCACGGTGTCCAGATCCATGCCGTACTTCTCAGCCACGGACTTCATCTCGTTCTCCACGTCCTCGTCGGAGGCATCCAGGCCCTCGGCCTTGATGATGGCCTCCACGGCCAGATCCATCTTCACCTGCTCCGCGGCGGGGCCGTCAGCCTGCTTGCGGAAATCGGCCTCGGTGGTGCCGGTCATCTGCAGATACTGGTCGAAGGGGATGCCCTGGGACGCCAGCTGCTGCTTGAACTGCTCCATCATGCGCTCGGCCTGCAGCTCCACCATCTCCTGGGGGATGTCGGCCTCCACGCCCTCGGCCACCTTGGCCATCAGCACATCCTCAAAGGCGCGCTGGGCGGCCTCGGTGCGCTCGGCGGTCATCTTCTTCTTGATGTCGGCCTTCAGGTCCTTCAGGGTGTCGAACTCGGACACGTCCTTGGCGAACTCGTCGTCGATGGCGGGCACTTCCTTGACCTTCACCTCGTTGACCTTGACGTGGAACACCACGGGCTTGCCGGCCAGCTCGGGGGTGTAGTTCTCGGGGAAGGTGATGTCGATGTCCTTCTCCTCGCCGGCCTTCATGCCGATGAGCTGCTCCTCAAAGCCGGGCACGAAGCTGCCGGAGCCGATCTCCAGATCGAAGTTCTCGCCCTTGCCGCCGTCGAAGGCCACGCCGTTGTCGAAGCCCTCGAAGTCGATGTCGGCGGTATCGCCCTTCTTGACGGCGCGCTCCACGGACACCAGACGGCTGTTGCGGTCGGCCATCTCCTTCAGGCGGGCGTTGACATCGGCAGCGGCCACCTTGACCTCCGCCTTGGGGGCCTCCAGGCCCTTGTACTGGCCCAGCTTCACCTCGGGATACACGGCCACGGTGCACTTGAACACCACGCCGTCCTTGGTGCAGGACTCCAGCTCCACCTGGGGATAACCAACAGTCTCCAGACCCTGCTCCTTCACGGCGTCCTCGTAGGCGTCGGGCAGGATGATATTGACAGCCTCCTCGTAAAAGACCTCGGCGCCGTACATCTTCTCGATGATCTTGCGGGGGGCCTTGCCGACACGGAAGCCGGGTACGTTGATCTTACCGCGCATCTTCAGATACGCCTTGTTGACGGCGGCCTCGAACTCCTCGGCGCTCGTCTCGATGGTCAGAGCAACTCTGCTCTTTTCCAGTTTCTCGCAGCTTTTCACAGTCATTTGTTTATTCCTCCGTTCCGCATCGGCCTGTTTTCATAGCAACACCAATGCAATATAGTATGATAACAGAAAACAATGGGAATTTCCACTGTTTTTTCTCTTATTCGCAAATTTTTTTAGGGATGAAATCCAGCCAGTCCCCAGCCACCAGAGAAAACTCGGTGCCGTAGTGCATCCCCTCCAGCGCCCGCTTGTGGCTGGCGCCGTGAAGATGGCCGTAAAAGCACCGCTTCACCCCGTACCGCTGCAGAAGCCGCAGGATCTCCGGGCACTCGTAGCCCTGGTACAGCGGCGGATAGTGCAGGAAGCACAGCTTCTCCCGGTCCCCCGCCGCCTGCAGGGATGTCTCCAGCCGCCCGGCCTCCCGGGCCAGCATCTTGCCGTTGTGGGTGCCCTCATTGTCCAGCTCGTAAAACCAGCCCCGGGTGCCGCACAGGGCCTTGTCCCCATAGAACAGGCAGTTGTTGTGCAGGATCTCAAAGGAGTCCAGCCCGTGCTGGTCGAAAAACCGCTGCATCTTGGAGGCGGTGTTCCACCAGTAGTCGTGGTTGCCCTTCATCAATATCTTCTTTCCCGGCAGGGCGTGGATGAACTGAAAGTCCGCCAGCGACTCCTCCAGGCTCATGCCCCAGCTGAGGTCGCCGCACAGCACGGTGACGTCGTCCTCGTGCAGCGGCGCGAACCCCGCTCTGATCTTGTCCACATAGCCCTGCCACTTTTCGCCGAAGATGTCCATGGGCTTGTCGCTGTTTAACGACAGATGCAGATCCCCGATGGCGTACAGCGCCATGGCGTCCCTCCTTTCCCCGGCCGCCGTCTCACAGCAGCCTGCGCAGATTGTTCCAGAATATGTCCTCCAGCAGAGGTTTTCCGTACCCCCGCTTCTCCAGCGCCTCGTACAGCCGGGGCACATCCTCCACGCCGCGCATCCCCGCCGCCAGCGCCTCGCAGCCGTCCAGATCGCCGCCGATGCACAGGGTCTTTTCCCCGTCCAGCGCCAGAAAATGCTCCACATGGGCCGTCAGCGCGTCCATGGACGTACCGCCCACAAAGTCCCGGTACAGGTTAAGGCCCACCACACCGCCGGTGTCCCGGATGGCCCGGAACATGTCATCCGTCAGGTTCCGCCGGTGAGGACACAGCGCCCGCGCGTTGGAGTGGGACGCCACCATGGGGCTTTCCGTCATGCGGAACAGATCCCAGAAGCCCGGGTCGGACAGGTGGGACACGTCGGCGTAGACGCCCAGATGCTCCATCTCCCGGACAAAGTCCCTGCCCTGTACCGAAAGACCCCGATCCGGTTCCTCGGCGCAGCTGCCGCTGAGGGCGTTGGCGTTGTTCCACACCGGGTTCACAAAGCGCACGCCCCAGTCCGCCGCGGTGTATAGGTTCTCTACTTTACAGTCCAGCAGGTCGGCGCCCTCCACACTGAGGAACGCCGCCGTTTTTCCGGCCAGCGCCGCTGCGTCCGCCTCCGCGCCGGTGCAGCACAGCGCGGCCATGTCGCCGTTCTCCGCCAGCTCCCGCAGGAACCAGTCGTGCATCTCCCGGCACCGCTGCCACGCCGTCCCCGCCGGCAGAGCCTTTACATCGTCGTACAGGGCGAAGAACTGGCCCCGCCGGGCAAAGCCCCGGCCCCGCTCCAGATCGACGTGCCCGCCGTTCTGCCGCAGGCTGCCACCGCTCTGGAAATAGGCCCGCTGCTCTGCCTCCGTGTCGCCGTAGCCCTCCACCGGCTCCGTCACCATGCAGCGCCAGATGGTGTCGCAGTGGGCATCAAAATATGGTATCGCCATGCTGTCACTCCCCTATTCAAAGGCGTTTTCCAGATATTCTATGCGGGCGTTCTCCCGGCTATAAGGGCTGTCCGCATAGACCTCCGCCACGTCGAACCGAGCGGGACAGTCCAGCTGCTTTTCACTGAGGTAGTACAGCGCCGTCTTTTTCAGCCGCCGCTGCTTGGCCGGGGTCACATACTCCCGGGGCAGGCCCATGTCCGTGTTGGTGCGGGTCTTGACCTCCACGAAGCACAGGATGTCCCCGTCCCACGCGATGAGGTCGATCTCTCCGAACCGGCAGTGGTAGCTGTGGGCCGCCAGCCGGAACCCCCGCTGCCGCAGGTAGTCCGCCGCCAGCGCCTCGCCCCAGCTCCCCTCGGCCCGTCCGCCTTTTTCCGGCGCAGACCGCGCCCCGCTCATCGCTTTGCCTCCCACTTTTTCAGGAAGCTCCGCCGATGCTCCGGGCAGGGGCCGTACTTGTCCAGCATCTCATAGTGCAGCTTGGTGCCGTAGCCCTTGTGCCGGGCGAACTGGTACTGGGGGTATGCCTTGTCCAGCACCTCCGTCACATAGCGGTCACGGCTGACCTTGGCCAGCACCGATGCCGCCGCGATGGACGCGGATATCCCGTCGCCGCCCACGATACACCGGTGCGCCGTGGTGATGGCGGCGCTGTGTCCCTTGTCACGGTTGCCGTCGATGAGCGCCAGATCCGGCGTCACAGACAGGCCGTCTATGGCCATCTGCATGGCCTTCATCCGGGCGCTGAGGATGTCCGTCTCGTCGATCTCCGACGCCTCCATCCGCGCCACCGACCACGCAACGGCCTGCTCCTGTATCAGCGGGAACAGCTTTTCCCGCTTTTTCTCCGTCAGCTTTTTGGAGTCGTTCAGCTCCGGCAGGTCGCAGTCCTCCGGCAGGATCACTGCCGCCGCGTACACCGGCCCCATCAGCGGTCCGGCGCCGGCCTCGTCCACGCCGCACACCGCCGCAAAGCCCTCGGCCGCAGCCTGCCGTTCGTATGTCCACAGCTCCGGCGTCTCTCTCATTTTTCGCAGTCCTCCGCCGTCTCCAATGTAAAGCGTCCCAGCTTGCCACCTCGGAACTCATCCAGCAGGATGCGGGCCATGCGCTCGGTGTCCACCTGCGCCCCCCGCATGAGGAAGCCCCGCTTCCGTCCCGCCTTTTCCAGCAGGTCATAGCCGCTGTCCCCCTCCTCCACGTCGATCTTGTACCGCTCCCGCAGCACATCGGCGTAGTGTAAGGCCAGATAGTCCATCAGATAGCAGGCCAGCTCCTCGATGTCCAGCACATCATCCTTGATAGCGCCTGTAAAGGCCAAGCGCTTGCCAACCTCTGTGTCATCGAACTTTGGCCACAGGATGCCGGGGGTATCCAGCAGCTCCAGCGTGGCATCCACCGGCACCCATTGCTTGGAGCGGGTAACGCCGGGACGATCCTCGGCTTTGGCGGTCTTACGCTTGGCCACCTTGTTGATAAACGTGGATTTCCCCACGTTGGGGATGCCCAGCACCATAACGCGGACGGTGCGGCCCACCTGCCCCTTCTCGGCGTAGGCCGCCAGCTTCTCCCGCAGCAGCTCCCGGACGGCGGCGGCAAAGCGCTCCGTGCCCACGCCGCCCTTGGCGTTGGCCTCCAGCACCGCAAAGCCCTGTGCCCGAAAGGCCGCGGCCCATTTCTTCGTCTCGGCGGGGTCCGCCTGATCCACCCGGTTCAGCACCACCAGACGGGGCTTGCCCGCCGTCAGCTCGTCCACGTCCGGGTTGCGGCTGGACTGGGGGATGCGGGCGTCCACGATCTCGCAGACGGCATCCATGTGGCCGATCTCGGCGGCGATCATCCGTTTGGTCTTTGTCATGTGGCCGGGAAACCAGCTGAGCCCTTCGATCTGCACGGCGCACACCTCCTCTGGTAAAATTTACCGTTCATCATGTATACATCATGCATACATGATGAAGCATCTATTTCCGGTTTTTTCGTTCATGATGCATTTACAGCAGTTTGCAGCAGTATAACATATTTTTCCGCCTGTTGCAAAGGGGAAAAAGACGGCAAAAAGCGCCCACGGACGTGGGCGCTTTTCTGATCTCGGTGATCGCTTACAGCTTCTCGCGGATCTTGGCTGCCTTACCGACGCGGTCACGCAGGTAGTACAGCTTGGCGCGGCGGACATAGCCGTGACGCACCGTCTCGATCTTCTCGATGGAAGGAGAGTGGACGGGGAACACCTTCTCCACGCCGACGCCGTAGGACAGGCGGCGGACGGTGATGGTCTCCTCGATACCGCCGTGCTTCTTGGCGATGACAGTGCCCTCAAAGACCTGGATACGCTCGCGGGCGCCTTCCTTGACCTTCACATGCACGCGGACGGTGTCGCCCACCAGCACCTGGGGCACTTCCTTCAGCTGCTTCTCGTTCAGAGCCTTGATGAGATCCATGGATTCTTTCCTCCTGATAATATAGGTGTTCATGCCGCTGTTTATGTGGTGTTCGCACCTTTCGGAACACCGGCGACAGAGGACCGCCCTTTTTACGCCATGATAGAATAGCACAGAAATTCGGAAAAAGCAAGGGGAATTTTACATTTTTTGCGGCTTTTGCGGCAGCCTTCGCGGCGGCGGCACTGCGGACGCCCGCCGGTCAGCGGAAGTCGCGGCCCTCCGCGTCCAGAATGGCGCGGCGGCGGACCCTGAGGAAATCCGGGGTCAGCTCCGGCAGATACCGCTCCACCGCTTTCTCCAGCAGCTTTGGATTCAGACCGGGATTCTGAGCCAGCACCGTCACCGTGCCGGTGACGACGCCCTCCCCCTCTGTAAAGGAAAACTCCTTTATCATAGGTGCTATATCAACATCCGCCAGCTCCTTGCGCTTGGTGCGCTTCTGGATCACCAGCTCCGGACGGCCCAGCAGCTCTGTCAGGCGGGCGGCGGCGTTTTCCGGCACGCCGTCGTCGTACTCCAGCGTCAGGTCGGCCCGGAGGTACGTCAGGTCCCGGACGGGACGGACGGCGGGATAGCAGTCCAGCACCCGCAGGCCGCTGGGCATGCCGGTGTTCAGCTTCTCCGCGATGCCGCGGCCGTCGGTATCCTGCGTCACCTCAAAGTCCAGCAGCTCGCATTCGCTGGACTGACCCACCGGCAGGGGCAGGACGATGGAGATGATGGGATGGGGGTGGTAGCCCTGGGAGTGCTTGATATCCAGCTCCGTCCGGGGAAAGGCCCGCTGGAACGTGCGCAGCAGGTCCAGATGGGAGATGTAGGAGGCCTGTGCCTCCTTTATAAATAACAGACGCAGCTTAGACATCGCAGGTCCCTCCTACCAGCAGATTGGCGCCGCAGCCGTTGCAGTGGGTGCGGCAGTCCGGCGTGGTCACGGACTCGTAGGCCTTATGGCGCTCCCGCAGCAGGTACTGCTCCGTGACGCCGGAGGAGATCATGCTCCAGGGCATCAGCTCGTCCTCCGGACGGGTGCGGTTGGCGTAGAAATGTGGGTCAAGACCGCACTCGTCAAAGGCCTCCAGCCAGCGGTCCAGAGAGAAATACTCCTCCCATGCGTCAAGCTTTGCGCCTTTACGCCACGCTGTTTCCAACACTTTGCCGAGACGGCGGTCGCCCCGGGCCAGCACGGCCTCCAGAAAGCTGGTGTCGGAGTCGTGCCAGTTGTAGGTGACAGTCTTGGTCTTGATGGCCTCCCGCAGCAGCGCCACGCGGCGCTCGTACTCCTGCTTGGATATCTGCGGCTCCCACTGGAAGGCGGTGTGGGGCTTGGGGACGAACCAGCTGGTGGACACGGTGATGCGGACGCCCCGCTGCTTGTTCTGGGCGCTCTCCCGCCAGGCGTGCATGACGCGGGCGGCCACATCGGCGATGCCCAGCACATCCTCGTCCGTCTCCGTGGGCAGGCCCAGCATGAAGTAGAGCTTCACGGCGCTGTAACCGCCGGCAAAGGCGGTGCGGCAGCTTTGCAGCAGGTCATCCAGCGTCACGTTCTTGTTGATGACATCCCGCAGGCGCTGGGTGCCGGCCTCCGGCGCAAAGGTGAGTCCCGTCTTGCGGCCCTTGGCCAGACGCTGCATCAGCGCCATGGAGAAGTTGTCCGCCCGCAGGGACGGCAGGGACAGGCTGACGTGGCGCTCATCGCAGAACGGCTCCAGCTCGTCGCACAGGCTGGTAAGGGGCGGGTAGTCGCTGGTGGACAGGCTGGAGAGCGTCACCTCCTGATAGCCGGTGTCGTCGCAGGCGCGGACGCAGTAGTCGGCGCACAGGTCCCGGCTGCGGTTCCGGACGGGGCGGTAGACATAGCCCGCCTGACAGAAGCGGCAGCCGCGGATGCAGCCGCGGAACAGCTCCAGCGTCACGCGGTCCTGCACGATCTCCGTGCTGGGAACGATGGTCTTTACGGGGAAATAGGACTTGTCCATATCGTGGACGATGCGCTTGGTCACTCTGGCCGGAGCGCCGTCCAGCGGGGTGATGGCGGCCACAGTGCCGTCGTCGTGGTACGTCACGTCGTACAGGCTGGGGACGTAGATGCCGTCCAGCCCGGCAGCGGCCCGGAGGAACTGCTGTCTGCTCCAGCCCTCCCGGCGGGCGGTGCGGTGCAGCTCCACCAGCTCCACAGTGACATCCTCCCCCTCGCCGAGGCTGACAAGGTCGATGAAGTCGGCCAGCGGCTCGGCATTGTACATGGCGGTGCCGCCGGCGATGACCAGCGGCGTCAGGCCGGTGCGCTCCGCCGTGTGGAGGGGGATGCGGGCCAGATCCAGCATGTTCAGGATGGCGGGGAACGCCATCTCATAGCCCACGGAGAAGGCCACGATGTCAAAGTCGGTGATGGGGTCGCCGGATTCCAGGGCGAAAAGGGGCATATCCGCCCGGCGCAGTTCCTCCTCCATGTCGCCCCAGGGGGCGAACACCCGCTCGCACCAGACGCCGTCCATTTCGTTCATGACCCCGTAGAGAATGCGCATGCCCAGATTGGACATGCCGATCTCGTAGGTGTCCGGGAAGCAGAAGGCAATGCGGGTATCCACCTGCGCCTTGTCCTTCAGCACGGCGTTGTATTCGCCGCCCACATAGCGGGCGGGCTTCTGCACACGGGGCAGGATGCGTTCCAGTCGTTTATCCACGGTGATTCTCCTTGCGGTGTATTTCAGTAACAGCTTATTTTACCTGCTTTTCGGCGGTTTGGCAAGGCGGCGGGGCAAAAAAAGTTCCGGCGGCAGGCTGCGGTACACCAGCCACAGAGCGCCCAGCAGCAGAAAAAGGCCGCTGCCGGTGGTGGTCACCAGCCAGAGGCACAGCAGGAACAGGGCCGAGGACGCTGCCAGCCCTACGGCGGCAGCCACCCGGTCGGCGGTGTACGGCTCCGTCAGATAAGCGGTGAGCAGCCAGAGGATGCGTCCGCCGTCCATGGGACGGACGGGCAGCAGGTTCAGCACGCCCAGCACCATCTGCGCCCCGGCGAACAGGGACAGCTCGTCCCGTCCGGCAAGACTCAGCAGCACCCACAAAAGCAGGTTCATCAGCGGCCCGGCGGCGGCACTCAGCAGCTCCGCGCCGTAGGACAGGCGGTGCAGCTCAGGGGCGTACAACGAGGCGCCAAGACCAGTGAGGGTAAAGCAGGCGGTGCGGACGCCGCACAGTCGCAGCACGGCGTAATGGGCCAGCTCGTGGAGAAACGCGGCCAGCAGCAGCGCCGCCAGCAGCGCGGGGGTATCGGTGAGCAGCAGAAAAAAAGCCGGCGTCAGCAGCGCGGAGGGCCGGACGCGGACAGTGAGGTCACCGGAACGGCACATAGTAGATGGGGTTGAGGTATGTACTGCCGCAGTGCAGTTCGAAGTGGAGGTGGGGGCCGGTGGCGCGGCCCGTCTCCCCCACCTCCGCGATGGGGTCGCCGCAGGACACCTGCTGCCCGGTGGAGGCGGTGATACGGGTGCAGTGTGCATACAGGGTGGTATAGCCGTTGGGGTGGGACACGGTGACGTAGCGCCCCAGGTCGCTGCTCTCCCCCACGGCGGTGACGGTGCCGTCAGCGAAGGCGGACACCACCGCGCCCTCCTCCGCGGCGATGTCCAGCCCGTAGTGAAAGCGGCTGCCCCCCGCCAGCGGGTCGGTGCGCAGGCCGAATCCGGAGGAGAGCTGCCCCGTCACCGGCGGGGCGTAGGCGAAGCCCAGCACCCGCTGGAGCAGGTCTGTGTTGGCGGGCTGGACCTCCGGGGTGTACACCGCCGCCGTCTGGGCAGGGGCCTCCGACGGGGCGGAGGGGCCGAACACGGCGGTGTAGGCGTCGTTGAGCGCCGCCGATGGCACCCTCCTCCGAAAAGGCGCGGCCCGCGGCGGAGAACACCTCCACGAAGTCGGTGTCCGCGCCCAGCAGGTCCAGCAGGCGGGTGCGGTAGCGGTCCAGCACGTCGGGCATCAGGAGCTTGACGGCAATGGCCACCACCAGCACCATACCGCTGAACAGCAGCTGGAGCATGCGGCGCTTATCCTGTGGCGAGACGGGCTTCGGAACCGCAGACTTCGATGCGGCGCGGCGCGGCGGAGGGGTCGGGCCGCTGCGGCGCTGTGCGGCAGCG
>ENA-OOZY01000520-OOZY01000520.1-human-gut-metagenome-genome-assembly--contig:-NODE-520-length-27809-cov-2.708474_pt1 | contig 27809 bp, 18 predicted proteins | sample MGYA00241047_ERZ501410 | MGnify/ENA primary metagenome ERZ501410 (study PRJEB25962, sample SAMEA2042621) | human gut metagenome | biome: human gut; feature: human-associated habitat; material: faeces... | reverse complement strand
GGTGTAGGAGTACCTCAACTGTCTGCTGTCTATGATGTAGCAAAAGCATTGAAAGGTACCGGGGTTCCTCTGATTGCAGATGGCGGATTGCGTTATTCGGGTGATGTGGTGAAGGCGCTTGCTGCCGGCGGGTATTCTGTAATGATCGGTTCTTTGGTAGCAGGAACAGAGGAAAGTCCGGGTGAGACGATCATTTTCAATGGCCGTAAATTTAAATCGTATCGGGGTATGGGGTCGTTGGAAGCGATGGAAAACGGGTCGAAAGATCGTTATTTCCAAAGTGGTGAGGCGGATGTGAAGAAGCTCGTACCGGAAGGTATCGCCGCTCGTGTTCCCTATAAAGGTACTTTATATGAAGTCATTTATCAACTGACCGGAGGTTTGCGTGCCGGAATGGGATATTGTGGCGCACAGAATATTGAGAAATTGCATGAAGCAAAATTTACCCGCATTACCAATGCCGGAGTAATGGAAAGTCATCCGCACGATGTGACTATTACAAGCGAATCGCCTAATTATAGTCGCCCGGAATAAGATATATCTATCGGTTAAAATAAATCAAGTCTACCTTTAATTATGCGTTGTCATATTTTGAAGGCAGACTTTTTAATTTTAGGGCGATACAATTTTTCCTCTCTTTCAGCGTTTAATAAAACGTATGTATGTAAATGAAACTTTGTTATGAAAAGAAATCTGGTTTTATTGCTAACTTGCCTGTTCGGGCTTTCAGCTTTTGCACAAGAAGATCCGGTGTTGATGCGGATTAATGGGAAAGATATTACTCGTTCCGAATTTGAATATATCTATAATAAAAACAATTCTCTGAATGAGTTGGAAGCTAAGAGCTTAAATGAATACGTTGATCTTTTCATCAACTTTAAGTTGAAAGTGGCGGCTGCCGAAGCCGCCGGAATTGACACGACCCGTGCCTTTCGCGAAGAATTGAATGGCTATCGTCGCCAATTGGCAAAATCATATTTGACGGATGAAGAAGCTGATGAAGCATATGCACGTCAGTTTTATGATAAAATGAAAGCGGATTCACGTGCGGGGCACGTACAGGTCATGCATATTTTTAAGTATCTGCCGCAAACATCTCCGAAATCGTTGGTGAGCGAAACCGAAGCCCGAATGGACTCTCTATATCAGGTTTTATCCGCTAATCCGGATGCGGATTTTGCATCTTATGTCAGCCAGTTCTCTGATGATAAAAATCCGTTCTGGGTGGGTTTTCTTCAAACGCCGGAAGAGTTTGAGGATGTAGTTTTTTCTATGAAAAGCGGAGAAATCTCCAAACCGTTCTTTACTCCCCAGGGTATGCATATTGTTAAAGTACTTGACCGGAAAGAATTGGCTCCTTTTGCAGAAATAAAAGAGGAGATCAGCCGGCGTCTGGCACGCAAGTTTGGTATTGATAAAGGAACGGAGGCATTGGTTGAAAAGTTGAAGGGTGAATATAATTATCAACCGAACAATGAAGCTTTGCAGGAGTTACAGGCAAAAGGGGAGACGGAGAAACCTCTTTTTACATTGGATAACCATACGTATACCGGTGCTGATTTTAAACGTTTCGCCGCTTCATATCCCAGAAGTTTAAAAATGCAGTTGGAAGCATTTACAGTGAAGTCGGTGCTTGATTATGAGAATAGCCGTTTGGAAGAAAAGTATCCGGCTTTCCGCCTTTTGATGCAGGAGTATAAAGAAGGGATGTTGCTGTTCGAAATCAGCAACCGTGAAGTTTGGGAACGCGCTGTGGCCGACGAAGCCGGACAGGCTGCTTATTTTACTTCTCATAAATCGGATTATAATTACAAAGAACCGCGTTATAAAGGTGTTGTGGTACATTGTGCCGACAAAAAAATGGCTAAAGAAATAAAGAAGCTCATAAAAAAGCTTCCGGAGAAGGTATGGGCTGACACCATTGCCAAGACATATAATGATTCGGTAGCAGAAATTGTGAAGGTAGAGGAAGGCCTGTTTGCGAAAGGTGACAATAAATATGTAGATAAACTGGTGTTTAAAACCGGTAGCTTCGAACCTTTGGAGTCTTATCCTTTTACTACTGTTTTTGGTGAAAAACGAAAAGGACCGGATAGTTATACCGAGGTGCGCGGGCCGCTTGCCGCCGATTATCAAAATTTCCTTGAATCGTTTTGGGTGAAGCGTTTACGTGATGAAAGTAAGGTTGAAATTAACCAAGAGGTTTTAAAAACAGTTAATAACCACTGATATAACCGATTATTGCATTATCTTCGTACCTTGAATATAAGTATAAATTCAGTTGACAATGCGAATAACGGGCCTCTTGCTGGTTTCTCTTTTTTTCTGTGCGGCGTGTACGGACAGTCATGATCATAGGGGGAAAACTCCTTTGGTAGAGGTTAATGGAAACTTTTTATACAAAGAAGACCTGCAATCCGTGCTTCCTGCAGGATTGTCAAAAGATGACAGCTTGCTTTTCGCCGAGCGCTATATACGGGATTGGGCGGAAGATCTTTTACTGTATGAGAAAGCACAGAATAACATCCCCGATAACGAAGAGATCGAAAAGTTGGTAGGAAACTACCGGAGGGCCTTGATTATGCATACTTATCAGCAAGAACTGATTGGGCAGAGACTTTCCAACGAGATCCCGGAACAGGAACTTGCAGAATATTACGAGAAAAACAAAGAACTTTTTAAACTGGATCGTCCTTTAGTGAAAGGATTGTTTATTAAAGTGCCTTTAACTGCTCCTCAAATTGCCAATGTTCGAAAATGGTATAAGTCCGATGCACAGGAAGCTGTGGAACATCTGGAAAAATACAGTTTTCAGAATGCAGTGAAATATGAATACTTTTACAATAAGTGGGTGCCACTGAGTGAAGTGCTGGATATGATTCCTTTGCAAACAGAAATGCCGGAAGAATATGTCAGTAAGAATCGTCATGTGGAATTGAAAGATACTGCCTTTCATTACTTTCTCAATGTGACTGATTATCGGGCGATAGGAGAAGAAGAACCTTATGAGTTTGCTATGTCGGAGGTGAAAGATATGCTTGTCAATATAAAACAAGTCGATTTTATGCGTCGGGTGAAAGATGACTTGTATAAGCAGGCTATAGACAAGAAAAAGATTATATATAATTATTAAATACAAAGAATGAAGAAGTTTGTAAACTTTAGATTTGTTGTTTTATTTGTGCTGGTAATACTGGCTGACACGGCGATGTACGGACAGGACAATGTGATTGACGAAGTAGTTTGGGTTGTAGGCGACGAGGCTATTCTGAAATCAGAAGTAGAAGAAGCGCGCTTGAGTGCCTTGTATGACGGACGTAAAATAGATGGTGATCCTTATTGTGTGATCCCGGAAGAATTGGCCGTACAAAAACTGTTTTTACATCAGGCGCGTCTTGATAGTATCGAGGTTCCCGAAAGTGAAGTTATTCAACGAGTGGACGCGATGACCAACCATTGGATACAAATGTTGGGCTCGAGGGAAAAGATGGAAGAATACTTTTTTGAACAGCAGAACAAAACTCCGTCTCAGATACGTGAAACTCTTCGTGAAAATGCGCGCGAGGGACTTACCGTACAGAAGATGCAGCAAAAACTTGTGGGAGATATTAAAGTAACTCCTTCCGAAGTACGTCGTTATTTCAAAGATCTTCCTCAGGATAGTATCCCTTATGTTCCTACACAAGTAGAGGTACAGATTATTACTTTGCAGCCTAAAATTCCTATTACTGAAATAGAGGATGTGAAGAGACGGTTGCGTGAGTATACCGATCGCGTGAATAAGGGCGAAACGGAATTCTCTACTTTGGCCCGTATGTATTCTGAAGACCGTGGTTCTGCCATGAGAGGGGGTGAGACCGATTTTATGGGTAAGGGAATGATGGATCCGGCTTATGCTGCTGTCGCTTTTAGTTTGCAGGATCCTAAAAAGGTATCTAAGATTGTGGAGTCGGAATATGGTTTCCATATCATACAGTTAATAGAGAAACGTGGTGACCGTGTAAATACCCGTCATATATTGTTGCGTCCTAAAGTTTCTGAGAAAGAGCTGATAGAGGCTTGTGGGCGTCTGGACTCTATTGCAGACGATATTCGTGCCGGTAAATTTCCTTTTGACGATGCGGCTGCCGCACTTTCTCATGACAAGGATACGCGTAATAATCACGGGTTGATGGTAAACACCAACTCCAATGATGCCATGGCTACTTCCAAGTTTGAAATGCAGGAGTTGCCGCAGGATGTAGCAAAAGTAGTGGATAAACTGAACGTTGGTGAGATTTCGAAAGCTTTTACGATGGTCAACGAGAAAGATGGAAAAGAAATCTGTGCTATTGTGAAGTTAAAGACCCGTATCAACGGTCATAAGGCAACCATTACGGAAGATTATCAGAATCTGAAAGAGATCGTAATCGCTAAACGCCGGGATGAGATGCTGCATAAATGGATTTTGGAAAAGCAGAAACATACTTATGTGCGTATTAATGACAACTGGAAAAACTGCGATTTCAAATATCCGGGTTGGATTAAGGATTAATGAGAGCGAATAGTGTCTTTTTTAAAAGTGTCCTCACAGGGGTGATATGTTTGTTTGGAGCATATTTCCTTTGGGCTCAGGATCAGAAGCCTCAACAGAAATCTCAGAAGAAAAAGACGAAAGTGGATCTTCTTCATGCAGACGAGGGTAGAGCTGATAAGATGGCGCGTCCGGACGTACAGGTACTTATCGGTTCGGTGAAGTTGCGGCATGACAGTATGTATATGTACTGTGACAGTGCGTTGATTTATGAAAATACGAATTCTGTCGAGGCTTTTAATAATGTACGTATGGAGCAGGGAGATACGCTGTTTATCTATGGTGATTATTTATATTATGATGGAATCTCCCAACTGGCCCAACTGCGTGAGAATGTTAAAATGATCAATCGTAATACGACTTTGCTTACTGATAGTCTGAATTACGATCGTATTTATGATTTAGGATATTATTTTGAAGGGGGTACATTGATGGACGAAGAGAATGTACTGACTTCCGACTGGGGTGAATACAGCCCGTCTACCAAACAATCCGTTTTCAATCATGATGTGAAGTTGGTTAATCCGAAGTTTATTCTGACTTCGGATACATTGAAATATAATACCGTATCTAAAATAGCTACCATTTTGGGACCGTCTGAGATTGTAAGCGATCAGAATCATATCTTTTCAGAACGGGGTGTTTATAATACTTTGACCGGGCAAGCCGAGTTGTTGGACCGTTCCATATTGACTAATCAGGGAAAGCGAATGACCGGTGACAGTTTATTCTATGATCGTAAATTAGGATATGGTGAGGCTTTCGATAATGTGGTGATGAACGACAGTATCAATCGTAATATGCTGACGGGAGATTACTGCTTTTACAATGAGCTGACCGATAGTGCCTTTGCTACAAAGCGGGCGGTGGCTATCGACTATTCTCAGGGCGATAGTCTCTATATGCATGCTGATACTTTAATGATGACTACGTTTTATCTGAATACGGATTCGGTATTTCGTGAGATGAGAGCTTATCATAAGGTACGTATGTACCGCACGGATCTGCAGGGCGTTTGCGACTCATTGGTGTATAATTCTAAAGATTCTTGTGTGACAATGTATACCGATCCGATTCTTTGGAATGAAGGTCAGCAACTGCTTGGCGAGGAGATCAAGATTTATATGAATGACAGTACCATTAACTGGGCCCACATTATCAATCAGGCACTGACGGTGGAGATGAAAGATTCGTTGCATTACAACCAGGTTTCGGGAAAAGAGATCAAGGCCTATTTTGACAGTGGTGAGATGAGGAAAGTAGACGTCATAGCCAATGTGTTGGTCGTCTTTTATCCACAGGAAGAGGATAGCACGATGATTGGCATGAATACCTCTCAAACCAGCTTGCTGACAATGTATCTAAAGGATCGTAAAATGAAGCGTATGGTTATGAGCCCCAAATCGGACGGAGTGCTTTATCCGATGGATCAGATCCCGGCTGATAAAATGAGACTGCCTACATTTGTCTGGTTCGATTACATTCGTCCACAGAACAAAGATGACATATTTGAATGGAGAGGCAAAAAAGCCGGTGAAACATTGCGTAAATCTACCCGAAAACCATTAAATTCGCCCAAGCGTGAATTAATTAATATGAAATAGCACTATGGGAATGTTTAATAGCGGTATGAGAAAACCGCGTCGCTTCAATCATCAATACATCTATGTGAACGAGCGGAAAGAAAAGCTCGATAAGATGGAAGAACAGGCCAAACGTGATTTAGGCATGTTGCCTGAGAAGGAATTTTCTCCGGAAGACATTCGGGGGAAATTTGTGGAAGGGACTACGCACCTGAAACGTCGTAAAGAGAGTGGACGCAAACCGGTGCACTTAGGGGTAATTCTCGTAATTATTGCTTTACTGATTTTCCTGTGGCATTATTTGCAAACGGGTAGCTGGAGCTGGGGAGAGTTGTGATTTCTGAATTATGATTTATGGAAGGGGCAGGTTGAAGCATTTTATACCAGTTGCTTGTTCTTGTCGGGGCTACTGACTGCCAAATTCCAACTACCAGCTACTAACTACTAAATTCTAACTACTAAACATTATGAGTGATATCATCCATTTATTGCCCGATTCGGTTGCCAATCAGATAGCGGCCGGTGAGGTAATACAACGTCCGGCATCTGTCATTAAGGAGTTAGTGGAAAATGCGATCGATGCTGAGGCCGGCAATATACATGTATTGGTAACGGATGCCGGTAAAACTTGTATTCAGGTTATTGACGATGGAAAGGGGATGTCTGAAACGGATGCCCGCTTGTCTTTTGAACGCCATGCCACTTCGAAGATACGTGAAGCTTCCGATTTGTTTGCTTTACGTACAATGGGGTTCCGTGGTGAGGCGCTTGCTTCTATTGCGGCCGTTGCGCAGGTGGAGCTTAAAACCCGTCTTGAGAATGAAGAACTGGGTACAAAGCTGGTTATCGCCGGTTCTAAGGTAGAAAGTCAAGAGGCGGTTTCTTGCCCCAAAGGCAGTAACTTTTCCATTAAGAATCTGTTTTTCAATATTCCGGCACGCCGTAAATTCCTGAAAGCCAATTCTACGGAATTGAGCAATATACTCACGGAGTTTGAGCGTATTGCTCTTGTGCATCCGGATGTTGCTTTCTCCCTTTATAGCAATGACTCCGAATTGTTCAATCTTCCGGTAGCCCCGTTGCGGCAGCGTATCCTTGCTGTTTTCGGCAAGAAACTTAACCAGCAGCTATTGAGTGTGGATGTGAATACAACGATGATCAAACTTTCCGGTTATGTTGCTAAGCCGGAAACGGCGCGCAAGAAAGGGGCACATCAGTATTTCTTTGTGAATGGCCGTTATATGCGGCATCCCTATTTCCATAAGGCGGTGATGGAGGCTTATGAACAATTGATCCCGGTAGGTGAGCAGGTTTCTTATTTTCTTTATTTTGAAGTGGATCCTGCCAATATCGATGTGAATATTCATCCGACTAAAACGGAAATTAAATTTGAGAACGAGCAGGCTATCTGGCAGATTGTTTCTGCGGCTGTCAAAGAATCGTTGGGGAAATTCAATGCAGTTCCTTCCATTGATTTTGATACGGAAGACATGCCTGATATTCCGGCTTTTGAACAAAATCTTCCCCCGGCGCCACCGAGGGTACAATATAATTCGGATTTCAATCCTTTTAAAACCTCTTCCTCCGGTGGCGGAAGTATGAGCTATTCCCGTCAGAAAGTAGATTGGGAAGATCTTTATGGCGGATTGGAAAAGGTCAGCAAGATGAATCGTACGACAGTGGAAACGGAAACCGGGCCGGATGATTTCTTTCCGGTCGAAGAGGATATACAGCCGGCTGCTTCGGCTACTTTGTATGCTAATGAACCTATTGTAGAAAAAGGAAACCTCCATTTACAGTTTAAAGGGCGTTTTATTCTTACTTCCGTAAAGTCCGGGTTGATGCTGATCGATCAGCATCGTGCCCATGTGCGGGTATTGTTCGACCGGTATATGCTTCAGATTAAACAGAAACAAGGAATGTCACAAGGAGTTCTTTTTCCGGAGATATTGCAACTTCCGGCTTCTGAAGCTGCTGTGCTGCAAGGTATTATGGATGAGCTTTCGGCAGTGGGCTTTGATCTTAGCGATTTAGGAGGAGGAAGCTACGCGATCAATGGTATCCCTTCCGGCATTGAGGGGCTCGATCCGTTGGAATTGGTGCGTAATATGTTGCATACTGCCATGGAAAAGGGAAGTGATGTGAAAGAAGAAATTCAGAATATCTTAGCATTGACATTGGCCCGTGCGGCCGCTATTGTTTATGGGCAAGTACTGACAAATGAAGAAATGATAAGTCTTGTTGATAGTCTTTTTGCCTGTGCAGCTCCCAATTATACTCCGGATGGTAAGGTGGTACTCGCCACTATCAGAGAAGAAGAGATAGAGAAACTTTTTAAATAGCCATGAAATCCTCATGTAACAACTTAGCCGGTTTGAATTTTCCTCTCAAAATAATATGAGCAAAATTTAAACAGGAACTTAAACCGTATGCCAAAAGTTGAACGTAAAACTTTAGGGGTGCAGTTCAAAGTTGTTGCATGAGTGATTCTGATCTATCAGGCATTTTCCTTTAACATTGTTAATCTTCTTTTCCAAGTATTACTTTCTGCTTTGCAAAGAATTAATTTCCTAAGTGTAAGAATACGTATTCTTGTGTGCAAAGAATGCATTTTAACATGGCATTAATATTAATATCTTTTGTCGGAGAATACACATTCCTGTTTTTCTGTTTTCTTTATCTTATCTATTTGATATATATCTGTTTATATCGTCTGTAGTGTTTCCTGTAAAATTATTCTGTGCTGCCGGTCTTCTAAAGATATTTTGTCTGTACTTGTCAATTTGGCTACTATCTTGGATCATGGGCTTCACCTTCCGACTGATGGTGGTTTGCATGAGTATTTATTGAAGACGAAACATAAAAACTCATTTTTTCAAAACCTTTTAGTTCCATTGGTGTTATTTAAACAGTTCAATAGGAAAAAACAATAACCACTTTAACTATTTAGGTATATGAAAAAGATTCTAATGTTGCTGGCTTTTGCCGGCGTAGCAGCCGCATCTTCGGCTCAACAAGTTACTGTTACCGAAACAGAAGTAATAGAGGTGCAGGATAAATATCAAGTATTGACTAATCCGTTCTGGAGCAACTGGTTCTTCTCAATCGGTGGGGGTGCGCAGGTGCTTTACGGAAATGGCGATAATGCAGGAGAATTTAAAGATCGTATCAGTCCTGTCTTGAATGTCGCTGTAGGTAAATGGTTTACTCCCGGATTGGGATTGCGTTTACAGTATAGCGGTCTGCAAGCCAAAGGGTTCTCATATGACAAAACAGCTCCGTATGTAACCGGGAATGAAATGGGCGACGGATATTACAAGCAGAAATTTGACTATATGAATCTGCATGGTGATATCATGTTTAATTTGAACGCTCTTTTTGGCGGTTACAATTCGCATCGCGTTTACGAAATTATTCCTTATTTGGGAGCCGGTTTTACTCATTCTTACACCAAACCTCGCATACATGCATTTACAATGAATGCCGGTTTAATTAACCGTTTCCGTATTTCCAATGCTGTCGATATCAATCTGGAGTTGAGTGCTACCGGATTGGAAGGAAAGTTTGACGGCCAACATGGAGGCAAGCATGATTATGATGGCATTCTCGGTGCTTCTGTCGGCTTGACTTACCACTTTCCGAACCGTGGATTCCAACGTCCGTTCCCGCAGATTATCTCTGAAATGGAATTGAGAAATATGCGCGAGCAGATGAATGCAATGGCTGCTGCTAATCTTGATTTGCAGCAACAGTTACAGGAAGCAGAAAGCCAGCCCACTACTGAGGTGATTGAGCAACAGGTCGTTGTAGATGCCAACATCGCTCCCCGTACCGTATTCTTCCAGATCGGTTCTGCTGAGATTTCTCCGCGTGAGGCAATGAACCTGTCTTATCTGGCTGAACAGATGAAGAAATTCCCGGATACGAAGTATGTCGTGAACGGATATGCCGATTCTGCAACAGGTACTCCTGACTTTAACAAAGAGTTGAGTATGAAACGTGCGCAGGCAGTGGTAAATGTACTGATCAAACAGTACGGAATTGCAGCAGACCGTTTAAGTGTAGATGGCGGCCAGCCGATCTTGAACCGTGTCGTATTGGTGAAGTCCAACAATTAATGGGGTTCTGAAAGAACCTTACAGTAACAGAAAAAGGAGAATGTGTTCGTTTCTTGAACTCATTCTCCTTTTTTGTTTGCGTCTCCGTTTATTCTGTTTATTTCTCTGCTGCAAATTTCTTTACCTGTTCGGCTATCAGGTCTGCATCATCGAAATAGTTAATCTTCATCGCTTTGCGAACATCCGATAATGTATCGGCGGGGGCAGCTCTGGCTACTTCGCATCCTTTTTGTAGCATCTCGTAAACGGCAGGAATATCCTTGCTGAACTCTTTACGACGATTGCGGATCGGTTCCAGTGTCTCTTGCATGATGGCATTCAGGAAGCGTTTCACTTTCACATCTCCCAATCCCCCGCGCTGATAGTGCGCTTTCAGTTCGTTCAAATCCGGATAATCCGGCAGATAGCGTTCAAAGTGTTCCGGGCGGCAGAATGCATCCAGATAAGTAAACACGGTATTACCTTCGATCTTGCCCGGATCTTGTACACGCAAGTGGTCGGGATCGGTAAACATGCTCATTACTTTTTTCTGTATTTCGTCTGCTTCTTCCGAAAGATAGATGCAGTTACCTAATGATTTACTCATTTTGGCCTTGCCGTCGGTACCCGGAAGGCGAAGGCAAGCCGCATTGTCCGGCAATAAAATTTCCGGTTCTACCAGTGTGTCACCGTAAATGTGATTGAAACGGCGTACAATTTCCCGCGCCTGTTCGATCATCGGTTCCTGATCTTCGCCTACCGGAACAGTTGTTGCACGGAATGCGGTGATATCGGCGGCTTGACTGATGGGATAGGTAAAGAAACCGACCGGAATACTTGTTTCGAAATTACGCATCTGAATTTCTGTCTTTACGGTCGGGTTGCGTTGCAAACGTGACACGGTAACCAGATCCATAAAAACTCAGTTCACATAATTCGGGGATTTGTGATTGAATGAAAATGGTTGCTTTCGTCGGGTCGAGACCGCAGGCCAGATAATCGAGGGCTACCTCGATTACGTTTTGGCGTACCTTTTCCGGATTGTCGATATTGTCAGTCAGAGCCTGTGCATCGGCAATGAATACAAACATTTTTTCATATTGTCCGGCATTTTGCAAGTCTACTCTTCTTTTAAGAGAACCTACATAGTGGCCGATGTGGAGTCTGCCTGTCGGGCGATCCCCTGTTAATATAATCTTTCCCATTTCTTTATCATTTAATATATTAACTGCAAAGGTACGAATAAAAAACGAATGTCCGAAATGTGTATAGACCGGAAAGCGCGCTCTGATCTTATTATATTCGTGTTCTGAGCTTATTATGTTGAAGACGTCTAAGTATGATAAGCGTTTCACGGTTGTGAGACGTGCATTTCATGATTGAGAGACGATCGTTACACAATTGAGAGATGACCGTCTCATGACTGTGAGACGCTACAAAGAAAAGCGTAGCGTGCAAAGTATTCTGCGTGCTTTTGTTCTCTGCCCGCACCACATCTCTGCCGGATGGAGTTTTCAATCTTTTCTGCCCAATCATATGTTTTTACTTAAAATATTCTTTCCCGAATCTTTTGTATTTATCGAAATAAGTCGTTACTTTGCACAAATTTTAAAAATAGCAATGAGTCAGCAGGAAATCAGAAGCAAGTATCATCTCCGTTCGGATGTCTTCCATCCGGAATCTGTATACTTCTTCTCTTTTCTCCAAAAACGATATTTAGTTCTTTGGTAATGCGTTAATCCTTTCATCAGGGTAACGCATTTTTTTTGTGCGGTAATTATAAGAAAACAACATAATAACAACAAGAGAAATGGAAAAGGAAATGAAAAAGGTCTTGGTTCTGGGTTCGGGAGCACTCAAAATCGGACAGGCCGGAGAGTTTGACTACTCCGGTTCGCAGGCACTGAAAGCTTTGAAAGAAGAAGGTATCAGCTCCGTATTGGTAAATCCGAATATTGCAACCATTCAGACTTCTGAAGGAATTGCTGATAAGGTGTATTTCCTTCCCGTGACTACCTACTTTGTAGAGGAGATTATAAAGAAAGAACGTCCTGATGGTATTTTGTTGGCATTTGGCGGTCAGACGGCATTGAATTGCGGTGCGGAACTTTATACGCAAGGCATCCTCGACAAGTACGGAGTAAAAGTATTGGGTACTTCCGTTGAGGCTATCATGTACACCGAAGACCGTGACCTGTTTGTGAAAAAGCTGGATGAGATCGAGATGAAAACTCCCGTCAGCCAGGCAGTGGAGAACATGGAAGACGCCATTGCTGCTGCACGTCGTATCGGTTATCCGGTGATGGTGCGCTCGGCCTATGCTTTAGGAGGTTTGGGAAGCGGTATTTGTGCCAATGAAGAAGAATTCCTGAAACTGGCCGAAAGCTCGTTCGCTTTTTCTAAGCAAATTCTGGTTGAAGAGTCTTTGAAAGGCTGGAAAGAGATTGAGTTCGAGGTGATCCGCGATGCAAATGACCACTGTTTTACTGTGGCGAGTATGGAGAATTTCGACCCGTTGGGTATTCATACAGGCGAATCGATCGTAGTAGCTCCTACTTGTTCGTTGGATGCCGAAGAGCTGAAAATGCTGCAGGAACTTTCTACGAAATGTATCCGTCACCTCGGTATTGTAGGTGAATGTAACATTCAATATGCGTTTAATTCCGTGACGGATGATTATCGCGTAATCGAAGTAAATGCCCGTCTGAGCCGTTCTTCGGCTTTGGCTTCCAAGGCTACCGGATATCCGTTGGCGTTTGTTGCCGCTAAGGTGGCTTTAGGATATACACTCGACCAGATCGGTGAGATGGGTACTCCGAACTCTGCTTATGTAGCGCCACAACTCGATTATTATATCTGTAAGATACCCCGTTGGGACCTTACCAAGTTTGCAGGTGTATCCCGCGAAATCGGTTCGAGCATGAAGTCCGTAGGCGAAATCATGTCTATCGGGCGTTCTTTTGAAGAGATTATTCAAAAAGGTCTCCGTATGATCGGTCAGGGAATGCATGGATTTGTGGGGAATGATGATGTTACTTTTGACGATCTTGACAAAGAACTGGCCAACCCGACCGATTTGCGTGTATTTGCCATCGCGCAGGCTTTGGAAGAAGGATATACGATCGACCGCATCTATGAACTGACAAAGATCGATCCGTGGTTCCTCGGCAAACTGAAGAATATTGTTGATTATAAGGCGAAACTTTCTACTTATGATAAGGTAGAGGATATCCCGGCAGACGTGATGCGTGAAGCGAAGATACTCGGTTTCTCTGACTTCCAGATTGCGCGTTTCGTGCTGAATCCTACCGGCAATATGGAAAAAGAAAACCTGATGGTTCGTGCACACCGTAAAGCGTTGGGTATTCTTCCCGCTGTAAAGCGTATCAACACGGTTGCTTCCGAACATCCGGAGCTGACTAACTATCTTTACATGACTTATGCCGTAGAGGGATATGACGTTAACTATTATAAGAATGAAAAATCGGTAGTTGTTCTCGGCTCGGGTGCATACCGTATCGGTAGCTCGGTAGAGTTTGACTGGTGTTCGGTTAATGCTGTACAGACTGCCCGTAAGTTAGGATATAAGTCTATCATGATCAACTACAACCCCGAAACGGTATCTACCGACTATGATATGTGCGACCGCCTGTACTTCGATGAGCTTTCTTTCGAACGCGTGCTCGATGTAATCGATCTGGAACAACCGCGCGGTGTGATTGTTTCCGTTGGCGGACAGATTCCTAACAACTTAGCAATGAAGCTTTATCGTCAGTCAGTGCCTGTTTTAGGTACTTCTCCGATCTCTATCGACCGGGCCGAAAACCGTAACAAGTTCTCTGCAATGCTCGATCAGTTGGGTATCGACCAGCCGGCATGGATGGAGCTTACCAGTCTGGAAGAAGTAAAAGGTTTCGTCGGTAAGGTGGGTTATCCTGTCTTGGTTCGTCCCTCTTACGTGCTTTCCGGTGCAGCGATGAACGTTTGTTATGATGATGAAGAATTGGAAAACTTCCTGAAAATGGCTGCCGAAGTATCCAAAGAGTATCCGGTGGTTGTTTCTCAGTTCCTTGAAAATACGAAAGAGATAGAATTTGATGCGGTTGCCCAGAATGGTGAAGTGGTAGAATATGCTATTTCCGAGCATGTGGAATTTGCCGGCGTTCATTCCGGTGACGCTACACTGGTATTCCCGGCACAGAAGATTTATTTTGCAACGGCCCGTCGCATCAAAAAGATCAGCCGTCAGATTGCGAAAGAACTTAATATTTCCGGTCCGTTCAATATCCAGTTCCTGGCTCGCAACAACGAGGTGAAGGTAATCGAATGTAACTTGCGTGCTTCGCGTAGTTTTCCGTTTGTTTCTAAAGTACTGAAACGTAATTTCATTGAAACAGCTACCCGTATTATGTTGGATGCTCCTTATAGTCGTCCGGATAAGTCGGCTTTCGATATCGACTGGATCGGTGTGAAAGCTTCTCAGTTCTCATTCTCGCGTTTGCACAAGGCAGACCCGGTTTTGGGCGTGGATATGTCTTCTACCGGTGAGGTAGGTTGTATCGGTGATGACTTTTCGGAAGCATTGATGAGCGCTATGATCGCTACCGGTTTCAAGATACCTTCCAAAGATAAAGGAGTGATGTTCTCATCCGGTGCTATGAAGTCGAAAGTAGATTTGCTGGATGCAAGCCGTGCTTTGTTTGCACAAGGGTATAAGATTTATGCTACTGCCGGTACTGCTGCGTTCCTTAATGCACACGGGGTAGATACGACTCCGGTATATTGGCCGGATGAAAAGCCGGGAGCAGAAAACAACGTGATGAAGATGATTGCCGATCATAAGTTCGATCTGATTGTGAACATACCTAAGAATCATACTAAGCGTGAGCTGACGAACGGTTATCGCATCCGTCGCGGAGCCATCGATCATAATATTCCTTTGATTACCAATGCCCGTCTGGCAGGTGCGTTCATCGAAGCGTTCTGTGAGTTGAAACTGGAAGATATCCAGATCAAGAGTTGGCAGGAGTATAAATAAGGTGGATTATAACCAATAAAACCGGGCGATAAAGCTGTACATAGCATGCTTTATCGCCCTTTTTTATTTCTCAATTTTCTTCACTCACAGTTTGAGGTGCTTCTCCTTCCCTATGTGAAGAGGAACATTGTGGAGAACACGCTTTCTTAAAATCTTTTTTTTGTCGTTCCCTGTACTGCCGTGGCGGCATGCTATGTTTTTGCGAGAATATCTTGTAGAAAGTTCCCCGGTTCATAAATCCTGATTTGTCCATGATCTCCTCGACAGTCAAGTTGGTAGAAAGTAATAACTGTTCAGCTATTGCCAGCCGGTATTCTTTGATGATATCAGCAGGAGTTTGCTCTGTTATTTCTTTGAGCTTCCGGTAGAAATGGCGTGTGCTGTACCCTAAAGAACTACTCAGCAGCTCTACAGACAATTCCGGGTTAGTAATATTCTGATCGATAATTTTCATCATCTTCTCGAAGAATACCTTATCTTCTTTATGCAGGAACTGTCCGTCGTCTAATTTGAATGTGCAGAATACAGAGTTGTAATATTCTTTTAAATCTTTTTCCCGTTGGATAAGGCGTTCTGCAAGTTTTATCAGATAATCGGTATTGAATGGTTTGGTGACGTATGCTTCAGCGCCGGAATCAATCCCTTTCATCTGGTCATCAATGCTGTTGAGGGCGGATAAGAGGATCAAGGGCGTATGGGTGAGTAGCTTATCCGATTTTATTTGTTTGGCAAAAGATATTCCATCCGTACCCGGCATCATAATATCCGAAATGATTAAATCGACTGGTCTCAGCTTTAATTGTTCCATTGCTTTTTCTGTATCGTTAAAAGAGAACACGTTGTATTTGTTCGCAAAAATGTCACTTACGAACCATAACATAGAAGGATCGTCGTCAATGACGATGATGGTTTGCCGGGAAGTGTCGTACGCCGGTGTCGGACTTTCTAATTCCATCGTTTCGTTGCCTTCTTGTATCACTGTTTCCATTTCCATTGACATAGGCCGTTCTGTATCGGTGGCTGTTATGGAGAGGGCGGGCAGGATTACTTCAAAAGTCGTAAGCTGATTAGGGGTGCTTGTTACCCGGATTTGTCCGTTCAGCAGAGTTACCATGCTATGGCAGATAGCCAGTCCCAGGCCATTGCGTGGCGATATTCCGTTTTTATTCTGTATCTCAAAATTGTCCAGTATCTTATAACGGTCGAATATTTTTGTAAGATTTTCCTTTTCAATCCCTTTGCCCGTATTTGATATGCGGATATGCAATTGCTCGTTCTCTACGTACTGTTCTATGCTAATCATACCGTTCTCCGGCGTGTATTTAAAAGCATTGGACAGTAAATTGTTGATAATCTTGCTGAAGCAATCGGCATCCGAGTTCCAGTAGACCTCTTTTTCTATTTTTAGCTGATAGTTTATTTTCCTGCTTTCGGCTAATTCATTAAAAGAATCGGCCGTGTTTTGGGTTTGTGCGGAGACGGGCAGCTTTTGGATTTCAAGGGTTTTGTTGCCGGTCTCCAGTCGTCGGAACTCGATGAGCTCCAGAATCAGGGCATTCAGTTTTTGGGCATTTTGTTGAATGATAGAGGCATATTTACGGATATAATTGTCGGTGGAAGGATATGTGAGTATTCTTTGGCAAGGTCCGTAAATCAATGTGAGTGGCGTACAAAATTCGTGAGTCACGTTGGTGAAAAAACGAAGTTTGGATTCATATAGTTCGTTCCGTTGCCGGCGATTTATTCTCTCTATCATCGCGTCTCTTTTTCGGCGATACCGCTTTATGGACAAGTGTATACACCATGCAATAAATCCTATAAAGAGTATGGAGTAGCACCAATAGGCCAAAGAGGTCATGTACCAGGGCGGGGTAATGCGGATCGTTAAAGGTTGCGGGGCACTTTCTTTACCTGTTATGTTGCTCCGGTACTTCACCCACAGGGTATATTGTCCCGGTGCAAGATTAGAAAACATGGTCGTTGTGGATGTTCCGTTCTCTATCCAATTGTCACTTAATCCTTCGATTGTATAGTAATAGGTATAGTTGCTTCCGTTCAGATAGTCGATGACAATAAAAGACAGTCCGAAGAAATTCTGACTGTGATCCAGTTCCAAAACTTTGTGCTTCTGTTTGTCTTCGTGCAGAAACTCATTGATATTATACTCTTTGCCGAAGATGAATAGACGGTTGAATTGCAGAGCGGGCATATATTCTGTCTCTTTGAAATCGTTTTCATGGATACTTATAAATCCGTTGGTACCGCCAAAGAAAAGAGTACCGCTACGTTCATCCTTAAAATAGGCTCCGTCACTGAATTCCGTTACTCTCAAATCGTTTTGCTGGTGATAGGCTTGTATCGTATTCATCCGGGTATTAAATCTTACCAACCCTTGATTGGTACTGAGCCATAGATATTGTTGTCTGTCTTCAAGGATACCGTGAATCGTATTGTTGGGAAAGCCGTCCGTTTCATTATATATATGGTAATTACCGTCATACATTCGTGTCAATCCGAAGCTGGTTCCGAACCAGTAACCGGTTTCATTCTTGAGAATGGCAAATATGTCGTTTACAGTCTGGCTCTTGACTGCTTCATTAAACAGATAAGGTTTCATCCGTCCGGTTTCCGTATTTATCCGATAGGCTCCGTATCCCCGGTTTCCAAACCATAGAATAGAATCGTTTTCCTGGAAAGAAATGAAAAAGTAATTAGATGCACGTTTTCCCCCATCCAATACGGTTCTTTCTGCATCTTTTATTGTAGGTATACCCGATGATGTATTTAGTGAGACTTTTACGATACCTTCTCCAACAGTAGAAATCCAGAGGGTACTGTCATTTTGTTCGCAGATGGAATGGACATATTTTACCGCTTTCCCACCGGCGGTAACAGGAAATTGTTTTAGTTTTCTTTCTTGATAGGAATAATAATTAATGCCGCTTTCAGTCCCGATCCAAAGCCTTTTCCAACGGCTGGGTGTAAAGCAGTAGACGGAGTTGTCGGTCAATGCACTGTTGTTTGTGAGCAATCTCTCGGTAGCCGTTGGCTTTCCCTTTTCCGGAGTATATTTAAGCATTCGAAGGATACCGTTTCCTTTCGTTCCTATCCATAATGTTTGTTCGTTATCCAGAAAGAGTGCGCGTACCGGGTTGTTTATCTGGTAAGCGGGAGTATTTAGCAAGGTGTTTTGGATAGAGAATGCATCTGTGAAATACATATACACTCCTTGACCGTCTGTCCCTACCCAGATGATATCTTGAAATTTATCCTTTACCAAGCAAAATATACCACACGCGATATCGGTAGATTGTGTGATATATTTTATTTTCTGGTCGGGTTGGTATTTCAATCGGATAAGACCACTACTCTTAAAACCAATGTAGTAGTCGTTTTGCTTTTTGATGACCGATGAAATTTCACCTCGTTTTTGTATTTCTGTTTCGACGTCCGTTATGTAATATTTCTTTTTGCTATTCAGATCGTATTCATAGAAAGCATGCGAACTGTCAATGAAATAAAGCAGATTGCTTTCGAATGATACTCCTATTAATTTTTCCGGATGCTGGAAATAATCTTTGATAGAAAGTGTGACGTTTTCACCCTCTTTTTTCAACTGATAACTTTTATTATTGCCGTCTGAAGTAAATATCCAAAGAACATCCGATTCGTCCACAACTATCTGCAAAATATTATCGAAAATAAATTTCTCCGTATCTAATCGATGAAATTGTTTATCGCCTTGGCGGAAACAGTAGATATATCCGTCATCTTTCATGAGATAGATGTCATTATCCCGGCTTTTTGCCATTTTATTGGTATCTTTAAACTCTGTGAAACTTTGGACGGTTTGTTGACGGATGTCGAAACGGTCGAGACCGTAGTTGGTCTGTATCCATAGTACATTTTCTTCTGCCTCTATAATATTACCTATGATATTTCCGGAGAAGTTGACCCGGGTGTCGGTTGGTTTATACAAACGGGGAGTGGTTCCGTCGAATATATTAAGACCGTCACAAGAACCTAACCATAAAAGTCCGTTGTTATCTTGGCAAATAGAAAGAATGGCACTGTTGGATAAACCGTTCTGACTGGAAAACTGTCTCACGTTGTATGAGTCTGCTTTTCCGATACTACAACAGAGAAGGAAAAGGATGGATAAAAGAAGATAGTATAGACCGGGAACTCTCATAATAGAAGCTGTGAATTTCAATAAATAAAAGGGGTGTGAATGTTGAGTACAAAGTTAGATAAAAAAGAAAACCGTTCCAAAAAGAGAACTTTAAAAGTATACGATTTCATGACATATATGTTTATAATATTGCCTTTAGGCTTTAAATATACACTAATGTCATAAAATCATATATTAATTGTCGGGTCGGGCACGTAACTTTGGAACATCTAAACAAAAGGAGGATATAGGGTATTATCTACTTGTTTTTTTAAGGTAAAGATTGTACAGGATGACTTTTAATGGGATTTTTTATGGCAATGTATAGTTGATGGTACATTGTAAAATTGTTAACTTGAATAATAGTCATGATATGAAGAATATTGTTTTTTTTAGTTTTCTCGTGTTGGTTGCTTTCCAACAACTTTTCGCATATAATTTGAAATCTCCCAACGGTAATCTGATTTTGAAATTTACTCTTGCCGGCAATGGAATTCCTACATATGCTCTATCGTTGGGCGACAAGCAAGTAATAGAAAACAGCAGACTTGGTTTTGAATTAGTTAATGATGATAAGTCGTTTTTGGATGATTTTGAGGTGGGTGATATTCAAACTTCTTCTTTTGACGTAACTTGGCAGCCTGTATGGGGTGAAGAGAAAGATATCCGTAATCAGTATAATGAAATGGCGGTAACATTAGTACAGAAAGAAAAGAACCGCAGAATGCTAATCCGTTTTCGTCTTTTTAATGATGGTTTGGGATTTCGTTATGAATTTCCGATGCAGAAAGACTTGAGGCATTTTATAGTGAAGGAAGAATGCACTCAGTTTGCGATGACTGGTGATCATACAGCTTATTGGATTCCGGGAGATTATTGTACGCAGGAGTATGGATATACAAAATCTAAGATGTCTGAGATCCGGGGGCTGATGAATAAGGCTGTCGATCACCAGAATATAGCTTCGAAGGTAATCGGAGAAGCTGCCGTACAAACAGCTTTGATGCTGAAAACAGATGACGGATTGTATATAAATTTACATGAAGCCGCTTTACTCGACTATCCGTGTATGCATCTTGAACTGGATAGTGAAAATAGAACGTTCCAGTCACATCTTACTCCTGATGCAGTTGGTTTTAAAGGGACATTGCAGGCACCGGGAGTCTCTCCTTGGCGTACTATTATCGTAGGTACTGAAGCAAAAGATATTTTAGCTTCTCGTATCACATTAAATTTGAATGAACCATGTAAAATTCAAGATACTTCATGGATCAGACCTACCAAATTTGTCGGAGTATGGTGGGAAATGATAGCCGGTGGGGGTTCATGGGATTACACATCGGACTATCCTACTATAAAAATAGGCGAAACTGATTATACGAAAGCAAAACCTCACGGCAATCATAGGGCGAATAGTCAGAATGTGAAAAGATATATCGACTTTGCCGCAAAAAATGGTTTTGATGCAGTTTTGGTAGAAGGGTGGAATATCGGATGGGAAGATTGGGTGAGTAATCGGAAAGAATTTAATTTTGACTATGTGACTCCTTATCCTGACTTTGACGTGAAAGAACTGAATGAATATGCACATAGCAAGAATGTGAAACTGATTATGCATCATGAAACTGGTTCGGCATACAGAAATTATGAGCGTCATATGGATGAAGCTTTTCAATTTATGAAACAGTATGGGTATGATGCGGTGAAAACAGGCTATGTGGGGCCGATAGTACCACTCGGCGAATATCATTATAGTCAACCGATGGTTAATCATTTTCAATATGTGGTGGAAAAAGCGGCTAAGTATCGGATTATGGTCGATGGACACGAGGCAGTTCGTCCGACAGGAATCTGCCGGACATATCCGAATTTAATAGGAAATGAATCGGCAAGAGGAAATGAATTCATGTCTCGTGTTCCATTGGGGCATACGACTATTCTTCCGTTTACACGGCTTATTGGCGGTCCGATGGATTTCACTCCCGGAATTTTTGAGTTGGATTTATCTAAAATTAATCCAAATCGTCATGAGAAGATGAAAGCCACGATAACCAATCAATTGGCGCTATATGTTACGATGTATAGTCCGTTACAGATGGTGGCCGATTATCCGGAGAATTATGAACGTTTCCCAGATGCATTTCAATTTATAAAAGACGTAGCTGTAGATTGGGATAAATCAGTTTACTTGGAGGCGGAACCTTATGAATATCTGACGATTGCCCGTAAGGAAAAAGGCTCGGGTAATTGGTTTGTGGGAGGAACGACCGGTGCACAACCGCATATAGCTGCTTTTCAGTTTGATTTTTTGGATCCCGGTAAGAAATACATGGCTACCGTCTATGCAGATGCTGCAGATACTGATTATGAGAACAATCAGCAGGCATACACTATTCGCAAAATGGTGGTAACTAATAAGTCGAAGTTTAAACAATCAGTATCCATCGGCAGTGGTTTTGCTATCAGTTTGTTTGAAATAACAGATAATAAAAAGAAATAGGAATTATAACTCTCCACGAAAGAACTGATAATATATAATTTAGTAGAGATATGAATTTAGAACGTTTTTTATTGCACTCGTTATGTGCGCTTGCTTTGGTCGGTTGTGCTCAGAAGGAACAGTCGAATACGAATCCTAACTTGTTGAGAGCTCAGGAAACATTGGATTCTCTTTATCAGAATTACTCTCAACCGGATGGAAATTTATTACGGGAGAATTATCCTTTCGATCAACAGAATACTGTTACTTATCTTGCTTCTGAAGAGCAGGCAAATATGCCGAATCAATATTCGTACCTTTGGCCGTATTCGGGAACGTTTTCAGCTGTGAATGCTTTGTTGGAGGCTACCGGCCAATCAAAGTATAAAGAGTTGCTGGATAAAAAAGTATTGCCGGGGCTGGAAGAGTACTTTGATACCCGTAGGGAACCTCAGGCTTATTCATCATATATCCGGACGGCGCCGTTGTCTGATCGTTTTTATGACGATAATGTGTGGCTTGGCATTGACTTTACCGATCTTTATCAGATGACTAAAGGAGCCGGATATCTTGAGAAAGCCCGATTGATATGGAATTTTATTGAAAGCGGGACGGATGATCAACTCGGTGGTGGTATTTATTGGTGTGAGCAGAAGAAAGAGAGTAAGAATACTTGTTCTAATGCACCCGGAGCTGTTTTGGCGCTAAAATTATTCAAAGCGACTGGAGACACTCTTTTCTTGTCTCGTGGCAGAGTGCTGTATGAATGGACAAAGACACATTTGCAGGATTCTACAGACTATCTTTATTTTGATAACATCCGATTGGATGGTAAAATAGGGAGAGCTAAGTTTGCTTATAATAGCGGACAGATGATGCAGGCCGCAGCATTACTTTACCAATTGACCGGTATTCCGGCTTATCTGACAGATGCACAAAATATAGCGAAGGAATGTTATAATTATTTCTTTGTTGATTTTACTCCGGCGGATGGTAATACTTTTAAATTGATTAAGAGAGGAGATATCTGGTTTACGGCCGTTATGCTCCGTGGATTTATCGAACTTTACAAGCAGGATAATAATAAGAAGTATCTGGATGCTTTCAACCGGAGTTTGACGTATGCCTGGGATAATGCTCGTGATGATAATGGACTGTTCAATGTTGATTTAAGCGGAGTAGATAAAGACGGAAAGAAGTGGCTGTTGACACAGGCTGCTATAGTGGAAATGTATGCACGTCTGGCTCAAATAAAAGATTTGTAAACAATTAAAGATAAGAAAATATGAAAAACAAAAACATTAGTTTGTGTGTAATTGCAACCGCATTGTTGATGGGGAAGTCTGTGAAAGCAACCGATTTTGTCATTGTAAAAGATAATACGGTCATTGTAAATCAGGCGTGTCTGGCAGCAGCATATAAAACGAACCGTCCGCCTGTAAAGAAGAGATTATTTACTTCTAAGGCTGTTGAAACAGAGATTTTGCGTGTAAAGAAACTGTTGACTAACCAGAAACTGGCTTGGATGTTTGAAAATTGTTTTCCGAACACACTTGAAACAACTGTACATTATCGGACAACTGACGGTAAACCGGATACCTTTGTATATACAGGAGATATTCACGCAATGTGGTTACGTGATTCCGGTGCGCAGGTATGGCCTTATATACAGCTGGCTCATAAAGACCCTGAATTGAAGAAAATGCTCGAAGGTGTAATCCGGCGTCAGTTTAAGTGTATTAATATAGATCCGTATGCCAATGCTTTCAATGATGGTGCAAAAGGAGGGGATTGGATGTCCGATCTGACAGACATGAAACCGGAACTTCATGAGCGTAAATGGGAAATAGATTCTCTTTGTTATCCTCTCCGTTTAGCATATCAATATTGGAAAGAAACCGGTGATGCCAGTGTATTCGATAGCGAATGGATACAAGCTATCACCAATATATTGAAAACATTCAAGGAACAACAGCGTAAGGGAAGAGTGGACTATTATAAATTTCAACGTAAAACGGAACGTGCTCTTGATACACTGAATAACAATGGCTTGGGCGCTCCTGTTAATCCGGTGGGATTAATTGTATCCTGTTTCCGGCCTTCGGACGATGCAACTACTTTGCAATTTCTGGTTCCTTCTAATTTTTTTGCTGTGTCTTCATTGCGGAAAGCAGCTGAGATACTAACGACTGTGAATCAAAATACAAATCTTGCACAGCAATGTACCGATCTTGCAGAGGAAGTCGAAACGGCATTGCAGAAGTATGCAACTTACAACCACCCTAAATACGGCACCATTTATGCTTTTGAAGTAGACGGTTTCGGTAATCATTTATTGATGGATGACGCGAATGTACCCAGTTTGTTAGCAATGGCTTATTTGGGAGATGTAGATATAAACGATCCGATTTATCAGAATACACGTCGTTTTGTATGGAGTAAGGATAATCCTTATTTTTTTAAAGGTAAAGCTGGTGAGGGAATTGGTGGTCCACACATCGGTTATGATATGATATGGCCGATGAGTATCATGATGAAGGCATTTACCAGTCAAGATGATGAGGAAATAAAAGATTGTGTCAAAATGCTGATAGATACAGATGCCGGTACCGGATTCATACACGAATCTTTCCATAAGGATGATCCTGCTAATTTTACCCGTGCATGGTTTGCTTGGCAGAACACTTTGTTCGGTGAATTGATTCTGAAACTGGTGAATGAAGGGAAAACTGATTTGCTGAACAGCATACAATAAGCAGTTTGTGATAGTATACAACTGGGAGTCTAACCTTCCGGTTGTGTGCTGTTTTTTATGAAAACATAAATAGGTCTTAAGCAAAATAACACGAATAACATGAAATTTCAAAGAATCACTATTACATTTTTACTAATCTTGGCACCTTTTTGTGTAATGGCACAGAAGTGGTATACTTCTGATGTAGATGAGAAGGTAGATAATATTTTGAGAAAGATGACTGTAAAAGAAAAGTTATCTTATATCGGTGGAATTGATTGGATGTATACGAGAAACATTGATCGTTTAGGAATACCCCGTATGAAAATGTCTGATGGACCGCAGGGGCTCGGTACTCATGGACAGTCTACTGCTTATCCGGCTACGGTATTGTTGGCTGCTACTTGGAATGAAGATCTTGCCTATGAATATGGTAAGTCCTTAGGACGTGATTGTAGAGCCAGAGGGATTAATGTATTATTGGGACCTGCAGTGAACATATATCGCGCTCCTATGTGTGGCCGTAATTTCGAATATATGGGAGAAGACCCTTATTTGGCGGCACGTATCTCTACGGGATATATAAAAGGGGTACAAGACCAGGGAATTATGGCTGTCATCAAACACTTTTCTGCTAATAATTCCGACTATGACAGGCATGAAATAAGCAATGATATTGATGAAAGAACGTTGCATGAAATTTATTTTCCGGCATTCAAGGCAGCTGTTCAAGAGGCTGGAGTAGCTGCTGTCATGACTAGTTATAACTTACTCTATGGTGTTTATACGACAGAGTCTCCTTGGTTGTTGAAAGGTGTTTTGAGAGATGAATGGGGGTTCAATGGGGTACTTATGTCTGATTGGGGGTCTACCCATCATTGCATTCCGGCTGTAAAGGCTGGGCTTGATCTTGAGATGCCAGGAGGGACGAGAAAACCGGAAGAACTTGCTTATTACCTCAAGACAGGTGATATAACTATAGAAATGATCGATGAGATGGTGCGTCATATTCTACGCACAATGGTTGCGTTTGATTTTCAGAATGGGATGAAAGCAGATAAAAATATTCCATTAGATGATCCGAAAGCAGCTGAAGTGGCATTAGATGTGGCAAGAGAGGGTATTGTTTTATTGAAAAACACACAGAATACCCTACCTATTAACACGAAAAAAGTGAGAGACATTGTGGTGGTTGGTAAAAACGCGCATGGGTATGTACATGGTGGTGGTAGTGGTTCTGTAAATCCTTTCCATTATGTAAGTATGTACGAAGGCATTCAAAAAGAAGCTGCAAAACATCATGTAAATGTGACTTATGTAGATGAACTTGATTTCTTACCCGAGATTTTATATACAAAAAGTATGGGTGAGAGAGGTTTACATGCTGCTTATTTTAATAATAAAAATCTATCTGGAAAACCGGTTTTTGAACGTACGGAGAATAAGATCAACTATTCTTGGACGAAAGGCACAGGGATAAAAGGACTTGGTAAAGAAAACTATTCGGTGCGATGGACAGGTGTGATACGCCCTGATATCACGGGAGAATATGAATTTTCTGTAGGTGGTGACGATGGTTATCGTCTGTTTATTGACAATGAACTGGTAGCCGATCAGTGGGAAATAGGTAGCTTTCGTAATTCTTCTGTGAAAAAGAGATTGGAAGCAGGTAAGGAGTATGATATACGTTTCGAATATTTTCAGGAAGGCGGTGGGGCAGCTGTTGCTTTGATTTGGGAGTATAAAGGTGAAAAGCGAGATCCTTTTGTAGAACGGTTAGATCGTGCGGATATGGTAATAGCTTGTTTTGGGCATAGTTCGGATACGGAAGGAGAAGGCGCTGACCGTACTTTTGCATTACCTGATGCTGATGCAAAGATGATTACACGAGCATTAAAATGTAAAAGGCCGGTAGTCGGTGTTGTTAATGCGGGAGGGAATGTAGAGATGCAAGCATGGGAACCCGGATTAAAAGGTTTGTTGTGGGGATGGTATGCGGGACAGGAAAGTGGTACGGCTGTTGCTGATATACTTTTTGGTAATGTGAATCCCTCAGGTAAATTACCGATGACTTTTGAAAAGCGATGGGAGGATAATCCTGCTTATGATAGTTATTATGATCCGGATGGTGATAAACATGTTGCTTATACAGAAGGAATATTTATTGGTTATCGTGGATAAATTGCAACGCGAGGTACAATATCCTTTTGGTTATGGTTTGTCTTATACGGATTTTCGCCTTTCCGATCTGTCTGTTTCCAATCCGATGGTCGATGGTTCTGTAGAAGTGACGTGCAAACTCACCAATACAGGAAAACGTGATGGTGCACAGGTTGTGCAGTTATATGTTGGGAAAACGGGGGGAATCGTAGAGCGTCCCGAAAAAGAATTAAAGCAATTCAAAAAGGTCTTCTTGAAAGCGGGAGAATCGATAACGATAAAAATGTTGTTGTCTAAGGATGCGTTTACTTATTATAATATAGCTGCAAAGAGCTTTTTGAAAGATAAAGGTGATTATCATATAATGTTGGGATTTTCTTCCCACGATATATGTGTACAGAAACATAAGGATTGTCTGTCCTGCAAGCAAGGTAATTAACGGTAATGCCAGGTCTGCAAGCTGCCATAACTTCAGTGTTATCATTGCGATACCAAGGAAAAGAGACAGGCTGATTCCGCCAATATCATTAATCTCACCCATATAAATAGTAAACTTGCCGGAATACTCTCCGATATTTCTCATGCATGCTGCTGCGATCATCGCTCCGATATAGATTGGAAAAGTCATCCCTGTAAGTGATAACAGCTTAGAAATAATCGTTCCAATTCCGATGGCGATAATCAACTGGAATACAGCGGAAGGATACATACTGGCATGGCGTTCATGCTTCTTCTCGTCTTCTATTAACAGGCTGTCATCTACCGTATCTAACAGATTCTTCTTGTCAATGAGACGTTTCCCGACCGGTCCGCCCATCACACTTCCGGCAATTAAACCAAATGTCGCTGCCGCTGTACATAATGTACTGGCTCCCTTTACACCAAAGTCTTCAAGAACCGGTCCGAATGCACCTGCTGTTCCATGCCCTCCGATCATCGGAATCGAACCTGTACAAAGCCCTACTAGCGGACTT
>ENA-OOZY01000503-OOZY01000503.1-human-gut-metagenome-genome-assembly--contig:-NODE-503-length-28693-cov-2.831692_pt1 | contig 28693 bp, 29 predicted proteins | sample MGYA00241047_ERZ501410 | MGnify/ENA primary metagenome ERZ501410 (study PRJEB25962, sample SAMEA2042621) | human gut metagenome | biome: human gut; feature: human-associated habitat; material: faeces... | reverse complement strand
CGATGGGGTTTTTCCATGACCGCAACATGGGGGATATCACGGCGACCGTTACAACGGATCTGAACTTCCTTGAGAACTATTCCATGCACGTTCTTGACCGCATTACAACAGGTATGGTGAGCATGGTGATCATCAGCGCCTTTATTCTGTGGTTCGACTGGCGGATCGGAGGTATCTTTATCCTCGGTGTTCTCTGCTCCTTTTTGGTTTACAGCCGTATGCAGGTAAAAGGGAAGGAATTAACCGCAAGGCAGCGCCGGGTACAGGCAGAGGCCGTAGAAGCAACACTGGAATACGTACAGGGGATTTCTGTGATCAAATCGTTCAACATGGAAGAAAAGAACCTGAGCGGCGTCGAAACGACGTATGACAAAACCGCGGAGGCTTCCTATGCTGCACTTCCGCAGTCTGATGAATGGCTACCATCTAAAAGACCTTTCCAACAAGATCAAATCCGTTCTCCACGCTAAAATGCGCAGCGGCCAGTATATCGCCGCTTATGCGCCATACGGCTACCGCAAGAGCGAGGAGGACAGGCACAGGCTGGTGATCGACGAAGAATCTGCCGCTGTGGTGCGCCGGATATTCGATATGCGGCGCGGGGGCATGGCCTATGGAAAGATCGCCGCCGCGTTGAACAGCGAGGGCATTCTGTCACCGCGCTGGTATTGGGCGAAGCGATACGGCAACGGCTCCTGCAAGTGTGCGAATCTGTGGATGTACACCACGGTGAAAAACGTGCTGACAAATGAGGTTTACACCGGGAGCCTCGTTCAGAATCAGACAGGATCGCGCTCCTATAAGGATGGCACGATGATCTACAAGCCGGAATCCGAGTGGATACGGCATGAGGCTTCACATGAGGCAATCATCTCGCCGGAGATATGGGCTGCGGTGCAGGCTATCAACCGGAAAAAGGCACTGATTTCAGCGGACAACGCCCCGCCGAAGCCCTTTCTGTTCACAGGCAAGCTCGTGTGCGCAGACTGCAAAGCTCCCCTTCAGGGCAACCGTGAGACGCGGCGCAGCAAAAACGGAATGTCCAAGCAGTACGTTTCCTATTTCTGCTCCCGTTATTCCGGTTCTGGCGGCAGCACGTGTACGAGGCATACGATCTATGAGATGACGCTGAACGAGCTAATCATGAGCGAGATACGTGCCCATGCCGAAGCACTGGAGTTGGATGAGGCCGCTGCGCTGGAGAAGCTGCAAGCGCAACGCACCTCCGCAGACGCCGAACATCGGGAAAGTGTCCGACAGGAGGTCGGGAAATTGCGCCGCCGTGTCTATGAGCTGGAGCAAATGACCACCAAGCTCTATGAGGACAAGGTTTCCGGCAGCATCAGCACGGCATCATTTGCCGTACTGCTTGAAAAGACTGAGGAGGAACGTCAGCGGAGGTCAGCGCGTCTGGATACGCTTCTCTCGGAAATAAGTGAGTATGAGCAGCACATCGCCGACACTCAAAAATGGGCGGCTGTTGTCCGAAAACATTTGCACATACGGGAGCTTGATCGTGAGACGGTGGACGAGCTGATCGACCACATTGAAGTCGGGAGGAAAACCGTCATTGACGGTAATTCCTGCCACGACATCAAAATATGCTACCGCTTTGTCGGCAGTATAGGGACGGAGGAAAGACAATGAACAAAGCACCTATACGGGCATATCTCTACTGCCGTGTCGCAACGGAGGAACAGTTTGATGGAGATTGTGTTCTGGACACAAAAAGCGCCCGGCTGCATGAGCAAGCCGAGCGACAAGAGCACTTGGATACGTTTCACGTAAATCCCCCTGAACCGATGACAAATAACGCGCCATGAACTATGGCAGATTTACCGCAGGAACAACGAAAACCGCGATTGATACAGTCTGATTCGTCAGAAAAGGGAGAAATCACAGATTCCCTTTCCCGAATGGGGAATGTTCTTCATGATGTTCCGAAAGGGCATGAAATCATCGTCACCTCTGGCACTGTCCACACCGTCATTGATGGCAATGAACCGGACATTGTGCTTCGGGAAAAGGATCTCCGTACAGAAACCTACTTCCAGATAGTTTCTTCCGATTCGGCTCATGCCCATGGCAAGAAGAATACCGATCTGGTCTGCTTCTACCATGGCGATCATGCGCTGCCATTCCGGACGGTTGAAGTTGGCACCGGAAAAACCGTCGTCCACGAAAAACTGGATTTTGCGGAAACCCTGTTCTTTTGCGTATTTCTTGAGAATCGCCTTTTGAGACGAGATTTGTCAAGGGTGGATTCACCATAAATTATTGAACGCATCCTGTACTATACATTTGCATAGCACAGGATGTGTCCATAGATTATAAGACTCTTGACCTGTCGTTCCACGCAGCGAGATAGGCGAAGCTGGGCCAAAAACCGTCCCGGCGGAGAAGTGCTTGGGAAAGGCAGTCTTTTTCGGCGCAGTCAGGATGCAAAAGCAGACCGTACAATGTAATACCATATTCCAGGTCATCTTCTTCACTTTCCAGCATTTGCAGCATGGCCGAAAGTGGCGTTATACCGCTCCAGACCTGTATGGCCTTTTCATAAGCAGTATGATGCCCCACCGCCATATCCGGGCGGTAGTTGTTCAGAAGTGTCGACGCTTTCTCTGCATGGACTGCACTCAGCGTGTGCCAGTAAAGAACTGCAATGCCCATTTCCTCATCGCAGAGGGGCATACAATTCTCAAAAGTCTCCATCGCCTGTGCATACCGCCCGACATAGTAATATGCCAAACCGATCCGATAGAGGCAGTCCAGTCTTTCCGCTCCCAAGGACATGCTTTTTTCAAAATCAGCGATGGCGGGATTACTTTGCAGTGTCGTCAGATACCGTCCCGCCCGTAGTCGGAGCAAGGGCAGATTTTCTGGCTCCAATTTTAGGCCCTCCGTATAGGCATCAATGGCCTCCCGGTAACGAAGCTGCCGGGAAAAAGCCTTCCCCAAAGCCAAAAATTTTTCTATGGAGTCCGGCAGAGCCTTTGCCTGTGTGACCGCCTCGGAATCGGGAATACCGGCGGGAAGATTGAGAATCTGACTTTCTATTCCGGCGTGTAGGGCATCAAACGGGTATTCCATCACAACCCCCTTGTATACGGACGATAGCAGGTAGAGCAGACGATTTCCCCGTTTTGAAGGTGGGCAAAGCTCTCGGCAAATCGTTCTCCGCACACGGAGCAGGTAACGGTCTTGAAGATCCGGGCCGCCTCCGGTACCGGTGCCGGGGCATCCTTCACGTCAAACATCTCGTGGAAATCCCCATCCATGAGCCACGCCAGCCGCTCCTCCTTGGTCTTGTCCGGTGTTGGGCGCAGGACAAGCCGGAAAGACTTTCCGTCCGAACGCCGATAAAAGGAGAAAGCATTCTTTCCCTGTAGATTGAAAAGCAGATTGCCCTTTCCGACGGTACAGGACAGCAGCACCTGAATGGCATCCACGCCACAGGCGTCGGTCTCGGCAATACACACGATCTCCTCGTCCTCGGATGTCCGGTCGCTCCCGAACAGTTCCCACGCATACAGGACGGCGCGGAAGCCGACCGCAAGACCGCCGCAGCCGTGACCGTGAAAAGTCACGCATTTATCCCACAGGCATTTCAACTCTGTTTGCATAATGTGACCTCCTATATATCCTGAATCGTGGCTTGCCTGTGCTCAAAATACAGGCTGATCAGATAAAACGACAACGATAGCAGCATGATGCACACACCCGGCGACAGCAAATACTCATATGCCTGCCGAAGAAAGGCACCCCGTTTATAGGCAAAGTTAATCATGGTGCCCCAAGTGGGATAATAAAGATCACCAAAACCGAGAAAGCTCAGCGTTGATTCCATCATGATGCAGCTATTAACGCCTAAAAGAAATCGGGAGAGCAGGACGTCATACAGGTTGGGAATAATGTGGTGCAGAATAATATGTCCATGGCTGTATCCCTGTATGACGCAGTTTTCGATAAATGGCTGGGCATTAAGGTGAATCACCTTGGCTCTCACGCTTCGGGCAGTGCCTACCCAGCTAAATGCGGCGATCAGCAGGATCAGATTCCGGCTGGAGCTGCCGAAGAAAGTGGCAAGTACGATCATGGTCACCAGCTTCGGCAGAAGTACGAAAATGTTGATAACACCATTCAGCGCTCCGCCAACAACGCCCTTTCCAGCCGCCAGCGTGCCAATTACGCTTCCCAGAACCAGCATTAGGACGCTGCTGGATATGCCAATCAGCAGCGTTTGCCGAGTGCCGTATATCAGCTCCGTAAAAATATCATACCCCAGCGCATTGGTGCCAAGGAGATGTTCCGAGGATGGCGTAAGCCATGGGGCAAACATCTCTTTCTGTCCATAACTTGAAAAAACAGTTGGAAATGCGGCAGCCATCAGAAAAACAGATAGTCTTTTCATAAATGCCTCCTATTCTTTTCCGCGGATGCCTGTCTTATCAAGATCCAGCTCGGAACGGCGCACGTTGGAAAGATCTGTATGTTCTGTAGAACGGATACGGTGTTTATTCGACGGCTCTTCCACATGATTCTGGTTCAGGAAATAATTCTCATCCATAGGAGTGCCTTCATTGATCATGGCCATGACGCTCTCATTCATAGCTTCATCTTCAAGCTGGGATTTTTCATCAGATTCCATCTCACGGAGTGCTTCCGCCTTGATCTCTTCCAGGTCGAAATCACACGCAACCGCATTTACAAGGTCTGCTGCAAATACCAGCTGGACGATGACCGGACGGTTGTCTTTTGAAAGGCCTTTTAAATAAGCTGCCGGATTGCTGAGTGTCAGGTAATAATCCACTGCGCATTCGATATTTGTGATCGTAAGGGTGAACAGCATATTCCCCTTGTCTGCATGTGAATGGAACTCATCAAGGACTTCCATGATCCTTCTAAGCCACATGTTCTGTTCATGCTGGAAATCAAGCTCCACCATGACAAACGGTCCCGTAAAGCTGATCCTGTTTACAAAAACACCGGGGGCAGCCGTAAAGCTTGTCATCTCGTTGATTTTTTCCAGGGTTCCATCCTCAGTGGTCTCAACCTTATACAGACTGCACTCCACAACGCTCTTCGGATCCCCGTCTTCGTCTTCTCCGGATAAAGCTTCTACCAGTTCATCTATAGAGATCTCTTTTTCTTCATCAAAAAGTTCATCATCATAATGCATCAACTATACCTCCTTTTTTCGTTAATATGAAGAAAAACAGGAACAAAGTCCTGTTTTTCCAATCACCCTGCATTTTCAAGGACTACCTCATCAGGCTTCGTGGTCATCGCCTTGTAAAGTTTGGTATCCGTCGGGAACTCATCCTTGAACGGAATGATGTCCGAACCATTGTAGAGCAGTCCTTGTCCGGAATCGGCGCTTGTGACATATTCGATCTCTGTGTTGCTGATACCGAACATCTGCTGGAGCTGCATACGTCCGTAAGGATCAAGGTTTAACATCATCATGAAATCCGAGTTATTGATGATTGCCCTTGCTTCGGAGGACTTTAACATATCCTCTGCCTGCTGTGTGATACCGGTCGGGATACCATTCCACTTACGTGCACGTTTCCAGATCTGCTTGGTATATTTGGCAGAAGTCTCTGTCTGCGTAAGCAGATGGAACTCGTCACAGAAAAGCCAGGTGTACTTTCCTTTCTTGTGGTTCTCGATCATACGGTTCCATACATTGTCAAGACAGATCTGAAGGCCCATGTTCTTAAGTCCGGAACCGATATCCTTGATATTGTAGACCGTAAAACGGTTGATGATGTTTACATTGGTCTTGTGTGCAAAGGTGTCCTGGGTACCTACCGCAAAACGTTCCAGCGCAAGCGCAAGGTTCTGGGCTTCCGGCTGCGGCTGCTGTTTCAGCTCATCATACAGATCCCTCAGTGTCGGTACGGTATCCGCATCGTAATTAAGTCCCCTTGCACGTAAACCTTCCACGTATTCCATATAAACGTTCTTGGTACAGCGGTCGATAACGGAACGCTGAGTTGGGGAAAGCTCGTACCTGGAACCAAGCGCTGCCTCACAAATGGAAGCAATGAAGTCTGCTTTCAGCGTGATCGGATCATCCTTTTCCGCATAATCCAGACTCATGTCCATCGGGTTCAAGTATACGTTGGAACCGGGGGCAATACGGATGACGGAACCATGGAACAGCACTGCTAACGGGCTGTACTCATTCTCAGGGTCGATAACGATGATGTCATCGTCGGTGTTCAAAAGCACCGAAACCATTTCCCTTTTTGCACTGAAGGATTTACCTGAACCTGGGGTTCCAAGGATAACGCCATTACCGTTCTTTGCACTCTTTCTGTCATACAGGATAAGCTGATGGGATACTGCATTCAGGCCATAGTACAGACCGCCTTTCTGCATCAGTTCTTTTACGGAGAACGGAAGGAAGATCGCCGCACCCGTAGTATTTAACATACGCTCCATCTTGACCCTGTTGTAGCATAATGGCAGACAGGTATCAAAACCCAGCTCCTGCTGTTCTGATAAAACATCTGCCTGGCAGACAAACCGTTCCGCGGTAGCCTTGACGATCTCCGTATACTTATCCAGCTGCTCTTTAGTGTCTGCAAAAACAGTCATGGTGATCGTGGTCATGAATAGTTTCTGGTTATCCTGCGTAAGATCCTCCATGATCTGTTCCACTTCACGCTGGGAGTTTCTGATCTCCGGGGAGATCAGATCCGAGGAGTAACCGTTCTTGCTTGCTTTTTTCTGCTGTTCTACCACGTTCTGGTTGATATCCACTGTCTTATTTTTTACCAGTTTAAGGGCATCCCCCTGCGCCAGGGAGCGGTAAATTATGGATGTGAGCATGTTAAACGGCTGGTTGGACATCTCCGCCAGGATATCTCCTCTGAGATAGGACGGAAGGTTCCTCAGTGTTAAAGACCTTGCATATTTATCATCGATCCGGATATAGTCATGTTCAAAGACCATGCTCATGGGAGCGATCGCATCCTTCGTGGTAAGGCCCCGTTTTTTAAGTTCTTTAAGATTAAAGGTCTCAGAGATCCGTCCATCCCTCATCTTTAATTTCTGATAAAACGGGATATCGGAATCCACATGGTAGATATCGTAAAGGTTTGAAAGACGTTCCCTGATGGAACATGGAGCCACGTCTGTACCTATCAGTTTCTTTAATCCCGATGAGATAGAAGAATCCAATCGGGAAAACGTGTTCTTTGCTGCCTCGATATCGTCTGCCTCTATATATACAACCAGATACTTATTATGTATGATATTGTTCCTTGCAACAGCCATCTTGTCGATCAGCATATTGTTCATTTCTTCCCTGTATTCATTCAGGGAATCATTTTTCATTCCGATCAGCACATTCTGCTCAAACTCCGAACTGCTGATGCTTTTATTATGGACAACGACCTGCATCTGTACTTCAGGTCCAAAGCTTCCAATAAACTCCGAATATTTACCAAAGATCGCTCTCTGCTCATCCATGGATTCAATGGAGAAGTTAATATCAGAGAGGGCATACATCCTAGAATACCCTCTCGCAGAAACCTGTATGATCCCGTTCTCATACGCTCCAAGGTATGGGATGGAATCCTGCACAGTCTTTGGGATCCTTGTAGGTTCTTTAGGAGTTTTCTTCGTATTGTCCAACCCTAAGGCTTTTGTTATTGTGTTAAGAATACCCATATAACCTCCTACTGGTACATCACGTAATCAGGATGTTTCCTCAATACGGATGCACTGAAGACTTTCTGTTTAAAATTTTTTTCTGTTTTTGCTTTCTCTGCTTCCTCTTCCTGGCTGTTATAAAAATTCTCGATCTGGTATGTCCTTACCTTTGGAGCGATATAGTTAAGAACAAAAGCGTTCTTTAAAAATTTTTCCAGCGGCATATCGTATGGGGTCACGACCGCAAATGCCATAATGGGCACTGCCAGTATTACTCCGATCCCAATCTTTGTATTTAAAGACAGTCCCGGCATGATGGCATTTACGAGCGTCAGCGCCGCAAAATCAACTGCTGCCGCGATCAGGCCGCACACCACCATCCTTGTAGAGAATGGGCCGATGAGGGTTGTTTTCACCTTTGTAATATCTTTTGGGATAGGGACTTCTATCATGGAACATTCCTCCTTGCATATAGAAAGGCTGCCGGGATCTAAAGATCCCTCATGCCTTTGATTTCCTTAAACACCGGCAACGTCGTTGGCGATACTCATGGACTTGAACAAGAGACCGATCTTTGTGACAGTCAGTCCAAGACAGGTCAGCCATGTGGAGCCAAACTTACCAGAACCGGTGATCGCATCCAGAAAAGCGATCGTTTCCTTTTTGGAAAACGAGTTTCCGGTTGCTGCCTTCAGGTCACTTATTGCCTTAACTGCATCCGGCCCGACCTTCCACTGGATCAGAAGGGCAACACAGTCTGTGATGATGACAGCCAATGCGAATTGAAGGGCAAGAGCAAAGATCTTTTTCAAATAACGGATCCCTGCCGCATGGTTTCCATCACCAAAGAGATCAGCAACTCCCACCGGGGCAAACATTGCCCTGACGGAGAGCTCCACGATCCTTGAGATAGCGATAAACATGACCGAAATGTTTGAGACCATTACTACCAGATACGAAATGAGGATCTTGAGCAGGTAACCGACAGAGTCGATGATGCCAACTTTCTTTAATCCTTTTTTCAGCATGGAAACCTTAGCGGGATCCGCAAAGAAAGAGTTTCCACCCTCCGCGGCACTCAGTTCCTTCGCAAGGGCCGAGCCCGCACTTACCATGTACTGGATGATGGTCATGCTGTTTGTGATCAGCATGTATGCAAGCGCAAGTTTTATAAAAGTCTTGATAAAATATTCATAATTGATATTTTTACTGGAAGCCTTATCTGCCATATCGATAAGGAAGTAAAGGATCATGATGGAAACGCCGACAGTCGTGATAACTGCAACAATGTTTGTAAACCGGCTATCCTTCATGATTTTTGAGAAGAGTTCATCATATGTTGTGAAAGTCTTAAGAACGCTAGTAGAAGTAAACAGTCCATTGTATATTTCAACGATCCAACTTAATAGTGTTACTAGCAATTACTGGTCCTCCTGTTAAATATTTGCATCCTTAACTTCAAGTCCGTCGATTTTGAGACTTTCGATAACAGTTTTCAGGGAGATCAGCACGATAGCACAAATAATAGTCTGAATAGCATCAGATTTGGATTCAGCATCTGTCCTCTTGATAGCCATAATGAACTGTGCAACGCCCCATACTAAGAGGACAACGCCCACCCATCTGAACATGGCAAGGATGATGGCAACAATATTGCTGATCAAACTGGAAGCTGAACTGCTACTTCCGGCTGCAAAGGTCATCATTCCTGACATCATGATGAACATACATGCCATGGTCATGATGCTGATCGCCTTTCCGCAGACAAGCATGGTTTTTCTTCTTTTCTCTTCCATCTCATTTTTCTTGAGCATTAATTTTCCGCAGGTGAGTTCCGCGGAAGCCTTCATTGAAGATAAAAAATTCATTTCTAAAAATTCTCCTTTCAAAATATTTCAACAGGAAGGGATACCGGTTCTTGCCCACACCGGCATCCCGATATCTGTTGAGCACTTGTAAAATGAAAAAAAATGAAAAAAACGAAAAAAGGGGTTAAAAGACACTGAGACTCAGAAGTCCAGATAATAGAAGCACCTGAAAAAAGTGAATTCGAATTCACTTTTTTGTACGATGTTAAGTAGTGTATAAGGGGAAGAAACACAATGATAAGCCTGATAAGACGCATAATAAAGGACATCCACGGTCTGTTTTACTCTCCGCGGATGCCTTAAAACGAAAGGAAAAAAGTTTTAGAACGGACAGCGCTTTAACTGTCCGTACGTAATATGACAAAAAGGTACAAAAAAGAGGCGGTAAAGACCACCTCTTTCTCCAGAGTAATACTAAGCATCTTTCTTTGGACCAAAGTAATCCACGAAAGTTTTAAATGAAGGAACAGTTTTATCATAAAGTACCCTTGCCCGGTTTTCAGATAAAAACTGTTCTAACTGTTCTTTATATAGATGCATCCCAGACCGGATACTGGATGCATCTACGGAAACAAGAAGGGACAGGATCACGCTGCGCACTTCATCATCCGTTACTTTGAAGTTTTTAAAACACTCCTTCCGCAGAAACTCCCCCAATACTCCTTCCAGATCACTGCCGGCAGAGTCTGCTTTTTTTGTCTTTCCTTTTTCTGTGGCAGGCAGCTGCTTTTCTGGCTCTTTCTTTTTATCCTCTGTGTTTTTGTTATGGCTGTCAGGCTGTCCTTTTGTTTTCTCCTCTTTGCCGGCGGATTTTTTGTTTTCCATACTCAACTTGTCATTGGTATTTTTAGGCTTTCCCTCTGCCTTATCCTGTTTTTTGTCTGGCTTTGGTGGCTCCGGCTTCACCTTGCTTTCTGAAGAGACAGGCCTTTTTTTGTCAACAGGACGGTCTGATCCTTTTTTGGGCGTTTTTTCCTTTGGCGGGACTGCCGGTTTGTCAAGCACTGCACCATCTTCCACTTCCAACATGGCCAGCATATCCATGGTCATATCCGAGAACGTATCCATGTCCGCAGCTATGGGGACAGTTGCTTTATCCGGACGCTTTCCTTTCTTTCTGGGAGACTCGCAGTTTTTCGGTTCAGGCTTTTTGGCTGCTTCTTTTTTTCCTCCAGGAGATTTCTTTCCACCTGTCTTTGGTTCTTCCGGGAACTTCTCCTTTACCTCTGTCTGATCCCTGAGGATATTACGGATACCCATATAGGAGGAAGCAGAGTCATCATATAAAAGAAAATCCTTAAAAACACCGGTGAGGGAAGCGTCCCCCCAGAGGATAAATTTATCTTTTGGGTTGACGGAGTGCTGCACCCCGATCTCGAACGTGATCAGAGGGATACAGTCAGCCATTTTTTTCGGGAGCATCCTTAAGATGATCCAGCCTTTACTGATGTACTCAAACACAATGTCCGGAAGTTTCCTGCCTTTTTCATAAAACAACAGTATTTTGTACCCTTTGGCAAATTCTGCAGGAAGAAGCTTTTCCACGCTGTCAAAGTACATGCTGTCCATGATATAGATATTCATTTATCTATCTCCAGCTCCGGATCGTCCAGGTCGTCAAATACGCTGAAATCCAATTCCGGCTGATGCAGGACGGTATCGAACCCGTTTGCAACATTGATGTGTTTACATAGCTGGTCATCAGACAATACTGTAGACATATTGCTGGCACTGTAAAGAACATTCCTGTAGGATGTCTTCCCATCCATATCCTTTACGCAGAATGCAGCAAAATAAGGGATACCGCAGATCACGCACATCCGGTTCAGCTCTTTTAAGATCGGTTTGATCTTCTCTTCATAGTCGTCTGTTCTGTCAAACATATAAAACCCTCCTTTTAGTCGAAAAAAGTGAATTCGAATTCACTTTTTTGGATGGCAGGGATGAACCCCGGCCTTACCATTTAATATGAAAAAAAGGCTGTACCTGCAAAGGTACAACCTGTGAAGCCCATGAGATCAGTCATGGGCAGCCTGTTTTTCCAAATACGAGTTGAGAGCATCAAAGATGGATAACTGGGAAGCCCCCTTAACCTGGCGGTTGTATTCCGCTTTCTGGGCATCCGTCATCTCATGGGAGCCTGCCTCACGGGAACTCCTCCTTGCTGCGGCACGTTTTTTCCTTTCCTGTGCCTTCAGCCCTTCGTTCGGATCGACTGGGCAGTACGGGATATCTTCCGCCTCAAACACTTCCCTGAGGAACTGGTTGTATGTGCGGTCATCTTTCGGACCGTATGCCACATACTGTCCGGTAATGTAAAGCAGGTCCCTTGCACGTGTCATGGACACGAATAACAGACGACGGGCTTCTTCCACCTTTTTCTGATGTTTAGGTCCTGAGGTATGCAATGACGCAGAATCATAACCGCTGATACTGTTAAACACTGCTTTCCATTCCAGGCCCTTAGAAGAATGTGCGGTCGTCAAAACTACACCCTGGTACTTCTGTTCCATCTTCTTTCCGGCGTTTTTCCCATAAATGGAAAAATTACGGATGTATTCCAGCTCGGACTGCAGGTCCTCATTGGCATAAACAAGGTCCAGAAAAGCCTGATAGATCTCATCCTCCTCTTTTAAGGCATCCAGGAATTTGTGGAACAATACCCTCTGGTATGGGATCTCCAGCTGGTCAATGCTCATGAAGGTTTTCTTCATCTCATCCACTTCCAGACGCAGCTCGGTCATGCTCTTCTTATGGAAGATGTCGCCGTGGTACTTCGCTACCAGGTAGTTGAAGTACAGCAGGTCTGATTCCGGCTGGTAGAACGCTTCGGCAAGACTTAATGCTGCTTTGACATTTGCATTCTCCATATACGGGAGCGGGCTCATCATGACCCATGGGATCCCTGCCTGTGTAAGCTCGGCACCCAGGGCAACAAGCTCCGTTTTCTTAAAGGCAATGAAGGCGATGTCTTCCGGCTGATACCCTGAATCGATCAGATCCTTGATCCGTTCCGAGATATAGCGGTACTCCGTCTTCTTGTCATGGAAGCCCCTTACCACTGGTTTTTTCCCGGATTCCCTTACCGGTATCATATCCTTGTCCACACGATCTTTATTTAATGCATTGATCTTATTGGCTAGCTCCAGGATCTCCGGTGTGGAACGTCGGTTTTCCGTCAGGTACAGGTCCTCTCCTACTTTCCCGATCTTCTCAAAGAAATGAAGGATGTTTTCCGGCGTGGTATTTCGGAATCCGTAAATGCTCTGGCTGTCATCCCCGACAACCATCAGGGACTCGAAACACTTTGTGGATATCAGTCTGCGGATGATCTCCAGCTGCGTATCGTTGGAATCCTGGAACTCGTCGACGATGATATGCCGGTATCCCAGCTCATCAAGATAATCCGGATGTCCATCCAGAAAACCAAGCATCAGGGGTTCCTGATCTGCAAACTGTAAAAGATTTTCTTCCTTCAGACGCTTATCGTAGTCCTCATACAGGGACAGCAGAGCTGAAAGCCCTGTGGAACCGACGAAACGGAAAAACCCTTTTTCGGAGGCTGCATCTTTAAGCAGGTCCAGATCATAATACTGGGTTTCCTTGATCGTCTCAAAAGTTTTTTTAGCACACGCCAGTGCCCCTAAACAGTTCGGGGAGTTTACGTCATAATTCAGGTAATCCAGTCCTGCCACCGGATTTTCATCCAGCAGCTGGGTGATGATCACTGAATTACGGATATCATCCACCACCATCGGTTTTGTGGTAAAACCACAGTCCTCAAAGTTATCCTTCACGATGCGGTACGCAAAAGTATTGAACGTCATCGCCTGGATGTCATTGCCGCTGACATGGAGTCCGCGCGTCTCGCATTTTTTAGCGATCCTGGCTTTCATCTCATTAGCTCCGGCATCCGTGAAGGTAATAAACAATACCTCGGAAGGTTTTATCCCTTCCTCGAACATCCTTGTCCCGCGTTCCGTCATACACTCGGTCTTTCCGGAACCGGCAGTTGCATTGACCCTGCACACACCTCTGCGGAAATCAATGACTTTCTGCTGGGCATCTGTCGGGATGATCTTCCCCTTTTTGCCTGAACCCGTCTTAAGCTCATAACGTTTGGGAAGTTCCACGTAATGACAGGAAGCATTCCATTGGCACTTTTCACAATCCTCCTCCGTACACTCCTGTCCGACCGTATACTCTTCCAAAAGTTTCAGATACTCGGCATCAAGGCCGGTTACTGTATTTTTCCCGCCGGTATAGAGGTCTTCAATGCTGACCACGTTTCCACCAGTCTCTCCGAAATAAACCGGATCCCAGTAGGCGTTGGTCATTGATGACCGGTCCGTACTTTTCCGCAGGAAATAGTAACTGGCTTTGACGGTTTTTGTCTCCCCGTCCTTTAACAGGGATCTGCCATACTGCAAGAGAAAATACAGTTCCAGACATTTCGCTGCGGAACCATCCCTTTTCTTTCCATTCTGGGTTATCGTTGGTTTTCCCGCTCGGTACAGGACGACTTCCAGTGAGCATCCGTCATCAAAGATAGCATCCGGTTTTACTGAGACCAGATAATCTCCTATCTCCAGTTCTTTCTGTCCAGATGGAATATAAGGATGACGGAATTCACATTTACAATAACGCTCCAGACATCTGACAAGCTGATGTCTTCTCAGCTCGCCTGTTTTCTCTGTAACGTAGTCATCCTCCACTCCCTGGCTTACCAGGTCAGAGAAGTCCGAGATCTCATACTTTCCTTGAAAGAACCCTTTGATGATCTCCTTTACGATGATTGCATTATCGTAAAAGGTGTTCTTTGGGCTTTCCAGTTTCAGTTCATCCCATTCTCTGGCAGCTGCACACCAGTTCTTTCCTCTAAACTCTCCGCTTCGTTTTTTGATCTTCATAATCAATTCTCCCTTCGTTTTTTTTGATACAACTTAAGTATGAAGAACATGGTCTGTATTAAAAACAAAGCAGGCAGTTTCCAGGGCACCTGCAATTTTTTTGGGGATGTACGGGATCAGAGGATTACGCCTGTCTTTGTAATATTGTCGAACTGATCATACGGATGGATCAGATTTCTACACTTTATCTGACCGTATCCGCGGATACCCAGAGAACCTCCCTGTATCTGAGCAGAAATTATCTTAGATGCACAAGGAGAAAACTCTCTGATTTGGTGTCAAAGAATGACGACATTAAAAAAAAATCGTAAAATGTGCTGGAAATTACAAATTCTGAAAACGCCAGTAAATCAAGAGTTTCAAGGCACTTTCAGGAATGGTGTCAAATACCTCTATGGGAAGTCCATAGAAAGATATGACACCATTTCTACTCTTACAAGGAACGACGCATACCTGGTCGGAAATATTAAGGCCGACAAAGAGAAATCTGCAGAAAAGATTGATGGCGCGATTGCCACTATTATTGGACTTGATTTCCCTTATTTGCGTTGCGTTTTTAAGGGAATCATTCAGACATTAAGCGAAAGCATCTCTCCCAAGGTGCTTTTCTTATACCATTAGGAAGGCGATTAATGGAAATTTTACTGAAATATTTTTATAAGAAAAACGAGCTTTTTCGGAAATCTGACGTCGGATTGGGATTCTGTGCGTCGAATCCCACAAAGCCCTGATTCAGCTCAATTTACAGTTATTCGATATGCTCCCCGAAACCCGAAGGAAAATGTAACATACCGACCTCCGGCTGTAGGGTGCCGCCAAAAGAGCCTCCAGTCATTCTTCCTCCATGTGTGCCAGACGAAACCGTTAAGGACCGTTTCTGTATCGTCCATACGCCAGACGATCAGGGCGTCTTTGTCTTTGCAGATAATTCTTTTTTTTCAGGTCTCTGGCAGAGGGACTCCTTACCAGGAAGTTGTTCCGCAGTATGTCATTGGATGCATGAAGCACCTCAAGTCACTCTCCATCCGCGGAGAGGAAATCCCCCCCTCCTTTGCAGCTCACATCAAGGATTACAGAATAGTCGACAGTCCTTCTCCGTCTCTGAAAAAAGTGAATTCGAATTCACTTTTTTGTACGACACATGGTTTTCATTGTCTTCATCTTGGTTTAAAATCATTCCCATCCGTAGATCGTATGCAACCACAATTATCTGACAGGCAGCAGCCACCGATCATCCAATTACTGACCGTTAAACATCTACGCACCCAGAATCCATCTTAAAGCCAATACCCTTAAGATACTCCACCTCTTCCATACGCAGCGAAACCCCAGTTGAAATCCCCTTCACTGTAAGGAACCAACGGAAATCATGTCGTTCTCAGTTCAAACAGACATATCACCAATATCGAAACAACTATATATGCTACTACTATTTATTTTTAAGAGTACAATGAAGTGTCTCTCTATATCCGCGGAATTGAATACAGGCAGTTCATGTTACTTGAAGCATCCGCAGTATCTCCAAGGCATATCCGCAGCCAAAGAGTATCACACAGACGACAGAGTCCCGTTTTTGACTTTAAGGACGTCTCACAGACTTCAGCGGCCAGTAACGCAGAATCCCGGGAGACAGTCTTTCGTTCGCAGCATAACCTTCCGCAGCCGAAATCTGACACTCAAACCAACAGCCCTGCCTCGTCAGCTTTCAGGACATCGGCAACTGGAATTTTAAGCTACACTACAACTCAGAGAGCTTAACCTGGTGGGCGAATGAACGTGCTCCGCGGCAATGCCCCGATGGGGGACGACGAACGTTAGGACTTTCGCCAAGGAAGAACTTAAAAATAATCAACATGTTCAGGCTGGCGCAACGTCTGAAAACTTTATACAAATAGGCGATGTATTACGACAATTTATTAATTAGCAAGTACAAAATATAAAATTGTATGTATATATTTTGGCTGCTATTTTGAATGTCTCTGGGACATGGTCTTTACTTTTATGATTCGTGACCGGGACAGTGTTTTGAACTACCCCAAACGACTGACGTCGGATGGGGATTCTGTGGGCCGAAGCCCACAAAATACTGATTTAGTCCAGCTTACAGTTATCCGATATGCCCCCCGAAACCCGAAGGAAAGGGCAGCATACCGGACGGGTGCTCCGGATATCCCGTCCATCCAGGTACCTGCCGCCCCATACAATTGGAACGTACAGAATCCCTGGTAAGATACCCGGAGAGGTTGACAGTTACAAAAACCATAAGAAATGGTTACAATCTATGTAAAAGAAACATTGTCTTAAGTTACAGGTGATCAGCAGTAACGGACCGTCCAGCCCTTCATCTCCCTTGCGATGGCACCCAGGGATTTTGGCTTTTTCAGCTTCCCGGTCTTTGTCCGTTCTTCTTTATGGGCATAGGGGATCTTACGGTAGAAGCTGTGGGTATATACACCGCTGAATTTCTTTGTGATCTCCCTCCAGGCGGCCATAAGACTGGGCATGTCCTTCCCTTGCAGCATCTTTTCGCGGATGGAAGGGGAAAGCCTCTCCGTCATCTCCTTATCCGGGAGAAGCAGTTCCAGAAGCCCCATGCCTTTCAGACCGATGGCATAGGAGGCTGCGGCGTGGATGGAGATACCCATCTTCCGCATGAACAGGAATTTCCCCATCTGGCTTGTATACGCAGGGTCGATCTTTATGAGGCCGAAGCTCCTTTCGTAAGCCTGGTTCTCCAGGCAGGAAGTCATCTTGCGGTAGGCAAAAACGGATGCATGGCGGTTGCCCTTTGCATTCCCGTAGCGCATGCCGCCCCTGGAGATGACCGTGTCGATATCCTCCATGATGAGCGGTTTCTTTATGTCTGCACAGAACTTTCCGACTTTGGACATGACACGCCCGATCTCATCCGAGATCTGCCCGGAGGTCTTATTTTCCGGATCGAACTTCAGGATCTCGCCGGAAATATACCTTCCGTCCTTATCGATGTCCGTCAGTGCCACGTGGTCATAGTTCAGGTCGATGGATACACAGCCGTCCTCCAGGGACTCATTGCAATGGTGGTTCTCTAAGAGGAGGGTGACGGAAGGGATCAGGTATAGCCTGCCATCCGGGTCACGCTTTAACTGGATGCTGTAGCATACCGGTTTCCGGCTGACGGGTGCCGTAAAAAGGGCCTTCAGCCATTCTTCTCCCAGCTGTGCCGGGTGGAAACCGTAAAGGACTGCTTCCGTACCGTCCATACACCGGATGATCAGGGCGTCTTTGTCCCCCTTCAGGTATTTCTTTTCCTTCAGGTCTTTGACAGAGGCCCTTCTCACCAGGAAGTTACAGTCCTTTGAGGTATGGCGTCCCGGAAGGCTGATGGAGGCATGCCGTTTATCATTGAGTTCCTGTTTCCATTCCTCCCGATCCACAGCGGGGTTCCCTTCCTTATCTACGGCATCTTTCCGGGAATACAGTTTCTTTGTCCCGAACAGGATGCGTTTCGGAGGGAATCTCTTCAGGTCCTCCAGTTTCTTGCCGGCACGTTCCCGGGAGGAGATGAGCATCTTCAGGCGGTGCTTCAGGTCACGGATGTTCTGTTCGACCATCCGTTCAAAGGACCCCGTGTCCATTGTCTTTTTTCCGGAAAGATGTACCGTCCCATTGTCTATTGCAAGCTGGCAACCGGTATAAGGCGTCTTCCATTTTTTGGTGGTACGGTAAAGGTCCAGAGACTTTTTGACAGCCTGTTTCCTCTCAAGCTGTTCCTTTACGGAACTGATCTTTGTGTCACGTGCTTTCAGATCCTCCTCTTTGGAACGGATATATATCTTGTTCAGCTCGCTCTGGGATGCGAGTGCCCCGGAAGCAGCGGAGTAAATGGCACAGGCATAATAAGCATTGATCCCGAAGGTATCCGTGCACCATTGGGAATAAGTCATATCTGAAAAGACACCGGTATTATCGTATCTCAGGTCATACAGATGGTTATACATCTGGATCTTTATGTCATTAAACCTCCGGATCGTATCGACCAGGGAGTCTGCATTGTAGATCTTATCTTCGTCGAGATAATAACGCCTGTCTGCATTTACTGTCCTTATGATATCCATTTATATCCCCCGCTTTCCATAATCGGTCATATTAAAAACGCTTTTATTATATGTTAATATCATTATAACACAAACATGTGTTTGCAACAAGGCTTATCAGGAAAAATTTCAGGAGGGATATTATGTCAGAAAAGAAAACTGTTTATAGCAGGAGGGCACACTCTGTATGCTGTCTTACATACCATGCCGTTTTTGTAGTCAAATACAGGAGGAAGGTCATCAGTCCCGGGATCATGGATTTTTTAAGGTTCATGCGAAATATCTGATAGAGGAGCGTTTCAGGGGAAATCTGATAGAGTTCAACGGGGAGGCGGACCATGTCCATATCCTGTTTGAGTTGCCTCCTTCCGCAGCACCCTCCATGGTCGTATGCAGTCTGAAGACACAGCTTTCCAGGGAAGAAAGAAAACGGTATCCGGAGCAGATCCGCGGGAAGTTATGGAACGACTTTTCTGGAGTGATAGTTATTTTTTGGCAACGACTGGAGGGGCTGATATTGAAACCCTGGAAAGATATATCCAGACACAGGGGACCAAAAAACCACGCAGTCTGAAATCTGACCATCGGAAATGAGCAGGACAGTGAAATGGGAACGCATTCATCCCCACCCGACTAACGTCGGATGGGGTTTTCTGCTATATATCAGATAAAATTCAATTATAAATAAGAGTAAACTGTTAAAATAATGTCTGGATCGTATCAAATTATTATCAAAAAAAAGACTCATTTCAATCGGAACCGGGTTCCGATTGAGAAGAGTCTTTTTTTTATTCAGGAATATAACCATTTTCTACCATTTGCAGATAATTCTCGTATAATCGGTATTCCTCATCAGGAAGGATTTCCTTCATATACGCCCTGTCCTCAAATACTGTCTGACAGAATTTTCTGTAAGACAAATTCTTAGGATATTTTATGGAGTTATCATCCTGAATATAGGAACTGAAGCAAAGGTTCCGTATCATTTCGCTGTCATATTCGAATGGCTCATTGTACTCTGGTTCTTCCTTGTACATTTTTGTATACACAACAGCTCTAAGATGATTTTCCTTCTGCTCGATAAGAGCAAGTGGCATGATGTCACCATCAGCTCTGGTAAAATCAACGGAAATCCCAGGATAATCTGGGTCATTAATCTCTGAGGCCTCCAGAAAACCTCCGCGGACTGCCACCTTGCAGCATTCCTCCCTGATCAGCCAGTGGTAGCATTCAGCTCCTGCATGAATAAACGCTGCTTTGTCTGAGAGTTCGGAAGCGGATACAGATTTCATTTTTGTGATCTCCTGAAAATCCTTTCTCATTTTTTCCTGAAGAAACGACAGACTAAGGCCTTCCTCTACGGAAATACCTCCAAATGAAGTAGATTTAATTAACTGATACATAATTTTCTCCTTTCGTTTTTTATTTGTGTCAATATGAAGGTTCATGCGATATAATAAAAACAGTGGGATTTTTCGCACCATTAAAAAGAAATCAAAAAATTAATTATGATAAAGAAAAAAAGGAGAAATAAGGAATGGCAGAATTAAAATTCGAAATCATTAAAAGTATCGGCGTACTTTCTGAGTCAAGCAATGGCTGGAAGAAAGAAGTTAACATCGTATCCTGGAATGGCGGAGATCCAAAATATGACATCCGCAGCTGGAACCAGGATCGTACAAAGATGGGAAAAGGCGTGACGCTTTCATCCACGGAGATTGAAAAATTGCGTGAACTTCTTGGATAAGAAATCGGAACCGGGTTCCGATTGAAAAAAAGACATGCATCTGCATGTCTTTTCGTTTTTGAACAATCAGGCAAACATCCGGCAGTGCGACTTTTCACACTCTCTGATGTACGCAAGAGCTTCCTTTTTTGAACTCACATGAATCTGTTCCTGCCAGTAACCAAAGGAATCATTCCAGAACATCAAAAGATATTTTGGAGTAAATTCATTATGATACTTCGCATCATTCAAATGGAACTGCAATCCCTTATAAATAAAATCGCGGCTCTTCAATGCTCCCATATCCATTCCTCCTATCTGAAATCATCGATCACGAAAACATAATCCCCATCTCTTAATGCATCGCTAATAGAATAGATTTCATCCATTGTAAGAGAGAAGATGTCATGATCCTCAGCATCCGATTTTCCGTTTCTCTCATAACATTTAATATTTGAGAGAAAGTCAGCATATGGATTATCAGTCTTAGCTGACAGATATGCATCGTTGTATCCATCACAGCTTATAATGTTGCAATAGAGGCTGTTTGCATCAGAAAAGCAGTCTCTGTCGAGAAGGTTCTCCTCCGGATGTTTTGCCATTACATAATTATAATTCTCAGCATCTTCCATCCACCCGAGAAAATAGTATTCCCCGTTTTTGATGCGAATGGCAATTACAGAATCGCAATCCGGTTCACTTGAAATAAATACAGCATCACTTAATCTTATCATGATTCTTCCTCCTTTGTTTTAACAGCGTACAAATTCATAATCTTTGGTTTCCTCTCCGTCTGAAAAACGGACGTACAAGGTTTCATCGGCCTCTACTGTTTCGCAGTACCAGCCATTTCCCAGCATCTCAATAATTTCTCTTAATTCGTCCTCAGTAATACTATATTCCATAATTTTCTCCTTTTTCTTCAAATATATCCAATATGTATGTTAGAAAAGCATTCTCATTTCCCGGATAGTAAAATTCCGATAATCCCGGATCATCAGGTTTGCATTTACAACGAAATTTGGCAAAAAGTCTATCCAGATTGCTTTCCGGATTGACACATGGCTCCAACTCAATGTTTTTTATGATATAGAGATCAACATCACTTATGTCAAACTCAATATGCGAGACATAAAATGTGCGGCAGGTAAACATATCCATATCTGGTTTATCTAACAGCCAGCATTCCCCAGTCAGATCGGAATCTGGTACATATTCCAAAATATCTTCCATATACCGTATCCCTTTTGCTTTTTCTTCCGGGTAATGTACCAGAATACATTGATCCTCCGGTATTGTATAGACATATAATACCGGGCAGATTCCAAGTTTCAGCATACAGGAGATATTTCGTCCTCCTTCCGGAATGGCACTTAAAGCCTTCAACGCTGAGAATTGGCTGAACGAAATTCTGGATATATAGGAATTTTCTCCGCAGCATCTGGAAACAGGTATCCTGGGATAAAACTGTTTGACTGGAAATAAGCTCACATGATAGAGCATATCAATCCTCCTTAGTTATCCATAATCCATCAGGTTTTCTTGTCGGATATCCACGCAGCCTGCCACAGGCATTGCAGTATCCGGCAATTACTCCATCTACATCTCTGTAATGAAAGCAGTTAGAGCCACAAATGCAGCGGCTTCCCTTACTGATAAAAGTACATATACTTTTGTCTTCAGGATGGCATAATATCTTACTCATGTTATTCCTCCTAAGTTCCCGGCTGCTTTCAGGCAGCCGGGTTGTTATGTTTAAACAGCATAGATGCTCCAGCAACAGGTTCCGTCGCCGTTTAAGTACAACAGTGCAGATTCTTCTCCGAGATAAGACATATCTGCCCAGGTTTCATTCTGGTCTTCCGGATAATACTCTTCATAAGACTTGACCATCTTCTCATGAGCCTCTTTTCTTGTTTCGCATGTTTCTGCCTCGATGCTTTCGCCGTCAGAAAAAATAAGTACATATTTCATAATGTTTCCTCCTGTGTTTTAAATTTTTCTAAAAATTCCTCTTCCGTGATGACCGGCACACCAAGTTTTGCTGCTTTCACAGACTTGGCAGAAGTGGATGGTTCATTGGAAATCAGGTAATCTGTCTTTAAAGAAACAGAACCGGATACCTTTCCATTTCTGGATTCGATCTCTTCTTTCAACGCGTTTCTGTTCTTGAAGATGTGGACTGCTCCAGTAATCACAAAGGTCATCCCTTCCAAGGAAGCAGATATTTCTTTCTTCTGGATCAGATCATCTGAAATGGTGAGAAGATTTAGCAGTTTTTTGTATTCTGCTTCATTCGTCTCAAACCAGTCCTGCATGGCCTTTGCCCGTACATCCCCGATCCCATCCATAGATAAAGTATCAAGGATATCAGCAGTACCAATAAGATTGGACAGGAGAGCAGTCTTGCTACATCCGGTTTTTTTGCCAAATTCTTTTTCCAGGATCTTTGCCACGTCATGTCCGCAGCCGGGGATCCCCAGACAGTAGAAGAACTGGCGGAAGGTCGTAGTTCTTGCTTTGGCGATAGCCTGCATTAATTTTCCTGCAGATTTTTCACCCCATCCATCAAATGAAGCAATTTCACCCTCGTATTGACTAAGACTGAAAAGATCACTCCTGTTTCTGATAAAACCATTGTCGATCAATTGTTCTAACTTAGAAGTGGACAGCCCCACTACGTTTAATCCGTCCCTGCAGACAAAACGCTCGAACATTCCGATATGTTTTGCCGCACAGTCAGGATTTGTACAGTAAAGAGATTCCGTAAGACCATCCGCCCCGATTCGCCGTTTCGTATCGTGTCCGCAGACCGGACATTTGGTCGGAACCGGGACCGGAGGGTTTTCACCTGCAGTCAGGTTTTCATCCAGCTGGGGAATGATCTTGTTTGCCTTGTAGACGGAAACAGTGTCGCCAATGCCGAGCTGTAAATCCTGCATGTATCTGAGATTGTGCAGGCTTGCCCGGGATACATCTGTCCCCTCAAGCTGTACCGTATCAAAGACGGCAACCGGGTTGATGAGTCCCGTCCTTGATGCAGACCATTCGACATTACGAAGAACGGTTTCTGCGGTCTCGTCCTGCCATTTAAAAGCGATGGCGTTTCGAGGAAACTTTCCCGTCATTCCAAGAGATTCCCCATATTCAAGGTCGTCCAATGCAAGTACCAGGCCATCTGAAGGATAAGGATTTTCTTCGATCTGCTGTTCAAACTGTGCGACTGCCTTGATGACATTTTCCGGGGAAACAATCCGGTATTCCACTGGATCAAACCCCCATTCTTTAAGGAGTCTTAAGGAAGCATCATAAGAACCGTTAAAATCCAGAGCGTTTACAAATGTAAATGCCTTAAAATGCACGTGTCTCTCTGCGCATTTTTTTGGATCAAACTGACGGATGCTGCCGCTTGCAAGATTTCTTGGATTCTGGTAAGTATCACCCTCAGGAAGGGACTTATTGATTTCCTCAAAATCCTGATAGCTGATCACAGCTTCTCCGCGGACAATGACTTTTCCTTTTTCCGGAATGGTCATTGGCATACCATGAATCACCGGGGCGTTGTGGGTAATGTCTTCCCCTACAACACCGTTTCCGCGGGTCACTGCACGGACAAGCTTTCCACCTAAATAGGTCACAACAACAGTCAGTCCGTCCATCTTCCAGGACAGGACTCCGGTTCTTCCATTTAACCAGGCAGCAAGTGCTTCCCTGTCCTTAGTCTTTTCCAGAGAGAGGGCAGGGACCTCGTGGGTAACTTTTTTAAGGTGGGATACGACACGGTATCCGATATTCTTTGTCGGACTGTCAGGAAGAGAGTATCCCAGTTTGTGTTCAAGGGAAACCAGCTCATCATATTTAGCATCCCATTCCTTGTTGCTCATGATCTGTCTGTTTTCTGTGTAATAGATTCTGGAAGCTTCATTGAGTTCCTTTGTTAGAAGTTCTAATTTGTTCATTTGTTATTTCTCCTTTCGTTTTTCTAACAAAGAAAATATGGAGAATATATTGCTGGATGAAATATGTGGGAGGGAAGGAGAGTAGGAGAGTAATCTATACAGAGTTTTATATAATTAAACATAATTAAACATAATTGGTAAAAGAGATACATAAGAATCTTTGTAACAGCAAGTGTTTAGGTCAATTTTGAGGGGGAGATAAGGATATGTGTGTGGACGTAAAAAAGAAGGCCATGGATGAAAGACTTGCGGAAGTGGATATATTTTTTTTTATTGTGGAATTAATTTTCCCGAATGTGGATGAAAATATATTAAAAGTGAATGAATAATTTCTCTTGTGGAATAAATTATTATTTATGTGGATGAATTTTTTCCGGCAGTAAATAAAAAAACAGCTGATTATAGCAATCTTACAACTGATAGGAATCATTAATGGAGGATAAAGGGGTGGGAGAGTAGTACAGAGATAAAAAAGCGCACAAAAATAAGACCTGCTACAGGGAAACAGACTGCAGATTTAGTGGAAATGTTTCATCTTTTAAAAGCGTTCGGGCTAATGCACCAAAATTATCGATCGTCTTTAATTTGGCAACGTAGTTTTTATGTATGTATCTTATTACTTTCTTGACCGCATCTATAGAATAAGTAGAAACCAATAGTCCAAGATCTTTAAAATTTTCCGCGGAGAGATCAAATGCCACGTACAATTTTTCTTTCTTAATCTTCGATGCTATGGAAGGCTCAATCTCCTGATCGGAAAGAAATTCTGCTTCAAAAGGCTTGTCTTCCAGTATCGCCTGATTGACTGTTTCAATGGAAGAGTCAATTTTTTGGATATACTCATAGATTTCGTTTTCCCCGGAGATCTGGGAGTTTTCATACTCCGTCCTTCCATGGAAGATTGTATTTAATGTAAATTTGATCTTATCATTATCAAATACAAGATCATATAGACGGGATGCTGCGGAAAGAGCCTTCTGGATCACGCCTTTTTTACAGTAATCAGGAAGAAAACGCTGCAGTGAAGAATAGGAGATTTCTTCTTCCGGATCTTTTTTTGTATCCAGATCGAGAGCAATACGTAAGAAAACTCTTAACTGGTTAATATCTGTGATCTGCATTATCTCATCGAGAAATTCCTTGTTAAAAGTAGCATATCCGCGGCCGCCTTCCCTTGCAGTCTTGGCATAATCCTTGTATTCCATAAGCATCACGTCAAAGTGGTTCTTTTTAAGGCTTTCCAAAACATGGATGTAACCGTATTCCGCGAGAGTTATGTTGGCATTACGAACAGACCTTGGAGAGCATCCAAGGTAAGCAGCAAGCTGTGTTGTATTATATCCGCGGACGATCCCCTGCGGATTCGGAGAACCGAAATGATATACTAGCAGCAGTTTTAACGGAATGGCAGTAAGCCTTCTCGCATACCCGAACATATTTTTTTCATTAATATATTTTACATGTTCCTTGTAAACTGTTTTATACTGCGCAAACGGGCAGCTGGCGCAGCATTGTTTCGCCTTTGTCTGAATCTGCGGAGGCATAAATTCGGCAAATTCCACATTTTTGTAATTTGGACACGAAAAACAGCCGGATGCATAGCGATCCAGCTCAAGAGTTTCTGTATAGAAAACTTCTTTGAAATTTTTTTGCAGACCGACGGCTTTGATCAATGGAGATCTACCGACTCTGGCATACGGTGTTATTTTCATATACCCCAGCTCCTGTTTTTAAGTATCACTAAAAAACCTAAAAAACTGGCTTAAGGGTATTGCAAATAAACTTCTGTTAAGATATAATAATCCCAGAAGCCAGTCATAGATTAATGATTGGTTATAAGGTCTTTCTTGGCGGTTGGACCTATCTATTCCCAATGTCTCCGGAACTCCAATTCCGGAGATATTTTTTCTATCTCCCACTATACAATACTTGGGGGAGATTGTAAATCAAAAAAAAAGTCACAAAATAGTGGGTATTTTAACGCCTGCTATTTTTTTTGTCAAAATCTGCCCCTATTTTGGAGGCAGAAATGAAATTTTGTTAAAACCACAGTGTTTAACAGAAAAAAAACAAACGACACATTTGACAGGGTAAAATTTTTAAAGTGGGTAAATTTCGATTTTTAAAAGAATAAACGACACATTTGACAGGGTAAAGTTGGATCAGAGGGGTAAATCTTGATTTTTTTTAGAAACAAACGACACATTTGACGGGGTAAAATTTTTCAAAGTGGGTAAATTTATAATTTTAAAAAAAACAAACGACACATTTGACAGGGTAAAATTAATTATATTATGAAATTTGCCTGTTTTTAGAAACAAACGACACATTTAACGGGGTAAAATTAATGCAAAGTGGGTAAATTTATGATTCCTGAAAAAACAAACGACACATTTGACGGGGTAAAATTATCATGACAGGGAAAAATGATTTTTTACGAGAAAAACAAACGACACATTTGACGGGGTATTTTTTTAAAATGAAATAAACGACACATATAACAGGGTAAAATACAATGAAAATAAACAAAAGACACATTTGACGGGGTAAAATTGTCATAACAGGGTAAAATTATATTATTATCAGGGTAAATTTTAATTTTAAGGGAAAAATTGCTTTTATTTTGAAAAGAAAATCTTAAAAATAAACAAACGACACGTTTAACAGGGTATTTTTGAAAAAAGCCCATGGTTTTTAATCCATGGGCGGTATCTGTTATTGTAAGTTATTGTTATCTTCTAACTGGTGGGTTTCGGAATATCCGTAAGCTATTATTTCCGTTTTCGTGAGTTCTTTAAAACTGATCCTGACTGAAGTATTCCTGTGTACAAGTTCATAAGTTTCTACGACTACCCCTTCAGCTATCAGCGTGTCAAGGTGTTTTGTGAGTTCCTTAATAAACACAGAATTTGGTACTTTTATCAATTTCATATGCGTTCGGAAAAATTTGATGGTTAAGGTAGTTTCATTCATCCCTCTTGAATAACAGGCAAGTCGTTCCTGTTGGAGAAGCATCAGGATGGCTCTTGTTTGATATGAAGATATCCTTGTGTATGATTCAGCTTCGATCTGTATATAAGAATTAGTTATATAACTATTCTTCCACTCCGCACTTGGGGAGAATGTCAGTATGTTCTGTTCCCTGTCAATGTTTATGGAGTTAATGAAGCCGATACTTGACTGCGTTTTTATATCTCCTGTTTCCTTGTTATACTCTGTATAGGAGTATCCGAGATATTTCAGACGTTGGAGCCGGGACGCTATATCATCGTAAGTGGATTTCCTTGGTCTGGTTTCTCGGCGGCCGACCTTTTGGACGAAATCCCTGAAGTCACAGGAAATAAATGGCTCTCCAATATTTTCACCGCTTATCATGCTAAATAGCTGAGTAACAATAGCCTGATCCATAGTGTCTAGTTCGCGGACATTTACTCCAATGTTAAAATTATTTAATTTTTTAACCAACTGTTCCTCCGTCATTTCCATATCGACTGTAAAATCGGCTGGAAGAAGTGGAGTATATCTCATATCCATAACATTTGTTCCATCGTCTTCATCCTGATAGGTATACTTCGAAGATAATACAACTTCCTTATTAGGAGTGATTGAGGGTTTTGCTTCAATGTCCGCTGTACGATAGGAGGATAATGGTTTGGTTGTAAAATCTGATGGCACCTTCATGTTAAAACCTTCCAGAGAACCATTGAATTGATTCTGCAGAATCAGTAATGATTCACACGTAATGTCATACAGGAAGGCTCTGGCAACGGAATAGTCAGGTTTGTCTGGACAAAAGAAAAAGTCTGTCAGGTAGGCGGTTCGATTTTTTTTCCATTCGTCAATGATCTTTGCTGTTTCTGCCATACATTCTTCTATGTCTATATTTTTTTTCTCATATCTTTTCGCAATTTGTACTCCCTCTGCATAATGTCTCAATGACTCTGGGTTACCAGGGGTTATTTGGCCTTTTAATTCTTCCTGGATTGGTCTGTACCAGTTCTTTTTATAGTTCCTTTTTTTTGCAAGATAAGAGGAAATTGCCTGGTTTAATGGCTCCGCGGAAAGTGCGATGTATAGCCCGTAAGAGATTATATCTTCCAGTGATATTTCCGAAGCATCAGATAGTTCTGATATTTCACAAAGATATTTCTTTTTTAAAACGTCTTCCGGAGCTTTATCCTTAATCCGGAATTCATAGAGATCAACGAGTTCATCTGACAAATATTTCCGAATAAAGACAGCAGATGTTTTATACCGTAAATAAAGAGAGCTTTCTTCGTTTGTATCCAATTGTTATGCCGCCTTTCATTTTTCTTTCTATTATATAAGATAGAAAAAGTTTTCGCAAGCAGTTAGAGAGCCTGATTTTTCTAACCGTTAGAAAACAGATAAAAAATCTCAAGAATAATCAGATATTAGATAATTCGTATCATAAAACAAATGGCATAACAAGCTGTATCCTTTGGGCATAAGAAATAGACAGGCCCGT
>ENA-OOZY01000502-OOZY01000502.1-human-gut-metagenome-genome-assembly--contig:-NODE-502-length-28715-cov-5.157362_pt1 | contig 28715 bp, 21 predicted proteins | sample MGYA00241047_ERZ501410 | MGnify/ENA primary metagenome ERZ501410 (study PRJEB25962, sample SAMEA2042621) | human gut metagenome | biome: human gut; feature: human-associated habitat; material: faeces... | reverse complement strand
GTAAAGGAGGTCGCGCAGATGCTGGCCATCAGCCAGCGTGCCGCCTACAACCTGTGCAACAGCACCACCGAGTTCCGTGTCCTGCGGGCAGGCGGAAGCATCCGCATCCCGAAAGACAGCTTCGATGCGTGGCTCTACCGGGCAGCTTGATAAGGAGGCAAATCTATGGCATATATCACGAAACGCGGCAGCTCTTACAGTGTCCGCTACACCTATCAGGACGAGCACGGCAAGAGCTGCGACAAATGGGAGAGCTTTCCCACCAAAGAGGAGGCGGTCAAACGCCAGAAGCAGATCGAGCATGAACTGGCGACCGGCAATTTCCTGATCCCGTCCACGGTGACGGTGGCAGAATTCCTGATGGACTGGCTGCCCAAGCAGTGCAGCAAGCACAAGTGGGCACCCAAGACCTACCAGTCCAATCTGGCCCTCATCCAGAATCTCATCATCCCTTATATCGGGGAGATGCAGATGCAGAAGCTGCGGCCCTACCACATCGAAGCCCTGTATGACACCCTGAGCAAGACCCCCTGTGGGCAGTATGTGGGCGGCAAGCGGCGAGACCTCTCGCCCAAGCAGCAAAAGCGCACCCTCTCCGGCACCACCCTCCATGAAGTCCACCAGCTTCTGCACAATTCCTTTCTGCTGGCGGTGGAGTGGGGCATCCTCATCAAAAGCCCCGTCCCGGTGGAAGCGCCCAAAAAGACCACCCAAGAGCGCAGCATCTGGGAGGTGGAGGAGATGCGGGCAGCACTGGACAGCATGGAGGACCCCATCTTGCATCTGGCGGTGCACTTGACGCTGGTGGGTGCGCTGCGAGAAGGGGAGGTGGCAGGTCTGACCCCGGAGGACATCGACTTTGATGCTGCCAACGGCATGGGCACCTTCACCGTCAACCGTTCCATGCAGCGGGTGCAGAAGGACACACTGGCGCAGGTGGACAAGGGCTGCATCCTCCGCATCTTCCCGGACAAGCTGGAGGGCAGCAAGACCTCCCTCATCCTGAAGGACACCAAGACCGAGGCTTCCTGCCGCACCATCTTTATGACCGCTGCCCTGCGGGAGGAACTGAAGCAATGGCTGGAACGGCTGAAGCGGGAAGAAACCCTCGACCCGGAGCGGTACCGCAACAGCGGGATGCTGCTGCGGCTCCCCAACGGTCTGGCGGTGGAGCCGGTGCTCATCCGCAAGAAGTTCCTGAAATGGCAGGACGCACACCCGGAGTTCCCCCGCATCGTGTTCCACGGTCTGCGTCACTCCAGTGCCACCTACCAGTTGATGATCTCCGGCGGTGACATCAAGGCAGTGCAGGGGACCACCGGTCACGCCAGTGCGGATATGCTGGTGAACACCTACGCCCATATCCAGCAGTCCTCCCGTGTGGAGCTGGGCAAGAAGTTTGAAAGCGGCTTCTATGCCAAGCCCGACACCCCCAGCCCGCAGGCTGTACCCGCCGCAGGCGAACCCACCATCTCCATGACGGCTCTTTTGGAATTGCTCAAGGATGCCGACCCGGAAATGAAGGCAAAGCTCCGCCTGGCACTGCTCACCTGATGCAAAAAAGGGCACTGATTGCAATGCAATACAGCGCCCTACATAATCGGACATGGATAACACCGACCGTGCAAAAACCGTGCAGAAACCGTGCAGCCATGGCTTAGAAAACAAAAAAGCCATGAAATCTTTCGATTTCACGGCATTTTCTGGTGCGATGGAAGGGACTCGAACCCCCGGCCTACTGATTCGTAGTCAGTCACTCTATCCAGCTGAGCTACCAACGCATACGTTCCGTTCGGAACATGATGTATTTTATCACTCAGACTGGGTTTTGTCAACCGTTTTTTGCAAATATTTTTGTCTTTTTCAAAAAGCAGCATTTTTTATGATTTTTCTTGTATCGTTTTTGTCGTTCTTGTGCTATAATAGCTTTACTATATGTTTTTAATCTGTGTCCGTGCAGGGGTACAGGAGCTTTACGGGCAGCACCGCGTGGAGGCTGCGCCGCCGGGTTTTCTCTGCAGCGAGACACCACGGAGGGTAGATCCTATGAAACTGGTAAGCGTGGAAACTCCCGAAAAGAGTGTCTGCAAAATGACCTTCAGCGCCAGCCCCGAAGAGCTGGAAGCTGCATCCAACGCCGTTTACGAACGCACCCGCGCCTCCTATACGATCCGCGGCTTCAAGAAGGGCGAAGCGGACCGCGCACAGATCGAGGCTGACCGCGGCGAGCACACCTTCTGGTACGATGCCATCAACGATCTGATGGACAAGGACGTGCCCGCGCTGTATGATGCCGCCATGGCAGAGCACGGCTTTGTGGCTGTTGACAATCCTGTGTACGATCTTGTGAGCGTGAAAAAGGACGAGGGCTTTGTGGCCACTGCCACGGTTGCTCTGCAGCCTGAACTGAACCTGACCAAGACCACCGGCTTTACCGCCGAGTGCGTTACCCCGGAAGTGACCGACAAGGAGATCGACAATGTGCTGGAGCGCCGCCGCGCTGCTGCCGCTGAACTGGTGCCGCACAAGGGTCCGGCCGTAAAGGGCAACATCGTACATATCGATTACGAAGGTCTGCTGGAGGGCAAGCCCTTCCAGGGCGGCACCGCAAAGAACCAGGCCGTCCAGCTGGGCAGCGGCCGCATGATCCCCGGCTTTGAAGAGGGCATTCTGGGCCACAAGGCAGGCGAGGAATTCGAGATCTTCGTCACCTTCCCGAACCGTTACCACGCAAAGGATCTGGCCGGTAAACCCGTCGTGTTCAAGATCAAGCTGATCGACGTATGTGTGCGCCAGATCCCTGCTCTGAACAGCGACTTTGCCAAGAAGGTTGCCAATGTGGACACCATGGACGAGCTGCGTGCACAGGTCAAGCAGCAGCTGCACGACGGAAAGCATGCCGGTGCGCTGAACCGTGCCAAGGATCAGATCCTGACCCAACTGGCCGATGCTTCTGAGGGCGAACTGCCCAGTGTGCTGGTGGAGACCACCTACCAGCAGCAGATGGAGCAGATCCAGCAGCAGCTGCAGATGCAGCGCCTGAGCCTGGATCGCTACCTGAGCCAGATCCACGAGACCCGCGAGAGCTTTACCGCCAAGGTGCGCTCTTCTGCCGAGAAGACCGCCCGTGTGCACATGGCTCTGCTGCAGATCGCACAGCAGGAAAATCTGGTGCCCACCGAGGAAGATATCGATAAGGCTCTGGCCGCTCGTGCAGAGCGCGCCAAAAAGACGCTGGAAGAGATCAAGGAAAAATCCGATATTCCCGCCATGCGCCGCAACGAGGGCATCCGCAAGGCTGCCGACTGGGTGATCGAGCACTCCACCATTGAAGAAAAGTAAGTTCTGATACAGAGAAAGCCCGTGCAGTTTCCGGCTGCACGGGCTTTCTTTTTTTTCATTTGAAGGGCAGGGGATATCAGCTCAGAAGGTTGAAGCCCATAATGACCACACCCAGCACCACCAGCACGACGCCGGTGGCGCGGTTCAGAGTCTTAGGTTCAGCCTTATTGGCAAACACCGCCGCAATGCGTGCCCACAGCAGGGTGAACACCACACACAGCACCCACACCAGCCAGTCGGGCGTGCCGCCGATCATGAAGTGGGAGACCGCACCGGTCAGGGCCGTGAAGGTCATGATGAACACGCTGGTGCCCACGGCAGTCTTCAGCTCGTAGCCCAGCACGCTGGTAAGGATGAGCAGCATCATCATGCCGCCGCCCGCACCGATAAAGCCGCAGATGAAACCGATGAGCATTCCGCACACCACCGACTGGACCGCACGCTTTTTTGCGCTGACGCCCTGCATGGCTTCCTTGGTGGTCATTACTGGGCGCACAATAAACTTGACGCCCAGCAGAAAGGTCATGAACACCGAGAAGCCGCCCATGGTGGCAGAGGGTACTCTGCTGGCCACCCAGCTGCCCACCACCGTGAACGCCAGCACGCTGGCCATCATGATCAGGCCGTTTTGGATATCCAGATTCTTGTTTTTGTGGTAGGTATAGGCCGAAACGGCGCTGGCCAGCACATCCGACGACAGGGCAATGCCCACCGCCATATAGGGGTCCATGTGCAGGAAGGTGATGAGCATGGGGCTGATGACCGCCGCCGCGCTCATACCGGCAAAGCCGGTGCCAAGGCCGGCCCCCATGCCGGCAAAAAAGGTGACAAGAACCGTAAACAACACGCTCATTTTATGCGTTCTCCTTTAAGATTTCGTCCAGATTTTTCCCGATCAGCTCCATGGTCCGGAAAAAGACCTCCTGATCGGCTGGTTCCACATGGTCCAGCAGGCGCTTGAAAAAGGCGTTCTGCACGGCACGGCCCCGGCGGATGATCGGGTCTGCCTTGCCGGTGCAGAGCAGCTTTGTTTTGCGGCGGTCGCTGGCCACGGCATAGCGTTCCAGATAGCCTTCCTGCACCAGCTTATCCACATTCATGGAGACGAGGTTCGCCTTGATATGCCGCACCTCCACGATGTCCCGGGCCGTTTTATAGTCCGGGTTGTTGGCGAGGAACAGCAGGATGTCCAGCGCCGTCTGCGACAGGCCAAGCTCCTGACACAGCGGTTTGCAGACGGCATTGTACGCCTGCGCGGTCTTGATGGAAAATTCGATATTCGGGTTCACAGCAGGTCTGTCCTTTCATCTTTGAATGATTCATTTTTGAAGTATTATAGTGCAGAAGAGGAGAGTTGTCAAGAGAAAAAGAGAACCAGCACGGCAGATGCTGTTTTCCTCCACGACCCCACCCGTGAAAACGCAATGCCGGGCGGTCCGCAGACCGCCCGGCATTGCTCTATTATAAATAATTCTTCCGCTGAATATGCGCAGAGCGAACGCGGCGCACATTCAAATCGTTTTTCTCAGAACAGCGCCACAGCCGCCAGACGCACCAGCAAAGCACACAGCCATGCCACGGTGCACTGGTTCACCACCATGATGACCGCCCACTTATTGCCCAGCTCCCGCTTGACCGAGGCCACTGCCGCGATGCAGGGGGTGTACAGCAGGCAGAACACCAGCAGGGGAGCCGCCTGCGCCGGGGTGAGGGCCGCCGACAGCGCAGCTTCGGAGCCAAAGAGGATGAGCAGCGAGGACACCACGCTCTCCTTTGCCATGAAGCCGGTGATGAGGGCGGTGGAGATGCGCCAGTCCGCAAAGCCCAAAGGCCCGAACAGCGGGGCGATGTCGCCCGCGATGCGGGCAAGGATGCTGGCCTGCGGGTCAGCGGTCAGCCGCAGCTGCAGGTCAAAGTTCTGCAAAAACCAGATGACGATGGTGGCCGCAAAGATCACCGTGAAGGCCTTCTGCAAAAAGTCCCGGGCCTTTTCCCACAGCAGCTGTGCCACGTTTTTCAGGCCGGGCAGGCGGTAGTTGGGCAGCTCCATGACAAAGGGCACCGCCTCGCCCTTGAACACCGTGCTCTTGAGCAGCAGTGCCGCCAGCACGCCCACCGCGATGCCGGTAAAGTACAGCAGCACCATCACAAGGCCCGCATACTGCGGGAAGAACGCCGCCGCAAACAGGCTGTAGATGGGCAGCTTTGCCGAGCAGCTCATGAACGGGGTGAGCAGGATGGTCATTTTGCGGTCGCGCTCCGAGGGCAGGGTGCGGCTTGCCATGACACCGGGCACGGTACAGCCAAAGCCGATGAGCATGGGCACGATGCTGCGGCCCGAAAGGCCGATGCGGCGCAGCAGCTTATCCATCACAAAAGCCACGCGGGCCATGTAACCGGTATCCTCCAGCATGGAGAGGAAGAAGAACAGCACCACGATGATGGGCAGAAAGCTCAGCACGCTGCCCACGCCGGTAAAGATGCCGTCGATGAGCAGAGAGTGCACCGCCGCATTGACGTTCCAGTTTGTAAGTGCCGTGTCCACGATGCCGGTCAGGGCATCGATGCCTGTTTCCATCAGGTTCTGGAAGAACAGGCCGATGACGTTGAAGGTGAGGAAGAACACCAGACCCATGATGGCGATAAAGGCCGGGATGGCGGTGTATTTGCCGGTGAGGAATTTGTCGATGCGGTTGGAGCGCAGCTGCTCTTTGCTTTCGTGGGGCTTGACCACCGTCTTGGCCACCAGCTCCTGAATGAAGGAGAACCGCATATCCGCAATGGCGGCGGCGCGGTCCAGCCCGCGCTCCTGCTCCATCTGCACGATGATATGCTCGATCATCTCTTTTTCGTTCTGATCCAGCTTCAGGGCTTCCTCGATGCGCTGGTCGCCCTCCACCAGCTTGGTGGCGGCAAACCGCACCGGAATGCCCGCCGCCTTAGCGTGGTCCTCGATCAGGTGGATGATGCCGTGGATGCAGCGGTGCACCGCGCCGCCGTGGTCGTCCTCACTGCAGAAATCCATGCGGCCGGGCCGCTCCTGATACTTTGCCACATGAAGGGCGTGGTCTACCAGCTCATCCACGCCCTCATTCTTGGCGGCAGAGATGGGAATGACCGGGATGCCCAGCATGGCCTCCATCTTGTTGATGCGCACCGTGCCGCCGTTGCCGCGCACCTCGTCCATCATGTTCAGCGCCAGCACCATGGGGGTGTCCAGCTCCATGAGCTGCATGGTCAGGTAGAGGTTGCGCTCGATGTTGGTGGCATCCACGATGTTGATGATGCCGGTGGGCTTTTCGCCGATGATGAATTGGCGGGTGACGATCTCCTCGCTGGAATAAGGGGACATGGAGTAGATGCCCGGCAGGTCAGTGACCTCAGTCTCCGGGTGGCCCTTGATGGCACCGCTCTTGCGGTCCACCGTCACGCCCGGGAAATTGCCCACATGCTGGTTGGAACCGGTGAGCTGGTTGAACAGGGTGGTCTTACCGCAGTTCTGGTTGCCAGCCAGCGCAAAGGTGAGGGTCCTGTCCTCGGGCAGGGGATTCTCCCCCTTTTTGATGTGGTATTTTCCGCCCTCGCCAAGGCCGGGGTGATCCACCATTCTATCATCTGCCGGAGCCGCCGACATTGCCGGGGCCTTTTCGGTGGGGGTGATGCCGATCTGCGCGGCATCATCCAGCCGGAGGGTCAGCTCGTAGCCATGGATGCGCAGCTCCATGGGGTCGCCCATGGGTGCCAGCTTGACCAGCGTGACCTCCGCCCCCGGGATCAGGCCCATATCCAGAAAATGCTGGCGCAGTGCGCCGGCCCCGCCGACGGTATCCACAACAGCGCTTTTTCCGATCTGCAATTCTTTTAATGTCATAAGATCGACCTTCTCATTTTATCCACTGTCAAAGTGTGTTAGTTTGTGTTAACAATAGTAATATAGGCTAACTTTGCGCGGTTGTCAATAGATAAAATGGGGGAGATGCTTGGCAGTCAGCATCCTCGCCCTCTCAGCCTCGCCTTGCTCGGCAGCTCTCCCAAAGGGAGAGCCTCTGGCGAAACCGTACACTTCGCAACTCAACCGGAAACTGTACCGCCATGCCAAGGCCTCTCCCTTTGGGAGAGGTGGATGCGAACGCAGTGAGCAGACGGAGAGGGCGAGGCCGCTAACGTTAAAGTGGCAGCAAAAAAGCCGTGCCCCCTCTTTTCAGAGAATGCACGGCTTTGGAGGTTTATGCGTTTACTTCACGGTGTGGTAGCCATCGGGGTTGTTCTTCTGCCAGTTCCAGCTGTCGGCACACATTTCCTCGATGCCGTATTCCGCCACCCAGCCAAGCTCGTTCTTTGCCTTGGTGGGGTCTGCATAGCACTCGGCAATGTCGCCGGGGCGGCGCGGGTCGATCACATAGGGGATCTTCTTACCGCATGCCTTGGAGAAAGCGTGGATCACATCCAGCACGCTGTAGCCCTTTCCAGTGCCCAGATTGCAGATGAACAGGCCGCAGTTCGTTTCCAGCTTCTTGATGGCGCACACATGGCCGCGGGCCAGATCCACCACGTGGATGTAGTCGCGCACGCCGGTGCCGTCCGGGGTGGGATAGTCGTTGCCAAAGACATGCACCTTTTCCAGCTTGCCAACGGCCACCTTGGCGATATAGGGCATGAGGTTATTGGGGATGCCGTTGGGGTCCTCGCCGATGAGGCCGGACTTGTGCGCACCAATGGGGTTGAAGTAGCGCAGCAGGGCCACGTTCAGGCTGGGGTCTGCCTTGCACACATCCTGCAGGATGCGCTCGGTGAACACCTTAGTCGTGCCGTAGGGGTTGGTGGTGGCACCGGTGGGGAAGTCCTCGGTGATGGGCACGCTGGCGGGGTCGCCATAGACGGTTGCGGAAGAGCTGAACACGAAGTTGTGGCAGTTGTGATGGCGCATCACGTCCAGAATGACCAGCGTGCAGTTGAGGTTGTTGTAATAGTATTCAATGGGCTTGGAAACACTCTCGCCCACTGCCTTGTAGGCTGCGAACTGGATCACAGCAGTAATGTCCGGGCACTCAGAGAAGATGTGCTCCACATCCTCGTGCTTGGTCATATCCGCTTTGTAAAAGCGGAAGTCCTTGCCGGTGATCTGCTTGATACGGTCCAGCACCACCGGAGATGCATTATAATAGTTATCTGCCACAACAACGTCGTAGCCAGCGTTCAGCAGTTCGATGCAGGTGTGGCTGCCGATATAACCGGCGCCGCCGGAAACCAAAATTGCCATAGCCTAGTACCTCTCTCGCTCATTTACATTACAGTTGATGCCGGCATTCCCCGGCCTTGCCTAAAGAATACCGCTTTTATGGCTCAGAATCAAGGGATGCGTCTTCTATTTAGATGAATTTTTGTTGCATCTTTGTTTTTGAGGTTTTGATTTAAAAGCGTTTTTTGGCATTTTGTCATGGATAAAAGGCACGGTTTGTGCAAAACATAGAAATGACGCGAAAACTCCCTCCGTCAAAGCCTGACGGCTTTGCCAGCTCCCTCGGAGAGGGTTGTCGCCGTAGGCGACTGGGGGAGTTTTCCTCCTGCCACGCAAAAAACGCCTGCCGGAGCAGACGTTTTTGTGTGGTACATCATTTTTTACAATTTTCCGCACTGCTTGCCGGTGAAGAAGCGCAGGGTGGTGGTGGCGCGGAACACCTTGCCTGCCCGCAGCACCGTGGTGGGGAACTCCGGGTGGGAAGGGCTGCAGGGGTAGTGCTGGGTCTCCAGCGCAAAGCCGCCGTACTTCTGCATGGGCACGCCGCCCTTGCCGGGGGTGGGGCAGTCCTGCAAAAAGTTGCCGGTGTACAACTGGATGCCCGGCTGGGTGGTGTACAGTTTCATGCTGATGCCGGTCTTTTCACTGGTGACCCATGCGCAGATGCTCTGGCTGGAGCCGCGGGCGCGGTCGATCACAAAGCAGTGGTCGTAGCCACCGCCCACCATGGTGGTCTGGGCAAAGCCGGTATCGATATCCCGGCCAATGAGCTTTCCCTCGGTAAAATCCATGGGGGTGTTTGCCACCGGCAGAATGGCACCGGTGGGGCAGGTCTGATTGTTGCCTTCCAGATAGTTGGAGGCATAGATGCGCAGCTTCTGGCCCAGAATATCGCCCTCACCGTTCAGGTTGAAGTAGCTGTGGTTCGTGAGGTTCACGATGGTATCCGCATCCGAAGAGACGCGGTAATCCATGCGGAAGGCATTGTCCTCGGTGAGGGTATAGCGCACCGCCAGCTTCAGGCTGCCGGGGAAGCCGTCCTCGCCGTCTGGGCTTTCAGCCTCCATGAGCAGGGTATCGCCAAAGGATTTTACCCGGTACAGCTTGCGCGAAAAGCAACCGTGCAGATGGTTGGGGCCGTTGTTGGCTTCCAGCTGGTAGGTCTTGCCGCCCACGCTGAAGGTGGCATTCTCGATGCGGTTGGCATAGCGGCCTACGAACGCGCCGCAGCAGGTGCTGCTGGAGGACGTGAAGTCATCCTCATAATCTGCCATGGTGTCGTGGCCCAGCACGACATCCACCGGGCCGTTCTTGGCCGGAACGATGATGTTTTTAATGATGCATCCGTAGTCCAGAACGCTCACCGTCAGGCCGCCGGGATTGGAAAGGATGTACTCTGTAACATTTGCGCCCTGTTTGGTCACACCGAAGGGCTTGGAGCGGATCTGTGCCATTGGGCATTCGCCTCCTCAGATTTTACTCGGACATACAGTCAGGCAGACTTCCACTGTATTCTATCTTATTTATGATTATATCACAGTTTTATATCTTTGTGGGGAACCGATTTTAGAATTTGCATCCAATTTTTCCAGCTATTTTTTGTTGAAATTATTCAGGTGGCGAGGCATGTAACACAAAAAAATCCAAGCCGCTCCGCTAAAGGATTTTTTGTGTTACGCCGGTTTTGAATCGCTGCGCGACGAAACGTAAGGGCAACAGCATGTTTTCATGCTGACGCGAATGCTCCCGCAGGGAGCCAGCGTCAGCACATGCCGTTTGCCGTTACGGCCTTTCCCGTGAAAACGCAATGCCGGGCGGTCCGCAGACCGCCCGGCATTGCTCTATTATAAATAATTCTTCCGCTGATGATACGCAAAGCAAAGCGGCGCGCATTCTAAATCGTCATGCTGTCGTCAGGCTTCCGGCTGTGCCGTGCCCGCAGACTTCTGCGCCGCAATGAACTCGGCTGCATCGTCCGGGATGTCGTCCAGATCATCGTCGCTGCCAACATCCACGTTGAGCGGCGGCTTCTTGAACAGGATATCGTACAGCACCGGAACGATATACAGGGTCATCAGGGTGGCGTAGCTCAGGCCGCAGATGATGACGATGGCCATGCCGCTCATCAGCTGGCTTGCCATATCGCCGCTGAACACCAGCTGCAGCATGGCCAGCACGGTGGTCAGGGTGGTCATGAGGATGGGGCGCATACGGGTCTTGCCGGTAGCCACCAGCGCAGCGCGGCGCTCCATGCCGCCAATGCGCAGCTGGTTTGCATAGTCCACGAACACGATGCCGTTGTTGACAACCGTGCCCATCAGCACGATGAAGCCCATCAAGGAGATCATGGTGAGCTGCTGGCCGGTGATCAGCAGGCCCAGCAGGCCGCCGGTAAAGGCCAGCGGCACCGTGAACAGCACGATGAAGGGGGACAGCAGGCTCTGGAACTGTGCCACCATGACCAGATATACAAAGGGCAGGGCCAGAGCCATCCACTGCACCATTTCGTTCACCATGTAGTCGGTGCTCTCGGTCTCGCCGCCCAGCGTGACGCTGCAGCTCTCCGGCATTTCGCCGCTGGCTGCGTACTCGTCCAGCTTCTTCTGCAGCACGCGTGACTGCACCATGGTGTTGTAGCCATCCAGCGTATCCGCCGTCACAGTGACATACTCGGTCTGGTTCTCGCTGGTAATGGCATCCGGTGCGGTGCCGGTGGTCCAGCTGGCGATATCGTTCAAGGTGCAGGTACCATTGGTCACTGTGCCGTCTGCCGATATTTCGGTGGTCTCAAAGGTAAGCTCCATCATGTTTTCCTTGGTGACGGGGTCCAGATTATTGGTGATCTGGACATCCATGGTGGTGCCGTTCACCGTGACGGGGGTCTGGGCCGTGGCAGTGGTGGTGAGCTTTGCCGCGATCTGCTGGTATACCTGCGCAACGGTCAGGCCGTAGGCGCGCACCTTGTCGCGGTCCACCTTCAGGATGATGGTGGCATCGCCGCTGCCAAGGCCGTTGTCCGCATTGGCAAAGCCCTCGGTATCGTTGATGATCTCCATTACCTTCTCGGAAACGGTGGTCAGCGTTTCCGGATCCTTGCCGTAGACCTTGACCGACAGGCCGGTGGCCAGCTGGCTGGTCAGATCATCGGTCATGCCGTACAGCTTGACCTCAGCGGTGCAGTTCTCGATCTGGGACACTGCATCCTCCATGGCCTGCCGGGTCTTTTCCACCTCACGGGAGGAAAGGCTCTCGCTCATCATGACGTTGATCTTGTATCTGCCGTAGGCATTGGCGGAGTTCAGGATATCAGTGATGGCAGTGGGCAGGCCCAGCTGGCTGATATCCAGACCGGCCATGCTGGTGTCGAGGGTGATGCCCACCTCTTCCACATTTTCCACATTCAGGGCCGCCTGTGCCACCTGACCCGCAATGGCATAGGATTCCTCCTTGGTCAGGCCGTCGGCGGTGGACAGGGTGATCTGCGCCTCGTTGCTGGTGATGCTGGGCAGCAGCTCCACGCCCATGTTCAGCACCTGCCAGCCGCTGAACACCAGCAGCACCACCGCCGCGATCAGGGGCAGGGCACGGTGCTGCAGGCACCATTCCAGACTATGGGCATACTTTTCCTGCACCTTTTCAAACCAGGCAAGGCGCTTGGGTTCAGCTTTTTTCAGCACAGTAGAGGATGCCGCCGGGACCACCGTGAGCGCCACGATGAGGGAGGCCATCAGGCAGTAACCGATGCACAGGGACATGGGCATCATCAGGCTGCGCACAATGCTGGCCGAGAACACCACCGGCAGGAACACGCACACCGAGGTAAGGGTGGAGGCCACCACCGACATGCCCACCTGTTTTGTGCCCTGCACGGCAGCGCGGGCCGCAGGCACGCCGCGGCTGCGCAGACGGTAGACGTTCTCAATGACGACCACCGAGTTATCCACCAGCATACCAATGCCGAGGGAAAGGCCGGCCAGGGTCATCACGTTCAGGTCCAGCCCGGTAAAGTACATGAGCACCACCGCGAACAGAACGGACAGCGGGATGCTGATGCCGACCACGAGGGTGGGCTTGATATCCTTCAGGAAGATGGCCAGCACGATGATGGCCAGTGCAGCGCCCACCACCATGCTGGTGAGGATGCTCTGGATGACGATGGTGATGTAGTTGCCCTGATTGGACAGCACCACCATGTGCAGGCCGTCGTATTGTTTTTCCATCTCTTTAAATGCGGTCAGGCAGTTGTCGGAGACCTCGCCTGCGCTGGAAGTCGCATTCTTATAGATTTTGAGGATGGATGCCTTTTCGCCGTTCAGGCGGGTGTAGCTGTCGGCGGAGTTATCAATGACCTCCACATCCGCCACATCAGAAAGGCGCACGTCGCCGTAGCCCTCCACATGCAGCAGCAAGGCACCGCTGATATCCTTCACACTGTCGTACTCTTCGCCGACTTTCAGCAGCCAGGACTCGCCGTCCTTATCCTGCACGTAACCGGCCGGCATGGAGAAGTTCTGGGCATAGATGAGCTGCGCCAGCGTTTCAATGTCCAGCTGCTTTGTCACATCGGCCTGTGCCAGAGCGTTGGTCTTGGCCGTCTCGTACTCTGCCTTGGCGGCCTCCAGCTGCTTTTCGTACTCGTTCAGCATTTCACGCGCTTCGGTGAACTGCATATAGGCGTTGAGCTGCTGCTGGGAGAAGCTGCCCAGTGCGCCGGAGAACTCGGTCATCAGCTGGGGCACATTGTCCATGGCCTTGATGGTGCTTTCCAGCGTGTTATAGACCACATTCAGGCTTTCCTGCAGCTGCATCTCATTGGCAAGATCCTCTGCGGTGCTGCCTTCGGAGCCGGTCTCGGTGTTCACGCGCTCCTGCAGCTTCTGCAGGGCGGTAGTGAGCTTATCGGTAATGGTGCGCAGCTCAGCCACAATATCGATCAGAGAGTCGATATCTCGCATACCGGTCTCGTTGAACTTGTCCATGACCTTCTGCAGACCGTCGCGCACCTCGATCAGGGCCTGCTGGATCTCAGGCTCCTTGACCACAGCGATCAGGCTGTTCACGCTCTCCAGAAGAGCCTGCGCCTGCGCGCGCACCGTTTCCACTGCGGCACCCACCTCGGTGCTCATCTGGCTCATGACCGAGTTGGACACCGTATTGCCAAAGTTTTTCAGCTGCTTTTCGTATTCCTTGCGTCCGGCAGTGATCTGCGCCTCGGCGCTTTCCAGCTGGGAGCGGGCTGCAGCCAGCTGGGTATCGATCAGTTCCAGCAGCTTTGCGTTGATCCCGTCGATCTTATCCTGATTGAGCTGCACCTGCACCAGCTTTTCCACCAGACCGCTGGACGAAACGCTGGACACACCGCCCTTGCGCTGCACTTCCGGCACAAGGGTGTTCTGGATAAACTCAGAAAGCTCGTACTGGTCGGCACCTTCGCGGCTGACAGCCACCGTCATGAAAGCATTCATGTTCAGGCTGTACTCAATGATGGAGGGGGTCAGACAGGTGCTGGGCAGGTCGCTTTTGGCCTGATCCAGCTTGTTGGACACCTTGACCAGCGCGCTGTTCATATCCGTATCCTCGGCAAACTCCATCAGCAGCAGGCTGTAGTTTTCTGCCGATGTTGCGGTGATCTTGGACACGCCCGGCACTGTGAGCGAGTTCTGCAGCACATCCGAGACCTCGCTCTCCACGCGCTCCGGGCTTGCGCCGGGATACACGGTGACCACCATCAGATACGGTGTGTTCACGTTGGGCAGCAAGTTCGTATCCATCTTTGTAACCGCCACAAAGCCCAGGATCAGGATCATGACCACTGCAACCAGCACCGTAAACGGCTTTTTGACACTGAATTTTTCCATTTTCTCCTACCGTTTCTCTGCCTTGCCGCAAAGCAGGACAGCTGCTTTCCCTGCGGGAAAGGCTACACTTCAACATTTTTATTATACACGCAAGCCCCCGCCTTGCAAGAGCGGGGTGGGATTCTTTTGCGATTCTTTAGATTCTTTCGCAAGATTTTAACATTTGCCGTTCCATTTTTCCATTTTTCGGCTGCGGGTGCGACCAAATTCGGTCAGTCTTCCTTTATGGATACGCGGCAGCCGGGCAGATTGTTGCACATTTTTAAAATTTTTCTGCTGAAGCGCCAGAGCCGCTTTTTGTTTTTTGCGTGGAAATGTGCATTTGAATATGTTATACTAGAGTACAGAATGGATCAGCAGGCTCTTTTTCGGGCCTTATCCTATAGATTCGACCGATAAAAACGAGGAACACTATGAAAAAAGTCATTTCCGTCCGTTTCAAAGAGAACGGCAAAAGCTATTATTTTGATCCCGCCGGGGCCGACATCAAAACCGGCGAATACGTGATCGTGGAGACCGCCCGCGGCATTGAGTGCGGCGAGGTGGTGCAGGGCGTGAGGGAGATCGCCGATGCGGCAGTGCCCAAGGCCCTCAAGCCCATTACCCGCATGGCCGACAGCGTGGATATCCGCCGGATGCGCCAGAACCGTGAGGACGAAAAGCGCGCCTACCGCACCTGTCAGGAGTGCATTGCCCGCCACGGCCTGGAAATGAAGCTTGTGGAGGCCGAATATACCCTGGACCGCTCCAAGATCATGTTCTACTTTACCGCCGATGGCCGCGTGGACTTCCGCGAGCTGGTCAAGGATCTGGCCGGTATCTTCCACACCCGCATCGAGCTGCGCCAGATCGGCGTGCGCGACGAGAGCAAGATGATCGGCGGCCTTGGCATCTGCGGCCAGCCCTTCTGCTGCAGCCGCTTTTTAAAGGACTTCCAGCCCGTCTCCATCAAGATGGCCAAGGAGCAGGGCCTTTCGCTGAACCCCACCAAGATCAGCGGTGCCTGCGGCCGGCTGATGTGCTGCCTTGCCTATGAGGAGAGCGCCTACGAGTACCTGAACAGCATCATGCCCATGGTGGGCAGCACCGTGCGCACGCCGGACGGTCTTGGCACCGTGCTGGAGGTGAACCCGGTCTCCGGCTACCTGCGGGTGCGCTGCGGCACCGAGAGCCTTTCGCCCCGTTACTATAAGGTGGGCGTGTGCGAATATATCAGCGGCGGCAAGCGTGCGCCCCGCCGCCCGGACCCGGACGACGATTACTCCGGCGTGCGCAACCCGGCCCCGGTGGTGGCTTCCTCCGACGATGTCGAAAAGCGCTGCGCGGGCGGTGGCTGCGCCCGGAAGCGCGCTACCGAAAAGGAGTGAGGGCCGCGCCGGAGGCTCTGAGAGGTTAGTCTGCTAAAACTAACCATTCTTCGTGATTTTTGCCAAAAAACTCCTGCAAATTTGGCCATAAGTTAGCCTGTGCTTTTGTGCAACCCAACAAAAAACAGACTTTTGTGTTTTTCGGGTCACGGTTAGTCTTGCCTTTTCTCACCTGCTTTGTTAAAATGCAGGCAAGGATATGATTTCCGGAGAGACATGCACAGCCGTGCCATACATGACTCTTCATACAATACTTCGGGCACGGAGATAAAAAGGAGAGTTTATTATGGCACACAAGGTTTCTGACGCATGTGTTGGCTGCGGCGCTTGCGAGGGCGCTTGCCCGGTTGGCGCTATCACCGTTGATGGTGTTGCTTCTGTGAATGCAGACGCTTGCATCGACTGCGGCGCTTGCGAGGGTGCTTGCCCCACCGGTGCTATCACTGCTGAATAATTTTAGCAGCTGCACAAAAAACGCATCAAAAGCAGCAGGCCTGTCCAAAGCAGGTCTGCTGCTTTTTTGTTTTGCAGTAATTCGCACAAATTCCCCGAGCAATTCCACGCATTTTTTTGAGAGGGTACGGCACACTTATCTATGGAACATTCTACCGAAGTCTTGTATAATAGAACTATGGTTTATTGCTCGCCGGAGCATCGTTTTGGCTCCGACGCACTGCTGCTGGCCCGTTTCTGTGAGCCAAAGCGCGCCCAGAAGGCCGCAGACCTGTGCTCCGGCTGCGGCATCGTGGCGCTGGAATGGCACGACCGCGGCCACCGCGGCCCCTGCATGGGGCTGGAGCTGCAGCCCGAGGGCAGCGCTCTGCTTTCCGCTGCGGTGCATGAGCAGGACATCGGGCACATTGAGCCTGTCTGTGCCGACCTGCGCGCTTTCCGGCAGGGCGAGGGCAGTTTTGACGTGTGTGCGTGCAATCCGCCCTATTTCACGGATGGGCCTCAGAGCCGGAATGCAGCCCACGCCCTTGCCCGGCACGAGAACACCTGCACGCTGGACGATGTGTGCCAGTGTGCGTTTCGCCTTTTGAAGGATGGCGGGCGCTTTGCGCTGTGCCACCGGCCGGAACGGCTGGCGGAGGTGCTGGCGGTGCTGCGGGCCAACCGGCTGGAGCCGAAACGTCTTGCCTTTGTAAAGAACAAGGCGGACGGCGCACCATGGCTCTTCCTTGTGGAAGCGCAAAAGAACCGCAAGACCGGCCTGCGGGTGGAGCCGGATGTGTTGATCAGCGCCGGTGCGGCGTTATATGGGAGGTAAACTATGGCAGGAACTCTTTATATCGTGGCAACGCCCATCGGCAATCTGGACGATATGCCGCCGCGCGTAGCGGCCACCTTTGGCGCGGCCGACTTTATTGCCGCCGAGGACACCCGTGTGACCATGAAGCTGCTGAACTTTCTGGGCCTGAAAAAGCCCATGGTCAGCTACTATGAGCACGCCCTGCAGAAGGGTGAGGGCATCCTGCGCCGCATTGAAGCAGGCGAGAGCTGTGCCCTGTGCAGTGATGCGGGCATGCCCTGCGTCTCCGACCCGGGCGAGGTGATCGTGCGGGACGCACTGGCCCGGGGCATCAAAGTGGTGCCGGTGCCGGCGGCCTCCGCCTGCGTCACAGCGCTGGCCGTGTCCGGGCAGGACACCTCCCGCTGGGTGTTCGAGGGCTTTCTGCCCGTGAACCGCAAGCAGAAAAAAGAGCGGCTGGCTGAGCTTTTGCAGGAAAAGCGCACCACCATCTTTTACGAAGCGCCCCACAAGCTGCGCACCACGCTGGACGATCTGGCCAATGCCTTTGGCGCAGACCGCAGCATCACCCTGTGCCGGGAGCTGACAAAGCTGCACGAGGATATCTGGAAGACTACCCTCGGCGAGGCGGTGGAGCACTACAAGACCAACGAGCCGCGCGGCGAGTATGTGCTGGTGATGGCCGGTGCGCCGGAGACCGCCGACCCGGAGCAGGAGCTGACGCTGGAGCAGGCAGCGCATCGGGCGCTGGAGCTGACCGGGCAGGGCTTTGGCCCCACCGCCGCAGCCAAGGCGGCGGCACAGGGCACACCTTATTCTAAAAGCGAAGTGTACAAGCAGCTGCTGGTATTGCAACAGGGCCAGCAGGCTGGTGAATGACAGCATCTCAGGTAAATGGTAATAGAGGAGGACCCCTTTTGTGACAAAACTTCTGGTTTTGAGCGACAGCCACGGTGGACGTGCCGCCATTGAGCGCGTGCTGATGAAAGAGAGCAAAAGCATCGATGCCCTGATCTTTCTGGGCGACGGCCTGCGGGATCTGGAACTGGCTCTGATGCAGTACCCCAAGCTGCGGGCCTACTCGGTGGCGGGCAACTGCGATTACGGCGCACTGGAACCCACCGACGGCCTTGCCGCCTTTGACGGCGTGGTGATCTTTTACACCCACGGTCATATGTACGGTGTAAAATACGATCTGGATACGCTGGCAGATGCCGCATCTGCCCGGGGTGCCGAGGTGGCCCTGTTCGGCCACACCCACATCCCCCATGCAGAGGCCCGCAGCGGGGTGTTCCTGTTCAACCCCGGCTCCTGCGGCCGGTGTTACACCGGGCCGGACACCTACGGCATCCTGACGCTGGACGAAGGCAAAGTGATCACATACGAACACAAAGAGGTACCCAAACAATGAGCATCAATGAGGTGCGCTATCTGCCGGAATGCGGCAGCACCAACGCTTACGCCAAAGAACATTTTGAGGAGTTCGGCCCGGTGGGCGCGGTGTATACCGAGAACCAGACCGCCGGCCGCGGACGGCTGGGCCGCAGCTGGGTGAACGCCGAGGGCAAGGCCCTGTATTATACGGCAGCCATCCGGGAACCGCTGGCTCAGCCTGCCACCCTGCCGCTGCTGGCCAGTCTGGCCGTGCGCACCCAGCTCAAACTGCGCTACGGCGTGGACTGCCAGATCAAGTGGCCCAACGATCTGCTGCTGAACGGCAAAAAGGTCGTGGGCATCCTGTGCGAGAGCGTGAGCTACGGCTACCAGCAGCAGGGCAGGGGCATCTTGTGCGGCATCGGCATCAATCTGGCCCAGCCGCAGAGCTACTTTGATGCCGCCGGTCTGCCCAACGGCACCTCGCTGGCGCTGCAGGGGGCAAAGGTGGATCTTTCCACCGACCCCGCATGGCTGGCCGAGGGCCTGACCGACTTTGGCTTTGACCGCAACATGTATGTGTTTGCCCGCGATGGCTTTGCACCCTTCCGGGAGGAATACAAGGCCGCCTGCGTCAATCTGGGCCGCCGGGTCACCTTCGACCTGCCGGACGGCGGGCAGGGTGCAGGCGAAGCTGTCGATGTGGACGAAGAGGGCCGTCTGGTGGTGCGCACCGACAGCGGCGAAGTGCACGTTTTTACCGGCGAAGTATCGGTGCACGGCATCTACGGTGCCATCTGAGTTTTATAAAGTTGTATGCTCCATGCGGACAGTTTTAAGCCTGCATGGAGTTTTTTTGCACATTTTTGCTCGATTTTTCCGCAAAACGCTTGAATTCACGAACTTTTTGTGAATTTGTTGTGTACATTTCCAGTTGTCAATTCAGTCACACTTTAGTATAATGGAGAATGTGCCAGCGTATCCTTTGTTGGATAGGATGCGCGTGTTTTAGGAAATAGGAAAACAGACAGCACAAGCGCCCTGCCCCAAAGACAAGGCACTTGTGCTGTCGCAAGGAGAGCAAACATGAAAGATCAAGAATCCTTCAAGCCGTATATTCCTGCGGAAAAGATCACCGCAGAAATGACGGCGACCTCTGTGATCATGGGCATCATCCTGTCTGTGGTCTTCGGCGCTGCAAATGCCTATCTGGGCCTGCGCGTCGGCATGACTGTTTCTGCCTCCATCCCGGCAGCAGTCATTTCTATGGGCGTGATCCGCGTCCTGCTCAAGAAGAACTCCATTCTGGAGAGCAACATGGTGCAGACCATCGGTTCCGCAGGCGAGAGCCTGGCCGCCGGTGCCATCTTCACCATGCCCGCACTGTTCCTGTGGGCAAAAGAGGGCCTGTGCGACAAGCCCAGCATCCTGGAGATCACCCTGATCGCCCTGTGCGGCGGCATTCTGGGCGTTCTGTTCATGGTGCCCCTGCGCAACGCCCTGATCGTCAAGGAACACGCCACCCTGCTGTACCCGGAAGGCACCGCCTGTGCAGATGTTCTGCTGGCCGGTGAAGAGGGCGGTGCAAACGCCTCCACCGTGTTCTCCGGCATGGGTCTGGCAGCCATCTTCAAGTTCATCGTCGATGGCCTGAAGATGATCCCCTCCGACATTGCCATGGCCTTCAGCTCCTTCAAGGGTGCTCTGGGCATGGAAGTGTACCCCGCTCTGCTGGGCGTGGGCTACATCGTCGGCCCCAAGACCGCTTCCTATATGTTTGCCGGTTCTCTGGTCGGCTGGATGGTCATCATCCCGCTGATCTGCCTGTTCGGCGCAAACATTTCCCTGTACCCGGCAGCAGCCGGCACCACCATTGCTGATCTGTATGCAGCAGGCGGTGCAGACGCCATCTGGTCCAACTACGTCAAGTATATCGGCGCAGGCGCCATTGCTACCGGCGGTATCATTTCGCTGATCAAGAGCCTGCCTCTGATCGTATCCACCTTCCGCGACGCCATGAAGAGCATGAAGGGCGGCAGCGCTTCCGGCACCTCCCGCACCGATAAGGACATGCCCATGCCCTTTATTCTGGGCGGCATCCTGCTCATCATCCTCATCATCTGGCTGGCTCCGGCCATCCCCGTCAGCCCGCTGGGTGCTCTGCTGATCGTCATCTTCGGCTTCTTCTTCTCCACCGTCTCTGCACGTATGGTCGGCATGATCGGCAGCTCCAACAACCCGGTCTCCGGCATGACCATTGCCACCCTGCTGATCGCTACCATGATCCTGAAGGCCACCGGCAACGTTGGCATCGAGGGCATGATCGGCTCCATGGCCATCGCCTCTGTCATCTGCATCTGCGCTGCCATTGCTGCGGATACCTCTCAGGACCTGAAGACCGGCTACCTGCTGGGTGCGACCCCGGTCAAGCAGCAGATCGGTGAGCTGATCGGCGTGATTGCCGCCGGTCTGGCCATCGGCGGTGTGCTGTACCTGCTGGACAGCGCATGGGGCTACGGCGGTGCCGAGGTCCCCGCACCGCAGGCTACCCTGATGAAGATGATCGTCGAGGGCATCATGGGCGGCAACCTGCCCTGGAACCTGGTGTTCACCGGTGTGTTCCTTGCCATTGCTCTGGAGGTCCTGCGCATCCCCGTGATGCCCTTTGCCATCGGCCTGTATCTGCCCATCTACCTGAACACCTCCATCATGATCGGTGGTGCGGTGCGCTGGTTCATGGACAGCCGCAAGAATGTTGACGCGAAGCTCAAGGAAGAGCAGACCACCCGCGGCACCCTGTTCTGTGCCGGTATGATCGCAGGCGAGGGCCTTGTGGGCATCCTGCTGGCTGTGTTTGCCGTGTTCGGCATCAGCACTGCCCTGAGCATTGATCTGGGCAACATTGGCGGCGTGGTTCTGATGATCGTGATGATCGCATGCCTGCTGGCCTTCTCCATGAAGAAAAAGAAGAACTGATGCGTAAGAAAAAGCAGTCCATCAACTATCTGGACCTCATTCCGCAGCGGGCGGAAACCCTGCGCTGGCACACAGACGAAGCCACCGGCCTTATCACCCTTGAGGTGGAGAACACCGGTGTGTTCAATACGATCGCGCAAAAAGTGTTCCATAAACCGCGCACCACACAGGTGCATCTGGACGAGACCGGCAGCTATCTCTGGCCGCTGATCGACGGCCAGAAGACCGTTGCACAGCTTGCTGACTGCATGAAGCAGCAGTTTGGTGAAAAAGCTGAACCGCTGTACCCGCGCATCATCAAGTATTTCCAGATCGTGGAATCTTACCACTTCATCCAGTTTCTGAACAAGTAAGCAAAAGCGGCACATCGGGCCTTTGTGCAAGGCTCCGAGTGCCGCTTTTTGCTGTTCTTTATTGTTTTTTGCAGTTTGCCGTGGTATTCTGTAATCGCCGCATCTGCGGCCACGGCATTTTATCTGCGGCGCTTTCTTCTTTTAAGGTTCAGTGAACCGCCGCCGGCCGCAAGCGTGAGCACCATCATTGCAAACAGGATGAGCACCAGTGCGCACAGCAGAAGCACTGTCGCCTTCATGTCGGTGCGGAAATCGGAGACATACTCCTTGTGGGTCACAAGGTCTACCGTGCCCACCTCGTAGCCATCCAGATAAACAGTGGCCGAGCCGATCACACTGCCGCTTTTGACGGTAGCGGAAACACTTTCCGGCAGGTCGAAGGAGTAGGTAACGATATCGTCTGCGTGGCCGTAGCCGCTGACCGGCGCAGCGGCATACAGCGCCACCGCCGGTTCGGTGCGGCACTTGGTCAGCGCCACGGTGGTGAGCTCGGTCTGGGTATCCACCAGCGGACGGTCCGCAAAGCTCTCAAAGGCCCAGTCGAACAGATCATCGCACTCGGCAAAGAGGTGGTCCAGCGTATCGCAGCCAAGGATCACCAGCCCGTAGGTGTGGCCGTCTTTTTCCGCAAAGGCCACGATGCAGCGGCCTGCCAGCGTGGTAAAGCCGCCCTTGACCCACCGGACATACTCCCGGTAGTTGGCGCTCTCGCTGTTCATCAGGCTGTTGGAGCTGCTGATGGTGTGCTCGGCCTTGCGCAAGTTGGTAGCCGGCAGCACATAGCTGGCGGTGCCCGCCACCTGTGCAAAGATCTGGTTTGCCGCGCAAGCGGCGGCGATCTTTGCCAGATCCTGCGCGGTGGACACGTTGCCGTAGTCAAACAGGCCGTGGGCACAGGTAAAGTTCGTGCCGGTGCAGCCCAGCTCCTGGGCACGGGCGTTCATCTGCTTGACGAAATCCAGCACGCTGCCGCCCACATCGTAGGCAATGACGCTGGCGGCGTCGTTGGCGCTGACGATGAGCATGGCGTTCAGCAGGTCGATGCTGCGCACCGTCTCGCCGATGCGCAGGCCCATAGTGGTGCCGTTGGCGTTCTGGATATCCCGGAACTCCTGGGTCAGGGCGGTGGGCACGGTCACTTCACCGTTCAGATCCTTGCCGCTTTCCAGCAGCAGCAGGGCCGTCATGAGCTTGGTCAGGCTGGCAACATACTGCTGCTGGTCAGCATTCTGGTTCAGGATGGTCTTGCCGGTGTCGGCGTTGAACAGGTACACCGCCTCGGTCTCGCTGGCGGTCTGGATGGGCATGGGATATACCGCAAGGCCCGGCAGTGCAGCAGCAGCGGCCAGTGCCAGCGTGAGCACCAGCGCCGTCATGCGGCGGAAGATGGTGTTTTTGAACATGAGCGTGCCCCCTTGTATCTGCTTGCCGACGCACGGCAAAAATTTTTGTTTTGAAACAGCTCCTACTTGCCGGAAAGGCTCTGGCTTGCTATACTACTTTAAAGAATACCATAAACCAGCCAAAAGAGAAAGAGAGAAAGGCGGTTTTTAACAATGTTTCTGTCCTTTTGTGGAAAAGTTCCCCGCGACGAGGGGGCTGCTTTTGTAGCGCCCAACGCCACCGTGCAGGGAGATGTGATCCTGAAAGCCGGTTCCACGGTGTGGTACGGGGCCGTGCTGCGCGGCGACGACGGCACTTTGACCATTGGCGAAAACTCCAACGTGCAGGATAACGCCGTGCTGCACTGTGATGTGGGCGGTGCTGTAATGCTGGGCAAAAGCGTCACCGTGGGCCACAGTGCGCTGGTGCACGGGTGCACGGTAGGGGACGGCAGCCTGATCGGAATGCACGCCACCCTGCTCAACCACTGTGTCGTGGGCAAAAACTGCATCATCGGCGCGGGTGCGCTGGTGCCGGAGGGCATGGTCATCCCGGACGGCTCGGTGGCCGTGGGCGTGCCCGCAAAGGTCATCAAGCAGGTGAGCCCCGCACAGATCGAGGCCAACCTGCACAACGCCGCCCACTATGTGGAGCACGGCAGAGTGCACGCAGCACAGTGCAAAATGGATTGACCCCCGTTTTTAGCCATGGTATACTGTACAAAAAGCCCTTGTTTTGGGGGCAGGAGGTAAAAAACATGAAAAATCTTTCAAGACGCGCATTCCTTAAGCTTTCCGGCGCAGCACTGCTTGCGGCAGGGCTCACCGGCACCCTGACCGCCTGCGGCGGCACAGGCAGCATTGACATTCCCGGCACTGTGAACGGCATCGGATACGTAAGCGGAAGCGCAAACCGCACGATCCTTGGCACGCAGGAATACGGCACCATCCATGTGGTCAAGGTGGTTGTCACCCTGAAAAACGTCAGCAGCCGTGCCGTCACCCTGACCGCCGACAACTTCCCGGCTGAGATCGACCATTCTGCTGCATCGCCCATCTACTTTGGCTTTGCGGACAACGCCAGCGGCGACAGCTGGTGGACCCAGAAGGACTACGAATTGCAGCCGAACGAAGAAAAGACCTTTGTGCTGATCTACCGCATCAGCGAGAGTGCCTACAACAGCTGGTTCAAGCAGGTTCATACTGTCAGCCTCACCTTTACCAGCGGCCACCAGAAGGTGACCGGCAGCTACTCCTCCGAGACCGGTGAGCTGGTGGTGGGCGAAGTAGAAAAGGCATAAGGGAAAAACTGCGATTCAGATTGACACTTTGCACCTTATCTACTATAGTGAAAGTGACAGTCTGCCGCATTCTGGAATACCAGAATTTTTGTACACCGCGCTGTTTGGTTTTTATCATTGGGGAAATTTTGTAAAAAGTTCATTGCAGGATGTTTTTTCACAAAAATGTAATGACTTTTCACTTAAAATCGGGTATACTATATCCTGCGGGGAGACGGGGCCGCAACCGTCTTTCCGCACATGATTCCTCCTCACACCAAAGCAATACCCCAAACAGAAACTCCCTCCGGTGTACCGCAAGCGCCGGAGGGAGTTTCTGTTTGCATCAGCTTTTGTATTTTATGATTTCCTGCAATCAAAGGAGAGATTTTTATGTCTGAACTGATCACCCGCCGTACTTTTTTAAAGGCCACTGGTGCCGCCGCACTGGTCGCTGCCGCCGGCGGTATGCTGGTTGGCTGCGGCGAAGGTTATGGTGCAACCCCCGGCAACCCGACCCTGCCCACCATTGACACTTCCAATTACAAGGGACTTCTCAGTTATTTCGTTGGCATGGGCGCATTCAGCGGCACTTTTGAATCAAATTCTGTGTATGAAAGTGACGGATGTCGTCACTATTATCTCTACACCGCCCTTGGTTTTCAGAGTGTAGATACTTCTTTTTCTCTCAGCAAAAACCAGATCACTTTTACATTTAAGAAAGGCAATATCTCCAAAAACGCCCGCAGCCTTGACAACTTCGTTATTGACAGTGCCACACAGAGATATAAATACTTTGAAACTGTACCGATCAAAACCGGTAACTCTGTTATTCCTCTCTATGTTGATCTTGGCTCTATCTACGATGTGAACATCTCTCATGTCGGCCCCTTTGATGTCACCTACACGGATGGCTCCAATACGGTCATCTTCTCTTACAGTTCGCCCCTTGACACTCCCACGATCATATAATTTACAATTTAAAATCCCGGCAGATTTACATGTCTGCCGGGATTTTTCTTTTACAGCGCGCGGAACTTTGCCGCAAACACGCTGAGCACGATTTTAGGGTTCACCTGCGCGCCAAGGCGCTGGATGGCGGCTTCGGCCAGACGCAGGGCACGCTGGGCGGCAATGCCCTGCACCGGTGCGTGGGGGCTTTGCCGCAGGCCCGCAGCGGCCACCGCGCGGAAGTCTGTCAGCAGGGCGGCGGCGCCGGCCTTGTCCTTTTCGTAGGCGGCCAGCAGGCAGGCTGCGGCATAGCTGTCACGGTCAGCAGCGGCCTTTGCCAGCTGCAGGGCCTTTTCCACCTGCGCGGTGCGGGCTTCGTCCTGTGCGGCGGCAAGCACCGTGCCAATGTGACCGTCGAACAGTTCGCTGTACAGCACGGCCGTCTTTTTGTCCACCCCCTGTGCGGCGCAGTAGCGGGCGCACTGCTCCGGCGAGACAGGAGCCACTGCAAAGCTGACGCAGCGGCTGCGGATGGTGGGCAGCACGCCTGCCAGCGAATCCGCCGTAAGCAGGAACAGCACCCCCTCCGGCGGCTCTTCCATCACCTTCAGCAAGGCATTGGCAGATTCCTCGTTCATCTTTTCCACATGGTAGAGCAGCACGGCACGGCCCTCGGCCGAAAGGCTGGTGTTGAAGATCTCGCTGCGCATAGCCTTGACCTGACTGACCAGATATTTTCCGCCTGCGCCCATACCGGCAACGCTGATCGCTTCACGCACGATGCCAGTCTCCACATGGCCGCTGTCGCGGTCGCCAGGCTTACCCACAGCACGGCAGCATTCGCCCCGCAGAAGAGCCTCAGCGGGCGCTCCGCCTGCAGGGTAAAGATAATCTGCCGCAATGCAGCGGGCCGCAAAACCGGCTCCAAGGCCCTCTTCACCCACCAGCAGCACGCTGTGGGTCAGGCGGCGGGCCGCCAGCATCAGCTGCACGCTGTTTTTCAGTTCTGCATTGCCTTCCATGCGGTCCAGCATCATGGTATTTCTCCTTACCTTCTGTTTCTCCGCTTCCACTGCTCACGGCGTACCCACGCGCGGACGGAACGATAGGCCATCGGGCCAAAGAACAGCCAGACGTTCGCCATGCTGAGCAGCAGGCTCAGCTTTTGCGGCAGCGGCGCACTCAGAAAGCTGAGTGCCCACAGTGCTGCCGCAAAAAAGCCAAAGTATTTCACCCGGATGGGGATGACAAAGAACAGCAGCACCTGCACCTCCGGGTACAGCATGGCAAAGGCCAGCAGCAGCGAAAGGGACAGGCAGTAGGTGCTGCCGGTCACGCCGGTGAGCAGGCAGGCCAGCACAGTGCCCAGCATCCCGGAGAGCAGATACACCGTATAGCGGAAATCGCCCCACTCCCGTTCCAGCGCCATGCCGATGAACCATGTGAAATAGATGCCCAGCACCGCGCTGAGGATGCTGCCGCCGTAAGAGGGGATGAACGCAAAGGTGATGATGCGCCAGATCTGGCCGCGCAGCAGAAAATAGCGGCTGAGTGCCAGCCAGACACTGACGGTCTGGTTGACAAACAGCTCGATGGCCAGCACAAGGATCTGCCCGCCCACCAGAATGTTGGTCAGATTCGGGATGCCGAAGCGGCCGTATTTGCGCTCCAGCTGGTTGAGCCAATTGTTCATATAGGGTGCCTCCAACGCATTGTATTCCGATATCGGTGAGTTTTGCCGCATTTTTCTGCTGTTATTGTACCATGATTGGCCGGGGCATTCAAGGCAATGCCACAGTGTGGAAAACTGCCGCATCTTCCGCCCAAAAATACAGCTGTCAAGCGGATCTTGCGGCACAAAAGCACAACCGGAAAGTGTATGGAGTTTCCTGTCTGGAATGAACTTTTCACTTTTTCCACCGGGTTTTCCACCGTTTTTGTGAAGAAAAGGGCAAGTTTTCCATGAGGTTTTCCACTTTTTCCACCGGGTTTTCCACAACAAAAGGGCATCAGCCCTATACACACCGTAATTCAGGCCGCAGCTTTCTGGTAAGTTTTGGGCAAAAATGCGGGCATTCTGCCTTTTATAAAAAAGAAAGTCGAAGGATTTTCTTTGCATTCTACAAACCGTTTCTGGGCGGTGATTTATTTTTCTCCAATCTGGAATGAACCGGTCACAAGTTTTCAACACCGGGCCGCTGCCGTATTTCCGTGTGGAAAAGGCGGGGAAACATGCAGTTTTCCACACCGGAAAAAGCAATGCCGGGCAGTCACTTCAAGACCGTCCGGCATTGCTCTATTATTTACATCATATTGTGAAATACCAGCTGTGCGATCTGGAAATACAGGATCAGGCTGCAGGCATCCACGATGGTGGTGATGAAGGGGGTAGCCATGATGGCCGGGTCGGCACCCAGCTTCTTGGCTGCCAGCGGCAGCATACCGCCCACCAGCTTTGCCAGAATGACGCTGAAGAACAGCGAAACGCTGACCACGATGGCATAGCCCATCACGTTGGCGTACTGGCCGGGGAACAGGAAGGTGTACATCAGGTAGATGCGCAGGCCGTTCACGATGCCCAGCACCGCGCCCACGATGGCAGACACCCGCAGCTCCTTGCCCAGCACCTGCAAAAAGTCGCTGGGCTCCACCTCGCCCAGAGCCAGACCACGCACCATCAGGGTGCTGATCTGGTTGCCGCAGTTGCCGGCGGTATCCATCAGCATGGGCATGAAGGAGACCAGCAGCGGCAGGCTGACGAAGGCCTCCTCATAGTGGGTGGTGACCATGCCGGTAAAGGTGGCGGACAGCATCAGGATCAGCAGCCATGGGATGCGCTGCTTTGCGTGGGTCCAGACGCTGGTGCCGAAGTAGGTGGTGGCATCGTCGTCCGGCAGAATAGCAGCCATCTTCTGCATATCCTCGGTGCTCTCGTCGGTCAGAACGTCGATTGCATCGTCGATGGTGATGATACCCACGAACATGCCCTCGTTGTCCAGAACAGGCATGGCGGTAAAGTCGTAGCGCTGCATCTCACGGGCCACGTACTCCTGATCGTCGGTCACTTTCACAGTGACCACGTTATCATCCATGATCTGGGTGATGGGAGTATGCGGCTCTGCCAGCAGCAGGCTTCGGGCAGAAACAACGCCCTTCAGGCGGTTGCGCTCCACCACGTAGCAGGTGTACACGGTCTCTGCGTTTTCGCCCTGCTTGCGGATGGCTTCAAAAGCCTGCGCCACGGTCATATCCTCGCGCAGACGGACATATTCGGGGGTCATCAGGCTGCCGGCAGAGCTTTCGGGGTAGTTCAGCAGCTTGTTCAGGCTCTCACGGGTCTG
>ENA-OOZY01000495-OOZY01000495.1-human-gut-metagenome-genome-assembly--contig:-NODE-495-length-28969-cov-12.392682_pt1 | contig 28969 bp, 33 predicted proteins | sample MGYA00241047_ERZ501410 | MGnify/ENA primary metagenome ERZ501410 (study PRJEB25962, sample SAMEA2042621) | human gut metagenome | biome: human gut; feature: human-associated habitat; material: faeces... | reverse complement strand
AGCTGGTCGAGCTGAGCACAGCTCGTCAGGTGTCCAGAGGGCGGAAGCCCTTTGGTCGCTTCCGCAGAAGCGAAACTCTTTAAACTAACAGTTAAGGCATTGCCGCAATAGCAAAAAATCTATAAATTAAAAAGGCGCAATTCACACGAAAAAGGGAAAACGAATATGAGAAATTATTTTCGTAAACCTAAAAAATGTGAATTGCGCCATTCTGTTTTTCTAAAATAAACTATCCTCGGCGAGTAAACGTGAGGAGCAAAGCGACGAGCGTTTCAAGCCGACATCGTTTGAACGGCAGTGGGATATGAACGTGAGCCCACAATAGGGTCGTATACATTATCCGCCCGATGCCCCCTAAATTTAAAGTGTTTCACAAAAACGAACACCCCTGTTTTCAACGTTTTGTCCGATGAAAACAGGGGCGTTTTGTTGTATTCTAACGGGCGGATATAGAATCCGCCCCTACATATTTTAGGGCTTTGCAGCAATTTTGCGGAGCAAAACAATTACGAATTACGCATTACGAATTACGCATTCTTCTCCTTGCTGTATTCCGCTTTAAGCTTTTCATGCTGTTCTTCGTGGATATCGGAATATGCCGATATCATCGGGAGCGCATCAACATCGTCTTTATTTATTCGGCGGTGAATATAATTCTTCGTTATCGCAACAACGATGCCCGAAAGTGAAAGTATGCCGATAAGGTTCGGGAGCGCCATAAGTCCGTTGAATGTGTCGGAAATATCCCACGCAAGTCCAAGCTTCATCGTACAGCCGATTACTATAAACAGCACGAAGATTATCTTGTAAACGATAGTTGCCTTCGTTCCGAGAAGATATTCAAGTGCCTTTGTGCCGTAGAAAGACCAGCCGAGCGTTGTCGAGAACGCGAACAGAAGTATCGCGACAGCGAGTATCTTTCCCGAAACAGAGCCAAGACGCTGGCTGAATGCATAAGTTACAAGTGGAACACCGTTGACCTCTGTTATCTCAACAGAATCAATTATCGGGTCACCGTTTTCATTCGTAAGATGATTTCCGTTCGCATCTTTAGCCTGAATTCCTTTAAGCTCCATAACGTTCGCAAATGTGAAGTCGTTCTCACCGCTCACGTTGCTGCTGTTAAGAATTTTTACTGGGAATTCCTGACCGTAAACAGTCTTTGCGGAGTATTCGGTATAAGTACCCTCTTCCGCATCGTCCGATGCAACAATGTACTTCGGATTGATGTCCGAGTCGATGAGGTTCGTTTCACCGTCAGTGTAATTTATCGTGAAATACTGCGGCTGGGTCGAAACATTATTGAGCGCTTCTTCAAAAGACACCGAGTTTGCAGGACTGGAAAGGATAACAAATGCAGTGAGTGTGCAGACGATTATCGTGTCAAAGAATACCTCAAAAATTCCCCACATACCCTGAATAACGGGTTCTTTTACGTCCGATGCGCAGTTTACCATTACCGATGAGCCAAGTCCAGCCTCGTTCGAGAAAACGCCTCTCTTGAATCCCATTGTGACAGCGCGCTTTATAATGTAGCCGCCAACACCGCCCGCAACAGCGGAAAAGCTGAATGCACTTTTGAAAATGGACAAGAAAACATACGGAATGTGGCGGAAGTTCATTACAAAAATGATAATACTAATTCCAAATCAACCTATAGACAAAATCCATTTTCTGCCGGTAATGCTTTTTATAGTTTCTTTAGACAATGAGCAGATAGTATCGCAAAGTCTGTCAACGACCTTTTGAAGTGTTTGAAACACTTCATTTTTAAAACCACGTTTTCTGATCTCTTTCCATATCTGCTCAATTGGGTTCATTTCCGGTGTATATGGCGGAATAAAAATAAGTTCGATATTTTCAGGTATTCTTAATGAACCCGATTTATGCCAAGCAGCTCCGTCACACGCCAATATGATTTTATCTCTTGGAAATGTATTAGATAACTCTTCCAAAAACACATTCATACTTTCGGTATTGCAATATGGCATAACAACAAAACAGCTTTCACCTGTAAGCGGTTCAACTGCGCCATATACATATCTATATTCTCTTATATGATGGCAAGGGACAGATGGTCTTGTCTTCGTTTCACACCAACAATATTTCGGCTTATTTATTCTGCCAAAACCTGCTTCGTCCTGAAACATAAGACGGACACTCTTGCGTTTATCATGATTTAAATCGCTAAAGTTGCTCTCTACTGTTGCTTTAATTTTTTTGAGGCTTCTATTGCCTCATCGCTTGCTTTTTGTGGGTGTTTGCTTCTTGGCATTACTTTGCGCCAACCGTGATTGTGAAGAATGAAATATATCTGACTGGTACTCGTTCGACGTCCTATAGCTTTTTCGTAAGCTTCTTTTATTTCTTTCACTCCTACAAGCTGCCCCTTTTCAGCTTTGTCTTCAAATTGTTTCAACAGGTCTGTTTCTTCGTCAAATGTCATATTCTCACGATATCTGCCGCCTACATTCGGGATAAGTCCTTTTATTCCTTCACCTTTGCAGTATTTTGCTGCCCACATACTGATCTGACGTCTATCCGCATCGAGTTTTTCTGCTATTTCTCTGACCTTCATTCCTTCTCCGAGAAGCTGTACTGCATATAATCTTCGGTCAAGATATTTGTCTGTTACTCCCTTGCGGTATTCTTTTATTTCTTCTGCATTTTCTGCACTTATGATATACTTTTTTGCCATTTTATCACCCTTTATTAGTATATCATATTTTGCTCTATTTGTCTATACGGAGGTTTGAAATTAGTATAAAAATTTTCATCTCGGGAAATTCAGACGCCTGTGAGGAACAACTGAAAAAAATAAGTGCCGCTGTTGCCCCATATTGGAGCAGAGACTGCTTTATGTATATATATTGGGTCAATGATGATATTCTGAATGGAATATCCGCCAAAGACTACGCAACATATTCCGATTTTATAGATTATAATAAAATGGGACAGGGCTGGGGACTCACAGAATCGGGCACGATCCATTCATGGGAATGGTTTGACAAGCAATAACTTCCAATTGCATCGGCACAAACGGCGACGGCCTGAGTGACGGCGCAGAAGTAAATACCCACGGAACAGACCCCCTCAAATATGATACGGACGAGGACGGCATTTCCGACGGAGACGAACTCAAACTCGGACTTGACCCTAAAAACGGCTCAACAGACGGAACCCCCGACAGTGAAAGAACATTCCCGCAGACAATCTCTTCCGATTCCGAAGTTCTCTCTGAAATAAACAATGATGCAGAAACACCTTTCAAGGTTTCACTTGAAATAACGGCAGCAGGCGTAGCGGAAAACAACGTCTATGCCCGTGAGAGCGGATATTCAAACGCTATCGAAAACAGCGCAATTATCGGAACAGCTCCCGAATTTGTATATACGGACGAACTTTCGGTTGAAGAAGTCACCGTTAAGTTTGAGCTTGAAAGCTCTGCTGTAAGCAATACACTCGGAACATATGCAGAAAACAACGACGGCTTTAAGGGAATAAAGCGCCTTATGGTGTTTATGTTCTTTGAGGACGTTAATATGCTCCTGCCCGTAGAAACAGAATATGACGAAACAAACAACACAGTATCAGCAACAACAAACAGAGTAGGAACATACTGCCTGATGGATATGGAAATGCTGTTTAAAAATCTTGGAATAGAGCCGGATAACAGCAAAGCTTCCGAAACCCTCGCCCAAGCTCTTGACAAAGCACAAATTTCACCCTATAATGGAAATGAACTGGTAAATCAAAAAATATATTCCAATAATGAAGCTAATTCTAAAGGCGGTAAAGATCATTTTGACGTTGCATTTATCGTAGGAGAAGTTGGCTATGATAAGTCACAGCTTGAAGGAATATGCAGTGAGATAAAAGCAATAAGCGAAATAGTCTTTGAAAGATCAGACGATGTTACAATATCGGTATATGGTCTTGACGGCTCGGGAAATACACAATCCGAATGGTACGGCAGAGCTGACAACATTGAAAATGTTGAAGTTATGCTTGGAAAAATCGAGCCTAAAGAGGTACAGAACGAAAATGGAATGGTCGTTGTGTCCGAATGTGTTGATTATGTCACACTTGCGCATAAGAATACCGAATCGGAGGAACGCAGAACTTGTCTTCACAAGCTAAAATCGACGCAACAGGGTTTGCAAATTGGAAATAATACAAATATTTTTTGGTAAAAAGTTCTAATTTCATAGTCCTTTGACAAACGCCTATACCAAGTCATCCAGCCAAATGTTCGTTCAACTACCCAACGAACAGGCTGAATTTCAAATTCATTTTTTATTCGCGGAGAAATATCAACTTTTAAATTGTGAAAAATCTCAAACGTGTTTTTAAAAGTACCCCTGTATCCTTGATCGGCACGAACGCCAATAAGTGTGGGATAACGATATAAAGCTTTTTCAAAAGTATATACTCCGCCCTTGGTATCGTGAATGTTGCCGGCATGGACGTGCACACAAAGCAGATTTCCCATTGTATCTGTTACTATATGCCGCTTTCGTCCTTTTGTTTTTTCCTCCGTCATATCCTCGGTTTTCATTTGATGATACTGTTTTAGCACTTTGTGAATCAATCAAAGCATAGCTTGGAGCTTCTTTTCTACCTTTTGCCAAACGAACTTTTTTGACCGGTGCTTTCTGTATTTTATCCCATATTCCATTCAGACAAGCTCTTCTATAGAAGCTATATACGGTCTTCCACTTAGGAAAATCTTTTGGCAGGTTCCTCCATTGACACCCTGTTTTCACCAAGTAAAATACCGCATTTATTTGTTCTCACTTTTCTTCCAAGCTCCTGTATTTTGCTTCCTGTAATATTGGTTTTATTATTTCCCATTGACTTTCCGTCATATCACTTGTATATCTCATTGTTCTTTTATTATACCACATTTATCTTGTGAAGACAAGTTCTAAAGGTAAAAATGGATATTCAATGGAATTTCCCGATAGCGATAGTGATGGTGTTGCGGATTATCTGGAAGAAGCTTTTGGTCTTGATATAAACAAAACTGATACAGACGATGATGGTTTAAGTGATTATGAGGAAATGTTTATAACCGGAACAGACCCTACGGTTTATGATTCTGTAAAAAAGGGTGTATCTGATGCTGAAGCAGATTCTGATAATGATGGTTTGACCAATAAGCAGGAACTTTCTATTGGTACAAATCCTGTTATACCGGATTCAGATGGTGATAATCTTACTGATGGAGATGAAGTCAATAAATATGGTACGAATCCGTTAATTCCAGATAGTGATGATGATAAAATAAATGACGGAGATGAAATAAAGTTAGGATTAGATCCGCTTAATCCTAATACTTTTGGTGTGCCTGACAGCGAATATACATTTAATGTTGAATTAACGGATAACAGTGACGCTATGTCCGAAATTAACACATCCGATAATGAATATAAATTATCAATAGAATTAAAAGCAGCAGGAAATGTTTCAGAGAATATTAGTGTAACAGAAAGTAATTACTCCGAGGCTATAAAAAATTCTGCAATAATCGGAAAATCTTTTGATATTGAATATGATGAGGCTTGCAAAGTCGATGAAGTTGTGATAAAATTTACATTGAGCGAAGATACAATAACCGAATCAGAATTAGGTACAGAAAGATATTGCGTATTTAAGCTTTTTGAAGAATACAATATTCTATTGCCTGTCTACACTGAATATGATTTAAACAATGGAAAGCTGTCATCACAGGTTGACGAGTTGGGTACATATTGTTTGATGGATATGGAAAAACTTGTAGATAGTTTCTATTCGGCTTCGGAAACACAAGAAATAGAACAATCAACGAAAGACGTTCAGCCAATTACGTTATATTCATCACGAAACAGCGGTGTATGGCAAAATGGTATAGATAAGTCATCTATTAATGTAGTGTTTATCCTCGATATTCGTGATAACATAGATGACGAAAGTTTTGAAAACATTAAAACTAATATTGTAAAGACCGCAGCAGAAGTTCTTAAGGAATCATCTAATGCCAAAATATATCTGCTGTTACAACACTATGATAAGGTGTCAAGCAATATGCTGGGATATACAGTGCTTGACGATGATGATCAAGAGTTTTTTACTGATTCATTAAAAATTTACAATGCACTTGATGAGATTAGAACAAATTCAGTAGATGACGTAAATAGTTATTGCATTCTTTCTGATGCAATTAAATATGTTTATGATAATTGTGATAATAGCAATGGCACATATTGTTTCAGTATTTTTGACAGTGCAGATGTTGTATACAGAACCTCACTTGTTGGTGAAGATATAATTGGGGTAACTGAATCTGATGATTATGGGTATGAAGTGCTTAATAAACTCAGAGAAAATACTATAGATGTCAGTGTTATTTCTAATATTGCACCGGAATATAATCTTGGCTATGCAATTGATTTGTATGATTCAACCGGAGGCATTTACATTGATGGCTTTGGGGACGTTTCAGATGCGATGTTAAAGCATATTTATGGCTATGTTCCTAACAATGACAAAGAAAGTACGATTTTCTTTAATGGAATGAGTTTTGAAGAAATGAAACTTAAATCTGAAGTTACAATTGATTATTTGTATGCATTTAATGAACTTATGAATGCAACTGAAACAGCAGAAGCAAATAAAAAATATTCTGATATATCAGAAATAAGAACACAATATAGTTCGTTTGCTGATACAGATGATGACGGTGCATATGATTTTGAAGAAATTGATATTTGTAACCAGTTAATAAAATGGGATAACGATACGATTATTCTTCCTACTGTTCAAGAATACAGCGATGCAATTGGTAATCCCAAAGTAAAACGGGCATTGAAAGAGTATATTAAAGAAAATTGGGAACCACTTTTAAACATAGGTATAATGCCCATTATTTCAAATCCTATGAATAAAGATAGTGATGGTGATGGACTGCTTGACGGAAAATCATATGAATATAATGGCGTTACTATTGCACCAATAGATACAAATCCACTTGTGCCTAACGGTTCAAAGGAGATATGGATGTCGCATATTGAAAATGTAAAAAGCAGTAATATTCCAAGTGATGTCAGCAGTTGGTATGGATATACCAATCCGAAATTGGAAAATACTGAGTGTGCGGGATTTCAAGCCTTGTTTAAAGAACTTATTTTTCTTATTAAGAGTAAAAAAATTGATTTACTGGAGTCCGATGCGTTGACAGATGCAGTTTGCCTGGCGTATTCATGTTGTTTGTGCAAACAGGGCGATTCGTTTGGATATGCAGCTGTTCAGTTTTTTATGAATAAATTTAAATCTAAAGTAGTTAACAAAGAAGAAGCAGATGAAATAATGGCAAGTTTGGGTTCGAGAATTCTGAACTTCAAATCTGACAGTAAAATAGGCGGTTATAACGGAGTTTTGCATTCTCAGCCAAGAAGCTGGCAAGTTATTGGGGGATTTAATAATTTTTATGATGTTGTGTTTAAATTCGGCACAAACAACAATGTCGGCAAAGAAAAGTTTCCATTTAAAGTTGAAAATACCGAATATATATTATGGGTTTGGCGAGGTGATTATCTGAATTTGGGAGCAGGAGCTGAGATAGGAATATACAGCAGACCTGATTTTATGTCTCAGGATCCCGATTTCTTTGATCATTACTTTGTAGACTATGATCTTGCAATGCCTATGCAGCTATATCTTTATGAATGCAATGGTCAGGACATTGATAATGTATTTTCATGGAATCCTAATGACAAGCAATGGTGGATAACGGGATGGAATCCCAAATATGTCAACAAAGTTGATGTAAAGAAAACGGTATCTGTCGGTTGCGTTGACTTCACAGGCCATGAGGAGATGTATAATGCAATGAAATCAGCAATTAGTAAGAGAGATGACATTAAGAACTATATTTTATTTGATGATCAAAATGTAAGTGCTTGGCTGTGTTGGAATGGAGTGGATCAAGAATGAAAAGAAATTCAGTTTTATGCTTAATATTGATCATAGCTTTGACACTGAGCGGTTGTGAAAAAGGACGTATCAACAAAGGAAAATACGGACGCAAACAGGTGACGGAAATACTGCGGTGTTTTGATGAGAGGGACATAGCCGGACTAAAAGCCATGTTTTGCGAAAAGGTTGCATCGGAGCATGACCTTGACAGTGAGATCAAAGATGCAATGGAGCTATATAACGGGAAAAGTATCAGCCATGATAAAGTGCAGTTCGGCGGAGGAGAACTTGTTTATCATGGAGAAATGGTTGATGATCATATAGGTTATTTAATTGAGAATATAGAAACAGATAAAGAGTCTAATTACTGTATTGCAACACATTCTTACATAATATATCAAGATGATCCATCTTGCATTGGAATGACATATTTAACACTGTTTGATAATAACACAAATGAAAATATAAAAATCGGTGAGTATGTTTCATAAATCGGGAACTATGCGGAGTACAAGGCAATGAGCATATATTTTTGCTCATTGCCCGTTGAGGAGGTAATACAATGAAAAAAATTAGCTTGTTATCATTGGTGATGGCTTCTGCCATGCTGCTTTCAAGCTGTTCATCAATAATTGACAGCGGATATATTGGGTATAAGAAAAATGAAATAAAGTATGGCAAAGTGGTTACAAAGCAGTTTGACAATGCCATAGAAAACGGCAATGTTGAATGGCTTGGCGAAATACTCACAAAATATCCCGATTTTGATGTGAATTACTGCGGTAATATTATGCGTGAATATATGCAGGCAGGGAGCTATTTGCATGAAACTATTATGATAGCTTCCGCAGAGGGGAATGGTGGCGATGAGAACTTATTGAAGTATCTTTTTGAAAATGGACTTGATCCTAATATTGGTATTCATACAGCAGGAAATGGAAATTTACTTGCTTTGGCAAGCAAGGGCACAGATATGGATTTGTTTAATATGTTGTTGGAAAATAATGTAGATGTGAATATTAACGGTAATTCACGTTCCGCATTATATTGGGCTGGGCGAGATTCATTGGAGAAAACCAAGATATTGATTGAAAAAGGAGCAAATCTTAGTACAGAGCTTTTTGAGAATTTTTCATATGTAGGTGAAGAACCGTTGGCTATGCAGTATTTGATGAAATACTGCATAGAAAATAATGTTGAAATTCCTTTGAGTAAAGCCGAACAGTATGCCGTATTGGGAGAAAATGAGCTTTTGACAGATGAATTAAGAAAAAGTCAATTGTTTGAAAGTGAGCAAATAAAGACTGTACGGAATTATATACTTTTCTGTTGTTCCCCTGAAACACTACAAGTATTTAATCAGCTTTATCCTAATTATGCACTTAATAATATTGCATATGATACATTTCTAAAGATGATAACAACAGACAATATTGAAATGATAAAATATAGTATAGAAAATGATTTAGTGGATATAGATGATTATTGTATAAGAGGTATGGGTTCAAATGTACTTGCTCATTATGCGGCTAAAAATGACATGGATATGTGCAAGTATATTATTGAAAAAGAGCTTTTCGATAAAAAAAGTGCAGGTATCGAAATGCTGAATGCTGCCTTTGATAGCAGAAATTTTGATGAATTTGTTTGTATTATCGATATGACAAATTGTTTGTTTGATTTGAATGAGTATGCATTTTGTTTTATCAGCAGCGATATTGAGTGGAGCGAATTCACTAAGTCTGCAATGGATTATTTGAGAGAAAAATATGGCTTAAGTATGTTATGTATACCATTGCAAAATCTTGATGTTGAAACGGCAAAGTATTTATATGATAACGGAAAAGAGCTTTTTCCGCTTGATCTTCAATGTGCAATCAGTATGAATGACGTACAAATGGTAAAGTTAGTTTTGGATAAAGGTGCAGACCCAAATCAAAGAATGTATGGAGACTATTTTACGCGTTCTTCTGTTAATGAAAAAGACTTTATCTATGATACACCATATAACAAATTTATTTCATCTGATATAGAGAAAACAGATGAGTATGATTTATATGCTGAATCATGTTTGGCATTAGCAATAAGTCACAGTAATTCCCAAATCGTGAAGTTGCTTGTTGATTATGGAGCAGATTTAAATAACCAATATTTATTGTATAGAGCGGTTTATGATACATCAAAAGCAACATTTGATGTATTGTTTAATGCTGGGGCATCACTTGATTATAGAAATGATGAAGATAAAGAAACCCTTGTTGACCTTGCCAAAAGCATGGGCAGAGATGATATTGTTAAGATACTTAAAGAAGCCGGGGTAAAAGCCTATTGAACTGACCGAATTTGGTGTATAAATTTTTGTTATAATATTAAAATCACGACAAATATGTCAACTACGATGGGTGTACTGATGTAGACAATAAAAATGAACCACTGCCGCACAACAGCAGAAATGTTACTGTGTGGCAATGGTTTTTGTAATCATTTTATTTTGCATTTTAACTGTTTAGCCAAATCCTGACATGCATCAAAACACATCTGATTATAACAATCAATATCATCGGTACTGCTATTTACGGTCAAACCACCCTTGAAAGCACGAATTTTCTCACGCCGTTCATCAAACGCCTTGTTGTATTTCTCCAAAAGATCAGGATACCCGGAGAGCTTCTTGCGGTAGCTCCTGCATTTGTTGTCGAAATTGAAATAGGCTTCTTTTATCGGGTCGGTCATAGCACGTTTTTTGTAATTATCATTCGCCTTGTATAGACGTTCTTTCTTGCAAGTGGTCCTACCGCAGGTCAGCGAAGCATTTGCCCGGTTTGTAATCATAAGCTGACCGCAGTTTTCGCAATTGGTAACGATCCGTCCTGCATCGGACATAATGTCAACGTAGGTATCAAACAGGGTGATGAAAGAATCGTTTGCGACGTACAGCTTTATATTCCCACCTTCGGTATGAAGCTTGTAAACGCTACTGTCGAAAACGTCAGTACAGCTCCTCACAGTCTTTGTAACGTTGAACATATCATCTGCTCTTGCCGAAATAAACGGACGAAAGATTTTCTCGCTGTCTGCTTTGAACAATTCAATATATTTCTCCGCACGATCGTGGTTGCCCTTAACGGACAACCCGATTTTTTTATTGAAATCACGCTGACAGAACTTGAATTTACTGAAAAGAAAATAGATAATGTAGTTTTTAACGATATTGGCGTATTCGGACATATCGTAGTATTGCGACAGCTCTTCAAGGACGGAATTGCAGCTTCCGTCACATAAAGCGTCAGCATTGCACAGCCTGTTGCTCAGTTCCATAATTTCGTTCAGTTCACGCTTCACCTTCATAAGGCGGTTTATATCCTTGACGAAATTGCCGACTTTGTTGCTGTGCCGCATAAGTCCCTTCGGAGCTTTTCGGGGACAGTCGCCGTATGCCCAAGCCTTAATATCCGCAGGAGAGCCGACAATATACGTTTCCGTATCTTCTGTAAAATCAACGATTATGCCCACCGAAGCAATATCTGCACAGCATTCAAATATATCTATCATAACCAATACGCCCCTTTCATAGAAAATCAAATGAAATTGACCAATAAAATTTTATATATTTATTATATCTCATTTTGCACGTTTAGTCAATACAAAGCACGGAATTATCTGTATTTGTTTGATGTTTGCACGCAAGGGCGTAATGGTTGTAATGATGCAAAAAAGGAGCGTGAGTTTTTCTCACACTCCTCGATAAATCACAAATTTAGCGATATCAAAAAAGTAATCACTTTTATACAATAATAAATAATTTAGTTTTTATTAACCAACAATTTTTAAACTCTTGTCCAACACAAGATCAATATTCTATTGTATGCTTATGTATAACAATGCTTTTTTATCTTATACTAAACACCATTTAAAAGCAGGATAAAATCCAATCTCTTCCGGTAATACTTTTAATGGTTTCATTGGACAATGAGCAGATAGTATCACAAAGTCTATCAACGACCTTTTGAAGCGTTTGAAACACTTCGTTTTTAAAACCACGTTTTCTTATCTCTTTCCATATCTGCTCGATCGGATTCATTTCCGGTGTATATAGCGGAATAAAAATAAGTTCAATATTTTCGGAACCTGATTTATGCCAAGCAACTCCGTCACACGCTAATATGATCTTATCTTTTGGAAATGTATTCGATAGCTCTTCCAAAAACACATTCATACTTTCGGTATTGCAATAGGGCATAACAACAAAACAGCTTTCACCTGTAAGCGGTTCAACTGCACCATACACATATCTGTATTCTCTTATATGATGACAAGGCACTGATGGTCTTATACCCTTTTCACACCAGCAATACTTCGGTTTATTTATCCTGCCGAAGCCTGCTTCGTCCTGAAACATAAGTCGTACACTATTATATTTTTCATGATTTAAATTATTAAAGTTATCTTCTATCACTGCTTTAATTTTTTTGAGGCTTCTATTGCCTAATCGCTTGCTTTTTGTGGATGTTTGCTTCTTGGCATTACTTTGCGCCAACCGTGACGTTCTAACATTCGATAAATCTGACTGCCTCCAATGGAATGACCAACTTTTTTCGATGTATGCAGCTTTTAATTCATTCAGATCTATGATTTGACCCGCTTCGGCTTGTTTGGTGTATGCTGAAAGAAATTCTTTTTCTTCTTCGATACTCAAATTTCTATGCATTCCGATTCATTCCTTGGGGAGCAGTGCTGATATTCCACCGTTGTTTATGTATGCACTCACCCATTGGCTTACCATTTTATTCGATGTGTCCAAATTTTGAGCTATTTCGTCATTCGTCAAGCCTTCTCCGCGAAGCTGTACTGCATACAGTCGTCTGTCAACTTTTTTGTCTGTAATTGTTTTTCTTATTTCTTCTATTTCCACTGCATTTTCTGCGCTGATTTTATATGTTTTAGGCATTCTTCATCACCAATTTTATTATACCTTATTTCATCAATTTTGTCTATAGTTTTATTGGTGTTTAGTATTAACTACACTTGTTAAGGCCTTAAACGAAAACATAACTAGCCATCGACGAATGTGGTTTTCTTTATCAGGGTCTGTTAGATGTGGAAAGAGATTTGATATTTCTTTCTAACAAATGTAGAAAAGCTCTATATCTATTCCCCACTTATCCATTTGTTTAATGGAGTATTTACATATGCAGCAAGGCTCTCTGTCAACAAAAAAATTAATAGTCCGTATATTATTGAATTGGGGCGTGAGCTTGCAAAGTATCTTACGTTCTCCACAGGAAAACTGCCTCTTCCAATCCTTGATTTGATATCCCTGAATAAAAATCTTTCTTAAGGTATCCAACAGTGTGATTGGCTGAGACAAAGGGATAATCTTTTTGCTGTCAAAATAGCTTTCCACATTTTTGGATGTTTTACACCATTTGGTCGTATTAGGTAACTTTTTGATGATAGAATCAAGTTGCTTTTCAAGACATTTGTCATATGTTGTCTGTGGAAAAAGCGGTTGAGGCATGTGTTTATGTGTCTCTGTCCATGGGGCACCTAATTCACTGCGATCCCAAAGACCACTAATGGCACAGAACCATTTGATTTTTTTAAAATAGATAACTTGTGCAATACAAATACTACGTTTTGTGTTGAATCCGTCTTTGGAACCTTTACCACATATTTTATTCGTATTTTTTCTAATATTATTTAGGTCGTTAATGATGCCTTGATATCCGTATCGTTCAAATTGTCCGCGTAATTCCCTGACAGTGATTTCTTCAGCCGCCTTGCAAAGTAGTAAGTACCTGTAGTATAGTCCATCATCATTCAAATCTACAAAATTAGTTCTAAGTCCACTTTGAATATCTAACTGTTCCGTCTGTGTGAGCAGGTCTTTATATCTATTAAAGATTGGTTGCAATTCTGACTCGTAATATTCTGTGGGGTGTGATGTTATATTATGCCAAATTTCTCTTAGGGAATGGATTATCTCCACATCGTCAGTTTCTGACAGAACGTTCCAGTCTACATCAATTTCAAGCATATTATGATAATATGATGCAAAAAACTCAGGTGGGCATTCAGAAATATCATCGTAATTACTCAAATTGGTACACCGAATCCTCATCACATGGCAAACCATCGCCGCGGCAATCTCCAACCTCAACAAATCACATTGAATTTGACATGGTTCAAGACAGTTATCCACCTCCGTATAATGCTGTTTAATTGTTACTTCGTCTCTCGTAAATCCTTTGTTGATGTAAAATTGTTTTTGACGAATTTTTGCCCCAATCTGACAGGCACTGAAAAAACCACTACAATCTGAAAAAAGATATGTTTGCATATTGTTTTCTCCCATAAATTTCTATATGTCGGGCAATTTACCTACATTATTTATTCCATTATACCCCAAACTATAAATATAGTCAAGTGGAGAACAAACAGATTTATCATAACAAATACGCCCATTTCGGAAAAAATCGAATGAACCCCACCTAAAAAATTTTATAGAATTTATATATCACGTTTTGCACGTTTCGTCAACGGATAGTACGGAATTATCTGTATTTGTATGATATTTGCACGCATAGGCTTAATGAGTTGCTCGAAGCAAAAAGAATGAGGTCAAAACGGCGTTTTCGGAGAATTTTGATATATAATGGGAGCAGGCTCAAGGAAAAATCCCAAGAGCCGAACAAAAGAATATGGAGGTGCTGCTAATGAACAGCAGAGAAACCCTGCCGATGATGTTATCGGCAAACGACATTCAGACAATGGGCTTCACCCGTACTATGGCGTACAATATCCTTAATCGTGAGGACGTGCCTGTTGTGAAGATTGGCAGTCGGAAGTTTATTCAGAGGGATAAGTTTTTTGACTGGCTGGACAGTAAGGAGGACGATGAAAATGATAAAGTATAACGACACATACATAATCGGCATCGACCACGGATATGGAAATCTCAAAACCGCTAATACGGTTACTGCATCGGGCGTAAAGGTGCATGACATTGAGCCGCCTTTCAAGAAGAAGCTTCTCGAATACGACGGAAAGTTTATCTGTATCGGAGAGAATCACAAGTTCTTCACAGCGGACAAGACCACAGATATGGATAACTACTACCTCACCCTTTACGGAATCGCAAAGGAATTGTCCCTTGCGGGGATTACGGAAGCGAACGTTCATCTTGCTGTCGGACTTCCGCTTATGTGGTATTCGGAGCAGCGTGACAGATTTTCCGAGTATATGATGCAGAATGAAAATGTGGAGTTTATCTACAACAACAAGAGGTACAGCGTTCATATCGAGGGAGTTTCGGTTTTTCCGCAGGGATATTGTGCGGTGTATGATAGGCTTAAGGATATGAGCTGCGTGAATATGATAGCCGACATCGGCAACGGCACAATGAACATTATGAAAGTCATCGACCACAAGGTCATCACCGACAGCTGCCGTACCGAAAAGCTGGGAGTTGAAAAGTGCGTGATAGAAATCAGAAACGCCTTTATGAACAAATTCCGCGAGGAAATTGACGAGAGCATCATCAAAAAGTTTCTTATGAAAACGGAGCAGGAGCTTCCGCAGGAATATGAAAATGTTATGAGGTCATGTACCGAAGAATACTGCAAGAGCATACTCAATGCCCTTTACAAGTACGATTACAATTCCCGATTGATGAAGCTGTATGTGGTAGGCGGCGGAGCAGTTGTGATGAATAATCACAATGTCAATCCGCCCAACGCCACATTCATCACCGATGTTTGTGCAAATGCAAAAGGCTATGAATGTCAGGCAAAGAGAAAGCTGAGGAAGGGCGCAAATGATAAAGACAACAAATCTCAGGCTTAATCTGGACAAGCCCGACCACAGAAAAGCCTATGACATTCTGAAAAGCTCCGATATAAGCTATTCAAATACAATCGTGGCTGCCCTTATCTCTTTTTCCGAAAATGAAGAAAATCGGAAAACACTTTTCGACGGAATGAGGAAAATTGTCAGGGAGGAGATTGGCACAGTTTGTAAGAATTCGGATTTTGAACAGGAAGCCATTTCTGCTGAAATTACAAATTCCGAAAATGCTGCCGATAAAGAAATCCCGAAAAATGATGATATGAAACCTTCCGATGAATCCGATTTTGATGAAAATGAAGAATTCGTCGATGATGATTTTCTTGAAATGTGAGATTTTCGTCAAGTGGTATGACTATTTTCAAGGTGGTATGACTTCAAAATCCCGCTGTTTTGGTATCAGCTTCAAAAATAGACCGAAAGGGAACTGAAAAGTTGGTATCGGAACAGAGGATATTTGAAGCCATAAGAAAAGTGGTGCTGATATGGGGCAGAAATAGAGCCAATAAAGTGGTATGAAAATTGCCCCATATTAACGCTAATTATAGCAGTGGCTATAAAAATCAACGGTTTTGGTATCAACGAATTTTCTTGCTTGTTGGTATCAGCTTCAAAACGGGAGTGGAAAATGAGAATCAGTGAATTTTGCAAAAACTTTCAAATTTCCCATCAGGCTGTATATGCAAAAATCAAAAAATATGCAGCGGAGCTGGAGGGGCATATTTCAAAGGATGAGGGAAACGTTACAGACCTTGATCCCTTTGCGGTGAACCTTCTGAAACCCAAGAAGGCAAGCTACAAGGCTTTGGACGAGCATAATTTATATCTATTTAATAAGAATAAAGAAATAGTTTCGGAGAACGAGAGTATAAAGACAGAGCGTGATGAATTGGCTTCAAAAATGTCCGATTATAAAGCTGTTATCGAGTATCTCAAAAAGGAAAACAAGGAATATGCAGACTCCGTTTCCCTTCTTACGCAGGAATGTGAGGATTACAAGAAGAAATGCTCCGATGCCGAAGCTCTGTACAAGATTATGGAAAGCGAGTTTGACAAGGAAAAAGCGGAGCTTACAGCCGAAATAAAGGAAACAGAGTTTGGTCGGAAGCTGCTTGCTTCTACGGTTTCGGATCAGTGTAAAAAGTTAGAAGAAAAGGATAATCGTATTCATCAGCTCTATAAGAAGAGCGACGAGCAGGATGACACTATCGAACGGCTCAACAAACAGCTGTCTATTATGACAGAAAAGTATCACAGAGCCGAAAAGCAGATTACGGAATTACAGGAGGAAAAGCGTCAGGCAGAGGAGCAGCTTGCCGAAATACAGAGTGCCGACAAATCGAACACATCCAAACAGAATAACATCTTCAAACTGAACCATAGTCAATAAAGTGGACAAGTAAAATAAGCAAAATTCACAAAAAATTTACTTCAGCAAGGTCTGGGGAAAGACCATTATTGTGAGAATGAGGTCTGAAAGAATTATAGAAACCATGGATATACTGAAAAATGCTCAGCTTCAGCTCGTCAAAGGAAGAATAAGTTCTTCTATTGATCTCTTCCTTTTTCAAGTACTTGAAAAAGCACTCCATTACGGCATTATCATAAGGGTGTCCCTTTGCGGAAAATGACTGAACAATATTCAGTTCGTCCAAATGCTTGCGGAAAGCCTCCGATGTGAATTGACAACCCCTGTCACTGTGAAAAATAACGCCATTTGAAGCATTGCGGTTTGCAACAGCCATATCAAGCGTTTCAATTGCAAGCTTAGTATCAAGATAAGCCGAAAGCTTGTATGCGATAACTTTTCTTGAAAACAGATCAAGTATTACGCAAAGATAGTAAAATCTGCCTGCGGCACGAAGATATGTAAAATCACATACCCAGACCTTATTAGGCTCAGATGGATCAAAACGCTGCTTCAAAATATTGGGACAATTCTCATCAGAGGCTGTTTTATGTTTGGGATAAAATGGCTTAACAGTGCTCATTTTGGGCAGTTTCATGCCTTTCATAAGGCGGTAAACCTTTTGTGTGCTTATATTTATGCGATATTCACGGGCAAGACAATTTTTCATCTTGTAAGCTCCGAAGCGCTTCTTTGATCTTGCATAAAGCTCGACGATGCAGCTTCGGATCCTGCGGTTTTCAAGCTCTCTTTCAGAGGGCTTATGATGAAGAAATTTGTAATATGTGCTTCGGTTGACACGAAGCACACGGCAAAGCGTTGTGACGGCGTGTTCCGATGACAGCAGCTTTACGGCATTCAGTCTTTGTCTGAGCGAGGCGTGAATATCGCAATGGCTTTTTTTAGTATCAGATTTTCCTCCTCAAGCTGAGCATTGCGTTTCTGAAGCTCCTTTATCTGTTTGGCTGTAAGGACTGTTTCATCGTCAATTTTAACTTCTGAGTACTGCTTTATCCAATTGGATAAAGCGCTGTGGGATACGCCATATTCCTTGTGTATTTCGGAATATGTTTTTCCCGAGTGATACAGATTCACTATTGTTTGCTTATATTCCCGGGTGTATTTGGTGTTCTTTGAAGACATTTTTTATTCCTCCTTTTTCTGTCTTCTATTATATCATACTTGTCCACTTTTTTATTATATATCCAGATTACCCTATGGACGAAATTGAGGGCAAGCTTACGCAGAAGGGCATACAGCTGCTTGCAGGTGTCATCGAAGATCCGTGCATTACCGTTTAAGGCGGTGCAGCAATGGGAAGAAGAAAACACTCTAAAATCGACCTGCTCAACCCCGAGGTAAAGGCAGAAGTCGAAAGTATGATAACTTCCAACAATTTTACTTACAAAGAAATTGTTGAGTATATACACGATACAACGGGAACGCAGATCTCACAGCAGGCGGTCTTCCGCTATGCGAAAGGGTTATGCGAGTCGCTTGAAAGCATACGCATAGCGCAGGAGAACTTTAAGGCTATCACGCAGGAACTTAACCGCAATCCGAACCTTGACACGACAGAGGGCATTATACAACTGCTGTCGCACCTGCTCCTTAACTATGTGCAGAATCTTTCTGAAGATGACTTGCAGAACGTTGATCCGATGAAGGTAATGAAACAGGCTTCCGAACTTATCAGAGTTGCATCATACAAACGAAACCTCGACATCAAAAACAAAGAACTTACAGAAATGGGCTTTGATGCGGTCAAGAGCAAGGTATTTGATGCTATGGCACAGGACAACCCCGTGCTGTACAAGCAGCTTGCAGATTATCTTAAGGTCACCTCTAAAAACCACCGGCTAAAGCCTTAGCACCTCATCTGCTTGCAGATTTTCCGTCATCTTGCACATAAATTTCTTGACATACGACAGTATGCCTGCGAAATTTCTATACAATCTGACGAAAAAACTGACTGCGCATCTGAGGCACTATGGTTTTTAGAGGTGACCTTAATAATAAAACGGCTGACTTGGGAGGCGAGCAGGAATGATATATGTTGTTTTTGTACAGCCGTCCAAAGAGCTTAAAGTCCGTGCAGAGCTGGAGCGTAAGGGTTTTGCAGTCTACGTTCCGAGGCGTGAACTGCTTATCCACAAGTCAGGACTATGGACTAAGATCATAAACACTATTTTCCCAGGCTATGTTTTTGTGGATATGGAGTACAGCGCAGAAAATCACATAGCCATAACTCATACAGACAATGTGCTGCGAATTCTCGGTACTCCCACTCCGCTTCCGAGGAAGAAGCTGCGGTTATGAAATGGCTTTTTAAAGACGGTAATATCATAGAAGAGTCTACCGCCCTTATAGACAGCAATGGAAACTGCATAGGCTTTGAGGGTTTCCTTGAAGGGTATGACGATCGAGTGACTTACTTTAACAGACGGCAGAAAAAAGCTACAGTTGAAGTAAAATTCGGCGGCAGAACACACAAGGCAAATCTCGGAATTATCTTAAAATCGGCTGATACCACCGAACAGGGTTGATTCGTTCCCTTGCTCGGCATTAGCTGTAAATATGCTGTTTAACGGACAAGCAACCGGCTTGAACCGAATGGCGAAGCATACCCAAAAGAATATACCCATTAAACGGGCGTTAAACAGCGTTAAAGCAACGTTTTAAAGGATAATTTGATAAACTGTACCCTAAAATGCAAAACGGCTCTGAAAGCGCATATTTTAGCTTTCAGAGCGTTCTTCATTTTTTACAAAATTCGGAGGTGATAATATGAGCCTTAATCCGGTAGCAAAAGAGAGCCTGAAAGCACTGTCGGACGCTTTAAATCCGCAGGAAGCAAGCACCGACACGAGCGGTCAGACGGCGGCGGACTTTGTGAAGCTCCTGCTCTCGGAACCCGACAAGAAAAAGCGCAAGGCTATGATGAAGAATTTTTCCGAACGCAGATCAGACCTTGCTAAATTTTTGAAGGAAAACGAAGGCCTCATAAATGCCGAGGCTGAAATGGCACTCATCAGCGCAGCAGTCGGCGGAACGGTCACGGAAAAAGAAGTTTCTTACAAAGGCGGTCGGCGCATGGTATCTTCCAAGGAAAAACATATTGCTCCGAATGTGGGAGCTTTGAATATGTACCTGAAAAACAAAATGCCCGACAAGTATTCGGACAAACCTAAGACCGAACCCGAGTATGAGGACGTTTCCGATGTTGAGGAGGATATTTATGGCGGCGACAGCTAAAAAGTGCAGGCGCAAAAAGACTATCCCGTATAAATTCGGGGAAAAGCATAAGGCATATATCCGCCGCTGCTGTGACAGCATGATAAATGTTGCTGAGGGTGCAGTCCGAGCAGGTAAGACCGTTGATAATGTTCTTGCTTTCTGTACCGCCCTCAAAAGCACAAAGGATAAAATACACCTTGCTTCCGCTTCGACAGTCGGCAACGCCAAGATCATTCTCGGCGACTGCAACGGTTTCGGGATCGAGCATTATTTCCGCAACCAATGCCGTTGGGGAAAATACAAGGGCAACGAAGCTCTTATCATAAAAGGTCCGGATACGAACTACCGTGAACGCATTATCATTTTCACCGGTGCTATGATGGAAAACAGCTTCAAGTCCATTCGAGGCAACTCCTACGGAATGTGGATAGCCACAGAGATAAATCTCCATGCGAAAAGCTTTGTGCAGGAAGCCTTTAACCGTACCATTGCGGCGGTCGACCGTAAAATATTCTGGGATCTTAACCCCGATAACCCTAAATCATGGATATACACGGAATACATTGATAAATACGCTGCGCAGAACGAGGCAGGAACATTCCTCGGCGGCTACAACTACGGGCATTTTACCATTGATGACAACGTAAATATCACAGATCAGCGAAAAGCGGAGATAAAATCTCAGTATGATACGTCGACTATATGGTATAAGCGTGATATTCTTGGTCTGAGGATTCCTGCGGAGGGCATTATCTTCGAGTCCTTTGCAAATAATACCGCCGCATATATAGTTGACAGCATAGACAAGAGCCGAATTACCTCTATACAGATAGGCATCGACTTCGGCGGAAATAAATCCAAGACCGTATTTGTCGCAACGGCTTTTATCGACGGCTTTAAAAAGCTTGTGACCATAACCGACAAAAAGATAAACGGCGGCAAGGGCGAGGTTGACCCCGAAACGATATACAGGGAGTTCATTGCCTTTGTAAAGAGGCTTTATCAGCTCTATAACCCTCTTTTAATAAAATTTGCATGGGCAGACAATGAAAATCAGGCGGTCATAAACGGTCTGCGGTTTGCCTGTGCAAAGGCAAAGCTTTTCGTAAAGATCGTTGACTGTTACAAAGCTCCGAGAAATGATCGTATAGCGGCGTTATCTCTGCTTATGACGCAGGGACGATTTTTTGTTATGAGGTGCTGCTCAAATGTGATCGGCAGCTTGTCGGAGCAGATATGGGATCCTAAAATAACAGACAGAGATGAGCGTCTCGATGACGGTACCTGTGACATAGATACCGCCGATGCTCTCGAATACAGCTTCAGCAAATTCATAAAGCCGCTCCTTGCAGCGGTGTAAATGTGAGGTGAGAAAATGAACAGCGCAATAATTGATTTTCTGAATAAAACCTATGGCTGCGACCTTGACGGAAAATATTATGACAATATACGAAACTGGAAAAGCTGGTGGGTTGGTTTCAATGAGCCTTTCCATAGGGTAAGGGTTTCCGACGGCAAGAAAAAGAAAAGCCGTGATATGTACACCATGAAAATGGCAAAAAAGGTCTGCGAGGACTGGGCAAGCATACTCATCAATGATAAAACCTCTGTAAAAATAGATGATGAACACAGCGAAAGATTTATTGTCGGTGATACGGAAAACGGCGGTGTTTTCGGGAGCAACAACTTTTGGGACGAAGCCAACGGACTTATGGAGCGCATGATGTGGTCGGGAACGGCAGCGATCGTTATCCGTTTAAAAAATGCATCGGTCGATCCCAACGGGACATTCAGACCCGACCCCGACACCCGAATTGACCTTAACTACATAGATGCGGATATGATCGTACCGATTACCTGCGATAACGGCATCATAACCGAGGCTGCGTTCTGTTCCGAGCTTTGTATTCACGGTTCGGAACGAATTTATCTCGAAGTTCACCGTCTTGATAAGGGAGAATATATCATCGAAAACTATCTTTTCAAGGCTGACAGTGAAAACGTGATCTGCAGGGACGAGCTTCCCGACGGCGTACCGCCTATCATACGGACAGGAGCCGACAAGCCGTGGTTTGCGATATGCAAGCCTGCTATGGTAAATCCGTTCCCGAGAAACAACGGTCTTGGCTGTGCGGTGTTCTGCAATGCAATTGATAATCTCAAGGGCGTTGACCTTGCTTACAATAACTTTAACTCCGACATTTATCTCGGACAGAAAAAGGTATTTTTGAGCAAAAGCATTATGGCTGATATGACGGGCGCAGAACCGATCGCACCCGATGACGTACACCAGCAGCTTTTCTATTACGTCACCGAGGGGCTTGACGACGGCTCGGGAAAGCCGCTTGTGCAGGAGCATAACCCCGACCTGCGTATAAAGGATAATACCGATGCGGTACAGGCACAGCTTGACTATCTCAGCTTCAAGGTCGGTTTCGGGACAAAGCATTATCAGTTCAACAGCGGCAGTATCGTCACCGCAACACAGTACACGGGAGATAAGCAGGAGCTTTTACAGAACGCTCACAAGCATTTTATACACGTTGAAGCCTTTTTGTATGGTCTGCTGAAAACGCTGCTGTGGATAGGACACAATTACATAGACAGCGAAGTCAGGGCAGATGCGAAAATATCGGTAGTATTTGACCAGTCGCCGCTTATAGACGAAAATGCGGAGCGTATGAGAGATCTGCAGGAAGTCAGGGACGGCTTAATGGCTGCTTATGAGTACCGTGTCAAATGGTACGGCGAAACCGAAGAAACAGCCAAAGCTATGATAAAAGAAATATTAGGCAGCGAGGACAGCTATTCCGATGACGAGCTTATGAGCTTCGGTGACGGCGGATAAGGGGTGAAAACAAATGCTTACTCCGAACCGGCTTGACAAGCTGCCCGAGCCTATGATACAATTAATGTCGGAGCTGCAGAACGAGATCATTTCCGACATTTGCAGGCGAATCTCGAAAGCGAACTACCTTACCCCGACAGCGGAATGGCAGCTATACAAGGCAAATCAGCTCACAATCTCCGCCCGTGAAGTCAAACGGCGCATAGCGGCAAAGCTTAAAGTCCGTGAAAGCACCTTAAAGGAGCTTTATACGGACGCAGTGAAAACTGCTATCCGTGAAGACGAGATCATATACAAGGCAGCAATTGCCGAGGGTATCTTGTCGGATAACTACCGTGACAAGCTGACAAACTACACCCGTTCCAAGGCGTTTTCAAACGTTTTACAGCGTGGGTTAAAAAATACAAACGGCTTGATGCGGAATCTGACGAACTCGGCGGCAGCGGCGGCGAACAGACAGCTTTCCGATGCGCTTGACCTTGCTTTTCTCAAATGCGCAAGTGGAGCTTTTACACCGCAGGAAGCAAATTTTGAAGCTGTCCGAAAGCTTGGACAGGACGGGCTGAAATGTGTGAACTATGAATCGGGTCGCACCGATCAGCTTGACGTTGCCGTGCGGCGCGCGGTCGTTACGGGTATCGGCAAGACCTGCTGTGATATGCAGCTTGACCTTGCGAAGGAAATGGACTGCGAGCTGGTGGAGGTTACCTCACATCTTGGCGCAAGACCTTCTCATGCTGAATGGCAGGGGCAGATATACAGTCTTAAAAAGGGACATCCGAAGTATCCGTATTTCTACGATGCGACTGGTTACGGCACGGGCGACGGCTTGGGAGGCTGGAACTGTCGGCACTCGTTCTTTCCATACTTCGAGGGACTTTCAACGGCTGCGAACGCACCGACCTTTTCCAAAGAGGAAAACCTCGAAGAATATACGAACACGCAGAAACAGCGAGCTTATGAGCGAAGCATACGAAAGAGCAAACGTGAGCTTGCAGCACTCGACAGCGCACGGCAGGAAGCTTCCCCCGAACTCAAAGCAAAGCTTGACAGAGAGTTTGAGCGGAAGTCCGTTACTCTTAAAAATCGTGAGGCTCGGCTCGAGGAGCATCTTAAGGCTTCGGGACTTCTGCCCGACAATTCCCGTGTTCGGGTGGACGGGTTTGGGAAATCCGTTTCGCAGAAGGCGGTTTGGGCGAATCAGAAATATTCAATTACGCACCCCCAAAAATCAGTCACTATTCAACAACGCCCGTCTTTTGATAAAAACTATGCAGCCAATCGCAGTATTCTGAATGATAAAGAATTTATGAAAAAATTCAAAGGTATTACCCCTACATTAATAGGAGATAGACTTGTCGGAGAAATTAGCAAAAAAGCAGTACTTGACAATGATGGAACGACAACAGAAACAGCATACGTTCTCAGCTCTGTGACAGGAAAATTAAAAATCAATCCAATTCAGCTAAACGAATTCGGAGGAAGTTTCAAGATACCTTATGGAAAAGCAAATTCATTCATTCTGATCCATAATCATCCCAATAGCGCAGCATTTAGTTTTGATGATTTTGTCACTCTCAATGATTTCCCGGAGATAAAAACTATGATAGCTGTTGGACATAATGGTACTGTATATGTAATGTCTGTTGGAAAAGGTAAACGATTGGATTTAACAAACAAGTTGGAATACGAATTGACGAGAAATGAGTGGAATAGATGCTATCGTGATTTGAATGGTGACATAGGTGCTGTAACAGATTTTTGCGAAAGGTATGGTTGGACTTTTTATGTTAAATAAGAAAGAAAAAAGAGAGCGTGTTTGCCGATTAGACGGTTATAAACCACTTGAACTTATGAATGAAAAGGAAAAAGATGAGTATTTCAAATCATTCAGTGGACTAACCTACGCCGAATGGTGCGAAAAATATAAAGATGATACCCTTGAAACTATCCATAGGGATATGGATAAACATATTAAAACTGTAGAATAAAGCATCTTGCACAATCACAAGGTGATTGTTTTATGCAAAACGTAAATTATTTTATAAAACGCTTGACTTTTTGTCACACACAAATCATACTTTAGGTGTGACAAAAAGAAAAGAGGTGAAACAATGTCACCACGCACAGGCAGACCAAAAGCAGAAAATCCGAAAGAAACACGCTTTAGTATCAGAATTGATGCTGAAACGGATAAAAAACTTGTAGAGTATTGTAAAAATCACGGTATTTCCAAAGGTGAAGCAATACGGCAAGGTATTCATTTGCTTTTGAGCCAAAAATAAAAGCAGCTGTCCTCCCCACCACAGAGCTGACAGCTGCAAGTAACCCGACAAGAAAGTCCTGTCTGAAATAATTATACATCAGTCGGACTTCCTTGTCAAGAGTTTTGAAAGGAAGATATATAATGGCGAAAAAAATAAGCGTTATCGAAAGCATTTACAGTTCTGACATCATGCCTTTTAACGAAAATGAACGAAAGGAAACCGATGAACTTGAGGCTGCTTTTCTGAAAGAAGAGAACTTGAAGCCAAATAGCACACTCGCCACATCTATTTCCAACTTTGCTTTGGACTATTCAAGCGTTTGCCGTGAATACGGTTTTAAGGACGGCTTTCGTTGTGCAATGCTCCTTATGGCGGAGGTGATTCGAGGTGAATGAGGTATTGGCTCTCAGTTATAACGGCAACAGCGTAAGAACACTTGAACAGGACGGTCAACTTTGGTGGGTACTTGCTGACGTATGCAACGTTTTGGAACTCTCCAACTCCCGTATCGTCGCTGAAAGGCTTGATGAAGATGAACGGCGTAAGTTTAACTTACCTCGTCAAGGTGAAACGTGGTTTATCAATGAAAGCGGTCTTTACAGCGTTATTCTTCGCTCCGATAAGCCGCAGGCAAAGCCGTTCAGACGTTGGGTAACACATGATGTTCTTCCGCAAATAAGGCAGAACGGATATTACACCATAGAAGAAACCACTGTTACCGAGAAAACATGGTACGGAGAAAAAGTAATTACTATGAATGATGCTGCCTTTGTTCTTGGCATTGATAGAAGAAGTGCACGGCATAAAATATTGAGCCTGTTAAGAGATGGACTTGACTATTTTGTCATAAAAGGCGAATCGCTTGTGCGTTTCAAATACGAAAACCCAGAATTTGCTCAGAAAACCGGAGCAGCTGTGCTTTTGATAAGATGCTCTTCATTCACAAGACATTTTCCAGACTGCAAGTACAGACAGTTAAAAAAATACGAATAACAGCATAAATACTCAATAGTTTAAAGCACCTTGCACCAAGCAGGGTGCTTTAACTTTTGCACCCCACATTTTAATCCCGTAAAAATGCACTTAAAACATCGTTTTAAGGTGCTTTTTTTATACCCAAAAACCGAAAGGAGAAATTTTCATGAAACTTGAAGAACTCACAAAGCTCGGAATTTCCGAGGAAGTCGCAAAGCAGGTCGTGAGCCTGTCGGAGCAGGAGCTCGCGGCGGAAAAGTCAAAGCTTACCGACAAAACAGCGGAGCTTACAATGGCGGAGGATAAGATAAAAGAGCTTACCGAAACCGTAAAGAAGTTTGACGGCGTTGATGTTGATAAGCTCAAATCCGACCTTGACGCTGCAAACAAAAAGTATGCCGATGATACCGCTGCGCTGAAGCTTGATAACGCTATCGCACTTGCTCTTGCCGACAGCGGCGCACTCGACAAGGACATCGTAAGAGGTCAGATCGACAAGAGCATCGTCAAGCTCGGCGATGACGGAAAGCTTATCGGCTTCTCCGAGCAGCTTGACAAGCTTAAGACCGATAAGGCGTTTCTGTTCTCCGCACCCGAAGCTTCAGGCGCAAAGATCGACACGGGACTTGACCACAGCAAGCCGACCGAAGGCGTGTCGGACGCACAGGCAAGAGCCGTAATGGGACTTCCCATTAAGTAAAGTAAGAAAGAGAGGTACAGACCATGAATAACATTTCACTTTTTAAAAAGTACGTTGATCTCCTTGACGAGGTATACAAGGCAGGCTCCTGCACCAATATCCTTGACGGCAGCACCGCTCTTGTCAGGGCAGGCGCAAACGCAAACGAGATCGTTATCCCGAAGATCTCCACAGAGGGACTTGCCGATTACAGCAGAAACGGCGGATATGTGAGCAGAAACACCACATTTACAAACGAGACCGTTGCATTCAACTATGACAGAGGCGGCAAATTTTCTGTCGATGCTATGGATAATGAGGAAACGGCAGGTCTTGCGTTCGGCAGTCTGGCAGCGGATTTTGTCCGCACAAAAACCGTTCCCGAACTTGATGCGTTCCGCTTTGCGACCTATGCTGCAGAACCGATGATCTCTTCGGCTTCGGGAACTCTCGCTTCGGGCGAAGCTGTGCTTGCGGCTCTTGTAAGCGCACAGAATACCCTTGACGAGGATGAAGTTTCTCCCGAGGGCAGATACCTTTTCATCACGCCTACTCTTTACAACCTTGCGCAGAATGTTGACACATACAAATCCAAGGCTGTATTTGACGGCTTTGCAGGTGTTTCAAAGGTTCCGCAGTCACGTTTCTACACGGCTATCGATATGCTTGACGGCACATCAGAGGGCGAGACCGCAGGCGGTTACAGAAAGGGTACGGATCATTATGAGGTAACAAAGTCCGAACCTGCTGACTGGTCTGCAAATTACGCAAACTACTATACAAAATCAGGCAGCGGATATACAGCGGTCACGGGCGGCAGCGCACCGAGCTGGGCGGCTGAAACCTACTATGCAAAGACCGCTTCCGCAGGCAAGGATATAAACTTTATGATCATCGAAAAGTCGGCGGTCATCCAGTATCCAAAGCACACGGTAAACAAGGTCATTTCTCCCGAGGAAAATCAGTTCAGCGACAGCTGGATGTTTTTCTTCCGTGCTTATGGTCTTGCAGCAATCTATGAAAACAGAGCTGCAGGTATCTACCTCCACCACAAGGCATAAGGAGATCGGCTATGACGCATATCGGACGATTTTTTACTGATAAAAAGGCTGCTGCTCCCGAAACGGAGCTTAACAGCCTTACCGTAAATCAGCTTAGGGATCTCGCAGCCGAGGACGGTATCAATCTCGGCACGGCAAAAACAAAAGCAGAGATCATCGGGATAATTTCCGCTTCCGGGGAGTGATCTTATGGCATACGCAGATTATGCTTTTTACAAAAACAAATATAAAGGCAGCAAGCTTTCCGAGAACGCTTTCGAGCAGTTCTCGGAACGTGCTTCCGACTACATCGACAGCCGCACTGACTATATCATCCATAAATCGGGCATACCGCCCGATATGGAGATAAGGATAAAGAAAGCCTGCTGTGCGGCTGCGGAGACTATCTATTCCTGCGAATCGGGCGGCACGAAGCTGTCCGAAAGTGTGGACGGCTATTCGGTGTCATACGCTGCAACAGCACAGAGATCGGAAGCACAGCGGCTTGATGATGCGATACAGCTGTATATCGCCGACCTCGTAAAGGCGGTGCGGTGGATATGATAACAAACGCAAGCTGCACCCTCTACAACACGCTCCCTGACGGCACATTCAAGCGGACTTTTCTTCCTGCGGTCTTTTGGCGGAACGTCAAAGCGGAGGAAATAAAAAAGTACGGTGCGGATAATGCTTCGAGCATTTCCGTGATGATAT